>Ga0099364_10003156_pt1 | contig 25796 bp, 20 predicted proteins | sample TergutTh196P3_FD_73070 | JGI IMG/M metagenome (GOLD analysis project Ga0099364, IMG submission 73070) | Microcerotermes parvus P3 segment gut microbial communities from Pointe-Noire, Republic of the Congo - Th196 P3 | ecosystem: Host-associated > Arthropoda: Insects > Digestive system > Gut ...
GATGTATGGAAAAGCCCTTTGCGTATTCTATCTAGTTTATTTGCGCCGTAGTTCTGTGCTGTAAAAGTTGCCATTGCCGAGCCAAGAGAATGAATTATAACAGTAAAAGCGGTGTCAATGCGTGAGCTTCTCGTAAATGCGATGATTCATCAGGATTTTACTATCTTAGGAATGAAAACCTGTATTGAGATTTTCTCTGATAGAATAGTCTTCACCAATGCAGTTGCTCCGTTGATAGACATAAATCGTTTCATTGATACGACTCCTACATCGAGAAATGAAATCCTGTCAAACTTTATGTATTTATTGAAATTTTGTGAAAAAAGAGGAAGCGGAGTCGATTATGTCATTGAGGCAATTGAAAAAGCAGGATTGCCACCTGTAGAATTTTATCGTAGTGAGCAATATACAAAAGTTATTCTTTTTCCTAAAAAACCACTTTCACAAATGACAACAAATGAAAAAATATTGGCATGCTATCAGCACGCCTGTCTTTTGTATGAACAAAGGAAAACAATTAACAATCAATCGGTACGTGAAAGATTTTCCATAAATCAAAGAAACTCTGCAACTGCGTCTCGTATATTGTAATAAGATAGTGTTGTGCTAGTTATATATACTATAAAATTGAGATTTAGACAATGTTAATAAAAATAATATCCTACCCTATCTTATTATTATTCTTGATTATAAACTGTTACATTTTAACATCAATAGTTTCTAACATAATTTATAATCATCAAAATTACTATTGGTTCGCTTTAGGTATTGGTAGTTATTTACTATTTAAATATCTATTTCGTAAAAATATTAATTTTATAGAAACGTTTGTACATGAGCTAACACACACAATAGTAGGAATTTTGTTTTTTCAGAAGATACATTCTTTTTCTGTAAATAATTCAGAAGAAGGCATGGTAGAGTATAGTGGACGTCATGTAAACAATGTTTTTATATTGCTTTCGCCTTATTGTTTCCCAATATTTTCTTATTTTTTATTATTCATAAAATTTATAATTGCTGAAAACTCACTTTGGATTTATGAAATTGTATTAGGGTTTATAACATGTTTTCATTTTATAACCATGATAAAAGACATGCATCCCAAGCAAAGTGACATAAAAAAAAGTGGGTATTTGTTTTCTTATTTATTTATTTTAGCATTTTTGAGTTTTAATATTTATATCGTTCTTAATTCTGTACAAGTTAGTTTAATAAATTCGTTTTTAAACTGGTGTAATGTGGCTTATGAACAAACAATAAGTATAATAAATTGTTTTATGATGTATCACTCGCCTATAACTTGATATATTGCATTATCTTCGTAGGGAACACCTTTATTCGTTCCTTCCCCCCCCCTCTTTGAGGGGGGGGAAGGAACGAATAAAATACGTTCCGTACAAAATTGGGTAGCATTCCGTACAGACACAAAAAAAACTTGACAATATATTCAAAAAAATAATAGAGTCGCCACAAATAAAGAAAAAGGAGTAGAATTATGAAAAGTATATTTTTAAGTATCTTAATATTAATACTTTCAATAAGTTTACCGGCTAATTTTATGATAATAGAATCAGCCGCTCAGCCAGAACATGATGCCATTCCACCAGATAGAAATGCAGTTTTATCAACTGATGGAAACACCTCTCCCCTATCCCCTTCAGAAAGTGAAGAAGAGTCCCCTGTTTTTTTAAACCCTCCTCACCCAATCCGACCTCACGCCGAATTTGGTACCTCTTCAGGTGCATTAATTCGTTACCCGCTTGGAATCCCTCTTGAGTTAGTTCGCGTACTTTCGCTTGAGGATCGTGTAGTTACTATTGTAGCTAGTAACGCTGTTCGTACTCAAGCAACAACTGCGTTTATAAATGCGAATGTAAACATGGATAATGTGGAGTTCATAATAGCAAGCACCGATTCGTTTTGGACGCGTGATTATGGTCCTTGGTTCAGTTACGATGAATCAGGATCATTGAATGTGATAAATTTCACCTACAATAGACCTCGTCCAAGTGACAATGCAATTAACGCAATTTACGCAACTTTTGACAGTTTACCAATCTATTCTCTGGGTATAACGCATTGTGGCGGCAACTACATGACTGATGGCATAAGCATAGCAGCATCTTCTCATATTGCATATACCGAAAACGGTAACAATTCAACTTATGTTAATCAACAGATGTATAATTTTCTTGGAATAGACGAATATCATGTAGTTCAAGACCCCAATAATACCTACATCGACCATATAGATTGTTGGGGAAAATTTTTATCTCCTGATACAATTCTTATCAGATCAGTACCCACTACCCATCCTCGTTATCAAGCATTAGAAGCAACTGCTGCATATTTTTCTGGACAAATGTCTTCTTGGGGTAGAAGCTTTAATGTAGTTAGAGTTCACACTCCTGAAAATCAACCCTACACTAATTCATTTATAATAAACGATAGAGTTTTTGTGCCGCAAATGGGTTCAACATGGGACGCACCTGCTTTACAAACTTACGCAGATGCTATGCCGGGTTATACTATAATCGGAGTAATGAATAATACAAACAATCCATGGGTTTCAACAGATGCTATTCATTGCCGTATAAAAGAGCTTGCAGAACGCGATGTTATCTTCATTGACCATATGCCTATCGCACGTGAAATAACTATTTTAGAAGACACTTTGGAGATTACTGCTGAAATACAATCAACTACATCAAATCCATTCAATCCTGATGAAATTAAAGTTTTTTATAAAATAAATCAAGGTGATTATCAGTTTGAAAATATGGTCTTAAACAACCTTGAATATACAGCTTCTATAAGCGGAATAGCAGACCAAGATACACTTTACTACTACATACGCGTTGAAGATTCTGTTGGTTTGGTGGGACAACATCCTTATATTGGCGAAGCATGGGCACATTGGACAGTAGTAACAGTTCCTGTATCTATATCAGAAGAACCTATTTTGCCAGTTTTAGAACTAACAGTTTACCCCAATCCCTTCTATTTGAATAACGATAGCAATATGAGAATTGAAGTAGTTGGTGATAATGAAAACGAAATAGGTCATGTTTCAATGTATAATATACGTGGACAAAAAATATTTGAAGAAAATATGAAAGATTATATAAATTTAGATATAACTAGACTGAATTTGTCTAGCGGTATCTATTTTTTAAGGTATAGTAACAAAGGAAATGTGTCCGTTAGAAGAATAACGATTATGTAGGGGGGAATGAAATGGCAACGCTGTACTGGACAGATTCAATAGGGAATATTTCCTTTTTTTTCATTATTTTTAATCCATATTTTTTGTCAAGCTAATTTTTTTCTTGTTTTTTTTTATAAGGATTTTTTTATTTATGCCTTCGGCGACCCCACATTTGTCATATCCCTCCTCATACACTTTCTCCATCACTCCGTGATGGAATAGAGAATGAGCAGAGACAAGACATGAAAGGTTAAACACAATATTTTTCAACATTTTCTCGCCACTCCAAAGGTGTTTGATAGTCAAGACTACTATGAATGCGGTCGTTATTGTACCAATCAACATACTTTGCAAACTCGAGTTCAAAATGAAGTGCATCCGTAAATTCTCTTGGTTTCACAAATTCGCTTTTTACGACATTGTTCAAAGATTCCATAGGTGCATTTTCTGTAGGTTTGCCTTTACCGGATAAACTACGATGAATGTTATGTTGTTGTAACAACATTTCTACTTTACTATTTAGAAATTCACTTCCATGATCTGTATGGAAATAACCAATACCCTGTAAACCATCAGAAACCGACAAAAGGGCTTGAACGACCAAATCAGCATCTCGTTTTTTGCCAAAGGAATAGCCAATTATCATACGACCACACAAATCAAGTAACATGCAAAGATAATGCCAACGATTACCTATCCAAATATAAGTTACATCACTCAATATTACTTCACCTATCTTTCTGTCACCATATTTACCTTCTATTTGATTGGTTATTTCACTGTCAACACTGCCATGCTTTTTGAATTTTCTACGACTTGCAATATAGCTTGATACTAACTTTAAATCTTTCATTATCAAACTTATTTTGCGGCGAGAAACTACAACGTCATAAAGTTTTTTAAGCTCACACTTTATTTTACGAGTACCATAACATCCCATGCTATTGTCAAATATCGTTTGAACCATCATTTTTAGCTCTGATGAATCATTAGCACATTTTTTATCTTTTAAATAAAAGTAATAAGTGCTGCGGTTTAAAGCCAAATATTCACACAAAGCACTGACAAAGTATTTGGCATTGAGAGATTGAATTAACATCACTTTCTCTCCTGTTTCAATGTCAATGCTTCCTCCTTTTTTGAGGAAGTGCTGGGAGAGGAGTTATAACCGAAAAGTTCTTTTTGTTTCTTCAAAATGTCATTTTCCATTTCTAAAAACTTAATCCGGGCTTTAATCTCTTGATATTTCTTTTGAGTTTCGCTCATTTGACCTTTGGTCACTGCTATACTAAATTCGGCATACTCTTTTTCCCAACATGCAATCGTGTTTTTACCTAACTGAAACTCACGATTGAGAGCGGAAACCTTCTCGCCGTTCCGCTTGCGTGCAAGAATCATCATCTTGAAGTTGTCACTGTAAATCATAATTCATCATTCTCCTAAGGTTTGAACCATTGTTTTTTGTCCCTATGAAAATGTCCAGAAAAATAACGCCTATTCATCAATCCCTTCGGGATGGTGTGGAAGGTGGGGGTGTCGTTTTCTACGTAGCGATCGATCCCTTCGGGATGATGTGGTGCTCCGCAGATGTGATGAGGAACGAATAAATGCGTTCCGTACAGGCAACCCCCCCCCCCCCCTACCCCCCTCAGAGAGGGGGGTATAATGGGAGATTATTTAGAACACAGCGACAGTTTGTCCGCTATCTTTCCAATTGTAACACCTTGAATCAGCAGAGACATAAGAACAGCTAAAAACACAGTGTTAAAAATAAATCTATCCGGATCAAGTCCAGCTGCGGCAGGGTATGTTGCAAGTACAATAGGCACAGCTCCTCTCAATCCGCTCCAACAGATAAAAGTTTTTTCTTTAATAGTGTTCTTTGTGAAGAAAGTCCCAAAAAACACAGCAACAGGTCTTGCAACAAAAGTAAGCACTAAGAAAAGAACAGATCCTGACAATGCAATACTTCCAAATTCTTTCGGTGATACCAGGAGTCCTAACATAACAAAAATCACAACATTTCCAAAAGTTGCAATAGCGTTAAACAAATCATCTACTTCTAATTTATGTGGAAAACTTGAGTTACCTAGAATAAATCCAGCAAAAAACGCTGATAAAATTCCATTTGCCTTGAAGAAGTCTGCTAATCCATAGGAAAACATAATAACTGCAAGTAAAAACACATAATAGTATTCTTTATCTAATTTAGCTACAAATTTGCTAAAAAAAACAATAATGTATCCTAAACCTATTCCGATTGCGGCTCCACCTAATATTTGCCATAAAAGGTTACCAATAATCTGACCTTGTCCTAACGCTACATCCGAGCTGGACACCATTAAAGCGATAACAACAGTAGTTAAAACAATTCCCATTGGGTCATTGGTCGCAGACTCAACTTCAACCATTGATGAAAGTTTTGGATTGAAAGAACGCGTTCTGAGAATAGAAAAAGTAGCAGCAGCATCAGTAGAAGCAATGATGCAACCTATTAAAATTGCAACCATTATGTCGAGATTAAGAATAAATCTTAACAATATAGCTACCACTGTCGCTGTGATGATAACGCCTAAAGTAGATAAAGCCATTGCAGGTGCTAAAACAAGCTTGAGTTTATCTTTTTTTGTTCCGAAACCTGCGATAAACAGAACAAAAACCAGTGCGTAATTTGCTACTTTACTCGCAGTAACAAAATCATCAAACTTAATCAGTCCAATAACATCGCTACCGAATAAAATACCGGCAAATAACGCAATAACAATAAACGGAACTTTAAATCTGCTTGCTATGATAACAATAGCAAACAAAACTAACGCAATACCTTGAAACATAGATTTTTACCTCTCTTATTATTTTTTTGTGCAATACCCCCCCCCTCAGTGAGGGGGGGCATCCCCCGCATTTTATGTAGTTTTATTTATTTTTGAAGAAACAAATGTCAAAGCTGGTATAAGGTACAGAGACAAAATAGTCGAAACAATCAATCCACCAACACTAACCACACCCATAGATTGTCTAAATTCTTTTCCCGCGTCTCCCATTCCAAGAGCCATTGGTAACATAGCTAGTATAATAGCAATATTAGTCATTAAAATAGCTTTAAGTTTAACAGGCGCAGCAATTAACAATGCTTCTTTCATAGATTTTCCTTCTTCTCTGTTCAGCAAATTCGCATAATCCAGAATCAAAATACCGTTATTAACCACAATACCAATCAACATGATAATAGCCATCATAGAGAAAATATTCATTGTAAGTCCTGTGATAAATTGCACTAAGAACACACCTATTAAAGCAAGTGGTAGATTTGACATAATCAGCAGAGGTTGTTTATAACTTTCTAGAATAGCAGCTAACAACATATAAAGAAGTACTATAGCCAATATGAAAGCTCTTCCCATTTCACGAATAGTATCTTGCATCATATCAACGTCACCACCCCAGCTGGTTCCATATCCGTCAGGAAAATCTAATTCTGCTATTTTAAGATCCATCAGATTAGTTATATCACCAAGTGCATAACCTGTAGCGGGTGCGCCTGTGAAAATAATTGTTTTTGCTTTATCTCTATGAACAATTCTATTAACACTTTCACCAAAGTCAACATCAGCAAGCTGTGATAATTGGAATCTTCCTTGAGAAGTCATAATTGACAAATTTCTTAGCCGTTCTGGTGTATCATAAGCAGATTCTTCAAGTGTAATCCGGATGTCATATTCGTTACCATCTTCTTTATATTGAGTTGAAATTAAACCTTCTACAGCAGCGCGAACACCAATAGCTATTTCATACACAGTGACACCTGTTACAGCTAACTGGTCACGTCTTGGGGTTATAACAATTTCTGGTCGTCCTGATCTTGAGCTTGAATCTAAATTTATAAGTCCTGTAATTCCCGAAAATTTAGACATAAGTTCATCAGACAGTTCTGCTAGTTTATCATCAGAAAGTCCTGATAGATATAGAATTATAGGGTCAGTCCCGGTAAGACTAGAACCTGAAACCGCAGCAACTCTAATAAGAGCATTAGGAATATGTGCAATATCTCTAATAATTCTATCCACAACTTGTTTCGTTGTATATTTTCTATCTTTCAAGTCAACTAATTTTACTCTTGTTGTCGCAAGTTGCATACCTACATTTGTGTCATCCATCATCCCAAGTGAGGTAACAATGTGCTTAAGTTCAGGATAGCTTGATACAATACCTTCAATTTCTCTTAAGACTTCAGCAGTTTCGTCAATATGGTAACCTGTTGGCAATTCTACTCTAATGTCAATATCACCTTCGTCTAGCAATGGCATGAACTCGAATCCAAGTTTGGTAAAAATAAAGAGACTGAAAATGAACAGTCCCACAGTAATTAAGATAGAGATATTACTTCTTAATTTATTTTTCATTAAATATTCAAGAATTCCTCTATAATAATTCTGTAAAAACTTCATAACATTATCGATTGCTTTGGAAATCTTATTGGTTCCTGATTTTTCGGGCAGAATACTTGCCGCAAGCATAGGTGTTAGCGTGAAAGCCACTAATAAAGAAAAAACAGTAGAATACGCAACGGTAAGTCCAAATTCAACAAAGAACTGTCCAACCATACCACTCATAGTACCTATTGGCACAAAAACAACCAGATTTGTAAGTGTAGCAGCAATAACAGCAACGGCAATTTCAGCCGTACCTTTATATGCAGAATCCTCTTTATTATAGCCCATATCCTTATATCTGAATATGTTTTCAAGAACAACAATAGAGTTTATAACTAACACCCCAACAGAAGTTGCAAGTCCTAACAAACTCATAATGTTTAGAGAAAAGCCAGATGCGTTCATTAACGAGAAAGTAGAAATTATTGATATAGGCATAGATAGTGCAACAATAATAGTTGATCTTATATCACCTAAGAATAAAAACAATAGAATACCTGTTAGAATGATCCCTAAAATGATATTACTCATAGTGTCATTCACAGAACTTTCAACAAAAATTGAAGCATCGTCTATTATTGTAAGTTCCATTCCATCTGGCAAAGAACTGATTATCCCCGGCATCTGACTATTTGCTGCACGAGCAATTTTAACAGGGTTACCATCCGAACTTGGTATCAATTCCAGTCTTATCACGTCTTCATTACGCTCCCCTGTTCTTTTATCAAAATATGTAGAACGTTCACGAACATCTGTTCCTGTGTCGGTAACTTCAGCTATCTCTGAAAGACGTCTAGTTCCAAAGACTGTTGGCACTTCAAGTTCGCGTAAAGTTTTTATATCAGGAAGCTCACCTAATACGCGAATTGATAGGTCTTGATTACCAACAGCAAAAGTACCAGATGGCATTGTAATATTATGTGCTGCAATGTTTTGACTTAGCTGTGCCAATGAAATCATGTTAGCATACACAGCTCTTTCTGATAATACAACTTGAATTTCTCTTTCGCGACCACCAGTAATTGATACTTGAGCCACACCTTGTATTTGCGAAAATCTGTCTTTTAATACATTGTCTGCAAATTCGTATAGTTCTGTTGACGACTGCGTTCCACTAAGTACAAGACTTATAACGGGTACAGCCGAAACGTCAAACTTTCCTATAACAGGTTTCTCGGCATCATCCGGTAAATCATTAAATATCGCATCAACCTTATCTTTAACTTCTTGATTGGCGATATCGACATCTTTACTCATGTCGAAAGTAACAACAACCATAGAAAAATTGTCCATAGAATATGACTCAATGTAATCTATGCCGCTAATTGTAGAAACTTCGTCTTCAATTAAATTTGTTATTTGTTGCTCGGCTTCAATTGGTCCTGCACCCGGATATACTGTCTGAATTGTTATAATCGGTATTGTTACATCGGGAAGACTGGTTAAGGACATCTCGCGATATGCCATTATTCCAAATAATACAAATACAACGATTAACATTGTGACAAGCACGGGGCGTTTAATTGATAATTTTGCTAAAAACATATTTTTTTTCTCCTAAATATTCTGTAGGGAATGCATTTATTTTGTACGGAACGCACCCAATTCTGTAGGGAACGCACCCAATTCTGTAGGGAACGCATTTATTCGTTCCTAGTTCGGTATTGTTCCATACGGAATTAGGAACGAATAAATGCGTTCCGTACAGGCAAGATGGGATCCCAACCGAACTAGGAACGAATAAATGCGTTCCGTACAGGCAAGATGGGATCCCAACCGAACTAGGAACGAATAAATGCGTTCCGTACAGGCAAGATGGGATCCCAATCGAACTAGGAACGAATAAATGCGTTCCCTACAGAATTGGGTGCGTTCCCTACAGATTTGGGTGCGTTCCCTACAGGCATAAAACCCAACCGAAACAGGAACGAATAAATGCGTTCCCTACGACAATTTACTTCATCAACACCATTCTTCTGATGTCATTAATCTCTTCCGTTTTCATCTGATAGAAGTACACCCCGCTGGCAAGGTTTCTTCCAGCATCATCGCTTCCGTCCCATTCAGCTTTATGAGTACCGGCATCATAAAAGTTATTAACCAGCGATCTCACTTTTTGTCCTCTGATATTAAAAATATCAATTTGAACAAAACCGGGTTCAGCTTTATCAAATGAAATAACTGTGCTGGGGTTAAACGGGTTAGGATAGTTTCCGTACAAAGCTGTAATTTCAGGAATAACAACAGAAGGTGGTTCAATATTAGTAGGACCATCAGCATCAATAGCGTTCGAGAAAGCTGGTGTTGCTATATTATCATTTGTAAACACGGCTTCAACAGCATATCTAAAGAAACCAATCTTTAAAGCTTCCCATGTTTCATCAGTGAAAGTTAAATCAGTAATATCAGTTCCAACTTGCACCCATTCTGTTTTAGGTAATGGCTGATGAATATCATCTACAGGAACTCTATAAACAGTGTATGATTCTAAAATTCTGTCGTCATTAGTTAAGGAAAAGATTCTAGTTTCGTTACCTACAGCACCTGAAGCCATCCCGCGTATCATCCAGTTTTCATTATATCCTTCCCAATCATAAATGTGCCCCCATTCCCCATCTTTGTGACAAACATAACCGTATCCATGATAGCCGTTACCTAAATCGGATACCGAGAACGGATGCCCGGTTTCATAAGTTGCGAAATAACCAAACCATAATTCTTTATCTGTTGGTATTTTAATTGGAATTGTTAGTTCAACATTATTCCAGCCAAAAACATAATATGGAACTGGCTGGAAATGGACTAATGTGCCGGGTTGAAGCGGAGTTCCAGTGCCTCCTGTATAAATGCGAAGTTCTACAGTAACACCAGAAGTGAATCCACCCACATCATTCCCCGGATGTATATGGAACATAATACGTGTTAAATCAGCACCCGCTACACCTGCCGCAACAAGTTGTTCTGGAGTCCATCTGTGAATAGCAGTAGCACCGTTAGGAGCCCAGTTACCACCCCATGCCGTGTCAGCATTTCCAGATTGATGTGAAAAGAACACATCTTTATCACCGGGTAAACTACCGGGTGGTTCCCAAGTTACAACCGCTTCATCATCAATTTCAACAACTTGAACGTTTCTTGCTGGAATTGTTCTTTCAGTAAGTATAAGATCAGTAAGATATGTATCGGTTGTACCAATTTCAATAACACTATCAACAAAGGTTAAGTATCCGCTTTTTATTATAGTTAGTGTGTAGGTGTAATTTGAATACACTTCAGGGATTGTAAAGAAACCTTGTTGATCAGAAGTTATATCATAATAGTTTTGATAGCCTTCTAATGAAATTATAGCACCATCAAGTCCAAGTCCGGTATCTGAAGCAATCGCATGACCCGTAACAGTAACTGAAGGTTGAGGTGTCATAGTAAAATCAAGCTCAGTTGTGGTAGCAGATTCAATTAGAATATCATCAATTTCAAGATCAATGTAGTATTGTTTTGTAGCTGTTATGCCAATGTTACCAGCATTAATGAATCTTAAGGAGTATTCACCATCTTGGTTAGTGTATACTGTTCTTGCAGTGCCATTTAAATTTATTTGTACATCAGCAAGAGGAGCTGGTGGATTTCCTGTTGTCACAACACCGCTTAAATGTCCTATACCATCGTTCACAAATTTAATGGCAATATTTGGACGGTCGGTTGTTAAAGTTCCTGTTGGAAGATTTTGCAAATTGAAGTTTTCTCCGTCTCTTCCTTGATATATAGTGTGTGTACCACCTATAGATGTAGTTTGCCATGTATTGAATGGGACATTAGAGGCTGTTATCTGGCGATTTGTCATAATCACAAGATTTCCACCATCATAAGGGTATGGATAGTTCAATTCAATCGTAATGTTGTTATCAGCAGGTATATTAGGAGGTAAATATCCATCAAAAACAAGCGTAAACTGGCTAAAAGGAATCCAGTTGTTTGTGTTTGCAAAACTGTTTCTATCTGTAATTGCCATATACACTTGATGAACAGCATTAGGGATTAAAGCATTGTTGTTATTTATTCTGTAAGTTATTTCAGTAATAGCACCTGTAATAGGCAAATCTTCGTCATGATAAATTGTTTGCGCCACACCTGTTTGATAAACATAATTGAAAGGAATAGTAGAATTGTAGGTTGAGCTAAGCGGGTTGCCAACATAAACCACACCGGCTGCTTGGTGTGACAGAGTATTAGACACCGCAGGCTCCGAATTGTTACCATTAGTGTAAACGGCTACAACCAAGAAAACAAAAGCACCACCATCTAAATCTGACCAGCTGGTATCTAAATATGCTAAAGTTGTTAAACCTGATTCTAAGAAAGTCCATAATTCTGGAGAATTTATGTCAGTAAATAAAGCTCGATAAATAGAATATGATTGTAAAGGTCTTGAAGAACCTGATCTTGCATTATTGTTTGCAGCTGGTGGTTGCCATGTAATATATACATTGTGATCTTGAATAGCAGCTGTTACATTAGTTGGTGGATGTGCAGGTTCAAATATCATTATATCACCAGCGTTATAATTTGTAAAGCCAATATCTAAAGAACCTTGATAATTTACATAACCTGTTGCAGTTATAGTTATATAGTAACTTTGTCCGCTATAAACACTAGGTACAGTAAAGTTACCTAGTGAATTTGTATAAACTGCTGGAAAATCTGCATATCCAGAAATAGTGACAGAAGCGTTTTCAACCGGTTGGTTGGTGTCAGATGCAATGACGCGTCCTGTAATTGACACAGTTGTTGCTGGTTCTAAATTAAAATTAAGTTCTAAAATAACATCGGCTTCTATAACTACATCGGATTCTATATAAGTTTGATATCCTACTTTTGAAGCGATAATGTCATATGTATCTGGTGGTATATGAGTAATAGTGTAATTACCTTGTGAATCAGTAGTTGTAGAGAAATATGTTCCTGCTATTGTAACTCTTACGTCATCAAGTGGTTCATCATCATGGGTGACTGTGCCTGATATTGTGCCAAGTCCAGAGGTTACAAAATAAATTTGTGTGTTGGGGATATTGCCCCTTCCCCATGCAGGTGATGGTAAACCAACTAGAGGATCCTCCAAAACACCATCAATTGCTTGATATATAGTTCTATTAGAACCCAAATTTTCAGCAACTATGAAAGTGTTGCTCCATAACCACCAGGTTTCAGGCTCATCATCAAAATATCTATAAGACATAATAACAAGATTTCCTTCTGTATATAAATATGGTGTATCAAGAGTAATTATTAGGTCATGTCTACCTGAAACATTTGCATCAAAATAACCATCATAAACAAGAGTAAACTCTGATGATGGTATCCAATCGCTATTACTATCAAATTGGGTTTTACTGGTTGGAATAGTTGCCATGTATAATTTTACTGCTCTTGGTGTAGGTATATCACCAGCACCAATAAAAGTATATTCTACATGAGATATGGTTCCTGAAACTTGAATCTCACTTTCATAATATATAGTCTGTGCTACATTGTTTCTATAATTAAAATTGAAAGGGTTGTGAGGATGTGTAGCTGTACTATTTATATCGCCAATAAAAACACCAGCCATGCCTTCTGGATGAATAATGACTGATAGAGGAAGCGATTGGTTATTTGTTTCATTTTGGTCGATAGCCCAGACAATTTCAGCAACAATTTCGTGAACTCCATCAATTGTAGGTGACCAGTTAATTTGTAAAGTGTGAAGATCGCCAGGGTTAAGGCTAACACCCGGTACTATAGCAACTTGCTCACCTTCTGCTAATAATCTTACAGAATAACCAGAAGCTATATTTACACCAGCGTTACGTATGGTAACATCATATGTGCCTTCCATACCAACAGTTAGGTTTAATGGTCCTGTAACTGTAATTGCCGACATGTCATCATCAAATCTTGCAGTTAGAGCTACTTCGTCCAAAACTAAAGCACTATTGTCAAAACAATCATGATGTCGGAATGCGATATAAATGCTTAATCCGGCATAATCGGTTAAATCAATATGCCTTAACATCCAGTACGGGTTAGGTTGAGGATATGGCAATGGAAAGGTTTCGTTGTGAATTGGCACTGTGAAATCGGCAATATTGTTACCTGTTGTAGAAATATAAACTGTGTATTGCTCGGCGCCCCATTCGGCATAGTCATCAACTTCGGCACGGATAAACCAAGAAAGTTCTGTGTTTAACCCGACGGGTATTTGTATCTGCGGAGTGATAAGATAGTTGTTGGGATCGATACCCTCGTCTGTGTCTGGATTCCATGACCTACTTACAGCAGAAGCTACTCCTATTGGGCGGACAAAGTTCCACCAGTTGGCGCTGCGATTCCATTGAAGGTTGGCTGCATTACCGGATAAACTTGTCCATCGTGTCCAACCCTCAGGTGGAAATGTTGTTTCATCGAAACCTTCTTCAAAAATTACGCTTCTACCTTGTCTAGAATGTATGAAGGTTTGGGATTCGTTAATGCCGATTGGCATTTGTGATTGTGCTGAATCGCGGCTTGGTCTCATTCGTGATTCATTGGCTGACAATAATAATATTGTCATGCAGAGTGTTAGTGCTAGAGTGATTAGTTTTTTCATTCTGTCTCCTTTATGTTTTTTATTATTTATTTTATGGGGGGGTACCCCCCCCTCTCTGAGGGGGGCAGGGGGGAGTTTCCTGTACGGAACGAATAAATGCCTTCCCTACACACACGAAGCGCAACTTACAACATCGGTATAAAGTATCTTCCTTACGGCACTTCCAAAAAATCCGATTCCGTTATTTATTCCACCCTGGAAAAAGGACATTGACTTATATCTATACTTAAAGAAGTTCTCATCCACAACAGCAACTGTTACGCGATGTCTTCTATAAAATATGAAATCTTGTGAATTTCCAATGGTTCGTACCAATAATTCACCTTCAACTAAACTAGGGAAATAATTAAATATAAACGATGAACGTCTAGGAAAACCGCTCATAAAACTTTCATAATCTTCTTCGCTTTCAAGTGTTCTTTCTATAAGACCACTTGTGCGTATAAAAGTTGCATCTTCAAACTCTTCAAGGCAATAATGTTCTAAATAAACAACTGTTTCAATTTCATCTGTTACACGAAGAGTTATCGTATGAAATTCATCAATCTCATTAAATACCATCTTGGGATAAACAGAATTAACGTCATAAGTGTAACCTGAATTTTCTAGAATTTCAAAATCTTGCGGAACTGTTGTCTCTGCCCAGACTGTATCTCTGCCCACAATAGCAGTTAAACGATAGGTTTTGCCGGATTCTATAATAAAACTTTCACTTGGGTCATAATATCCTATTTTGAAATTATCTTCATCATAACCGAATGAAAGATCCTGAGATATTGAAGTTTCTATATCTGTTATATAAACTTGAGCATCGGAAATAAATAGTCTGCGAATGTCTATAATATTAACGGAAACAGACCTCCCAATGAATATGGGACTTTCAAGAGTTATCGTTTCACCTGCGTAAATTGTGCCTGACATTACAATGTATTCGGTGGCAAACCTTTTATCACTTGTAAACTCTACACAACTTGTTAATGCTAGTATAAGTATGAGTGAAATAAATAATTTCATTTTTTTCTCCTAAAAAAATTATCTATAGGTAATTATTTTTTTTTGTATGGTTTTCAAAAAAAACTATCACATCTTCTTTTTTTATTTTTCCACTTGCAATGTCAATAACCTTATTGTAAAGACTTTCATAATCGCATTGAAAACAATATCCATTTATGTCCAAAAAAACTAATGAACAAGCAAGTGCAACTCTTTTATTTCCATCTACAAATGGATGGTTCTGGCATATATGGTATAAATAAGCAGCGGCCATAGCAGGTATTGTATCATGAAGATAGATACCAGAAAAGGTGGCTTCTGGTTGATGCAATGCAGATATTAGTAACCGTTGGTCGAGGATAGAAATAATTCCTCCATAATTATTAATTTGGTCATTTAAAATCAATAATACATCATCAATAGTTAAAAATTTTATCATTTTATTCACTAAGTTTTTTTAAAACAGAGCCGTATTCTCTGTTAATGTTTTTAAGTGATTCCAAAATAACACTTTCATTATTTTTTTTTGGTGTTAGTATTAAGTTATCTCCATTTGTAGATATCTCAAAAATAGTGTCTTTATTGATAGATAATTTCTCTAATAATTGTCTATCAAGTGGCAAGGCAAGTTCCTCTCCATGTGTAATTAATTTTCTTAACATATACATTTCCTGTTTTTCTCCTCACCATTTCACATTAATCCCAACAAAAGGAATAAACGGAAACTGGTTAAAATCTTCATATTTTAGATATAAAATTGGTACTTCGCCTATAGGATATTTACCTTCTTCAATATAATAATTTCTTGAAAATACGTTTTCACGGTTAGTAACGTTAATTATTTGAAGATATGGTTCTATAGAATATCTTTGTTTATGCCATAACATTTTGAAGCTAAGATCCAGTCGCGAATATGCTGGAAGCCTTATACTATCAGAGTAACTATATAAAAATCTAAACCTTTCGCCATTATAATACACCATCTCTGGCACGGAGCGTGGTTGTCCTGTTGCATAAGCATAAGTGACACCAAGTGATAGTTCAGAACCTTTTATAGTCCAACCTAACTGTTCTGTCATATTAAAGTTTTGGACTATATTAATCTGGTGTGTTCTATCGTAAGGCGTGTAAAAATATTCTGGTTCAAGTGTAATAGGATTTATGTTAGAGCCATTCATTTTTCTTTGTGTTATAGAAAAAGTATAACCTACAAAACCTTCCCAACCCCATTTACTTGTGCGAAGTAGAAAATCTGCACCTTTAGAATTGCCAACGCCTGTATATACAACATCTTCCATATTAAACGAAGTATTATCATATTCATATTCAACATCCCAATTGTAATCTATCAAATTTTTCATGTCTTTATAATATACTTCAACATCAAAACCTAAACCTTCCATTAGTTCGTGTTTGTAACCTACTATATAATGGTCGGCTTGTCCGGGTTTTATTGTTCCATCAAGAGGCATCCAGACATCAAGAGGTGTGCTTATTTCCATGCCGATGCTATTTAAAAATTGATAGTACCTGCCATAACTTGCAAATATATTGGAATCCACTGTAAGAATTCTTCTTATAGAAGCACGCGGGGAGAAACGCCAGTAGTTTGCGTGCTGACCATGTTCTACATTTATATCAAGGGTTTGATAGTTAGAAACGCGGACACCGGGCTGAAAAGTCCAGAATGAGTTAATTCTCCAAGAATCTTGTAAGTAAATATCGCTTACAACAGATGAAATAACAATATTTGGTAGCCTATTCTCGTCAACATCAGCGTTGGCTGAAGTTGTAAAATCAATTTCTAAAAACTTTGTATCGAAACCAAACTCAAGAAGATGGTCGTTATTAGGCTGGTAACTCATTATTCCTTTTAATGTTATATCATCTATTGCATTAAATCTTCGTAAAGTTAAATTTGAAGAACTCTGTTCCATTAACGAAGTAAAATTACTTGTGGCAAGTACAAAATGTGAGAAAAACTGAGGGTTAAAAATATGTATCCATTGAGATGAAAATGTTGTATTACCCCATTCTACCAATAAATCTGCACCCGGCATCTCCATGTCTAGTTTATCCTTACCAAAATAAGTGCTTAACATAATTCTATCTTGCATTCTTAAATCCCAGTTAGCCTTTACATGACCATCATAAAAATAATAATCAGGTATAATAGAAATAGCTTGTTGCATTAATTCTAAATAGCTTCGGCGAAATGAACCCATGTAAGAACCTGATTGATTGCTTAAATTCCAAGGTCCCTCCAATGTGGCTGATGTGCTTATAAGACTAAGCCTTGCAACACCTTCGTGATGTTTTCGGTTACCATCACGGTTACGGACACTAAGTACAGAGGATAGACGACCTCCATATTTTGCAGGAAAGCCACCTTTTAAAAGCTCTACATTGTCAACTGCGTCTGTATTGAATGTGCTAAAAAGTCCACCAAAATGAGATGGATTGTAAACATCGATCTCGTCTAATAAAATCTGGTTCTGATCAGGACTACCTCCACGTATATACATACCGGAAGAAAAATCAGCAATCGGCGTAACACCCGGTAATGTTAATAATGACCTAAAAATATCAGGTTCTACCATCTGTACTACGTCCAATAGTTGCGCTGTAGTTCGGTTTACACGACTAACAAAAATTTCACGTGTATTTACTTCTTCTCTAACTCCCGTGCCTGCAACACGTACTTCGTCTAAAGCTATGGCTTGTGTACTTAATTCGATAGTTAATGTAACATTTGAAGCTTCGTTTTCAATGATAATTCGTCTTTCAGCTGGGGCAAATGAAATATGTGTTATCTGTAAAGTATACTCACCCGGTGTTATGTTGGAAATAACAAAATAACCACGGTGATTTGAGTAAGTTCCCTGATTGGTTTCATGAATAATAAGATTTACATGCTCTATAGGCTGACCATTATTTTGGTTAGATACAATGCCACTTATTGTTGCTGATGATATTATTATTGAATAAGATAAGTATAAGCAAGCAAGTAAATATTGTTTCATTAACTACTCCTTTCTTTACATATTGGGTAACTACAATAAAAAATCTTGATTTTGTGTCAAGTTTATTTTTTTATGTAATAATTTTTTTTTGTGGGGTTTTATATTGTGGGGGGAGTACCCAACAATTCTGTAAGGAACGCACCCAATTCTGTAGGGAACGCATTTATTCGTTCCTAATTCGATATTGATCCCAACCGAACCAGGAACGAATAAATGCGTTCCCTACAGGATTTGGGTGCGTTCCAAATGACTATAAAATATGAGGCAACAGAGGTTATAACAATGTTTTATACACCCGAGACACGTATATTATCTGAAAAAGCACGAATCTTAGTAAAAGAAAAGCAGGATAAATTTTACAAATATATCCCGATAAAAAAAATAATCAAACTTTTAGAGAAGGGTAAAGAACTGTATTCTATGAGTAATAAACAGATGTTAAATCAAATATTAAGCATAGAATTTGTAGGCTTACAAGAATTTTACGAACTATTTACATTTAGTGGGGGTAAATTATACATCGGGATAGATTGTCAGGTTTATGTAGATGACGAATGGGTAAGCATGGAAGAGATCGTATATTATGAAAAACTATATTATTATGATATATTAGGTGATTTATTCCGTGACACATTTATAACTCAAATTGCTCCTTCTGGAACATTTCGCGGATATAAAGTAGCTGTGGAACGCAATGACGGAATAATTGTAGACAGTTTGATAATTCGTTTTGAGAATGACCCTGAACCAGAAGAAATTAACGAATCAGAAGAGGAGGCTGTAATAACAGAATAATATGGACAACAAAAAATATGTATTCATGATTTTAAAAATAATATTTTTTACAAATTTACCTGCAATTATATTATTACCTGTTCATTTTAAAACAGGTATTGGCTGGATTTTAGGGTCGTTTGCTAGTGCTGTGAACTTTTGGTTCATGGCTATGCACACCTTATCTTTAGATCCAGTTTACGCAAAAGCAAATGTGGCAAACACTACAAAAAAATTACTTTTACGATTTCTTTTCTTAATTGTTTGGTCGGTTTTAGTGCTTCTTTTTGTGAAACCTGAACTTGTCACGTTTTGTTTAGGATTACTCGCTGCACAAATTGCTATCTTTATGTATCATATATATTATTCGATTAAAAACGGAAAATTAGGAAAATATTTTTAACTAATGGAGAACATATGTCAAATATAGCAATAATTGGAGGAGGTAGCTGGGGTCTTGCAATTTCACTTGTTCTATATAATAACAATCATCGGGTTAAAGTGTGGGAGTATCTACCTGAAAATGTAGAAAAACTTAACCAGCAAAGACAAAATGATGATTATCTGAAGGGTGTTATATTCCCAGAAGATATTGTTTTTAGTAATAATATTGATGATGTAATATTGCAAGATACTGATATTTTAGTATTTGCAGTTCCGTCTTCGTTTTTAAGAAAAACTGTACAGTTTTGTAAGCATAACATATCACGTTTGAGTAATTTAAAATCAATTGTCTCATTAGTTAAGGGATTGGAAGAAAACAGTCTTAAAAGAATGTCGGAAGTCATTAAAGAAGAGTTACCGCTTCATTTTGAAGACAAAATATGTAGTTTATCAGGACCTAGTCATGCAGAAGAAGTTGCTAAACAAATTCCAACACTAGTAGTTGTGGCCGGCTCTAATCTTGATGTTCTACAATATACTCAAAATAACTTCAGCAATTCATACTTAAGAGTTTATACATCTGTTGATATTATCGGCATCGAAATTGGTGCTGCTGTTAAGAATATTATTGCGATTGCAGCAGGCATAGTGTCAGGGTTAGGATTTGGAGATAATACTATGGGTGCCTTGTTAACACGTGGTCTGGCAGAAATTAAGCGTCTTGGTTGTGCCTTAAACGCTGAACCGGATACGTTTTCTGGTTTATCTGGGCTGGGTGATCTGATAACCACTTCAATTTCTGTTCACAGTAGGAATAGACACGTTGGATATGAGTTAGGTAAAGGAAAAACTCTTGAAACAATACTTTCAGAAATGGTAATGATTGCAGAAGGCGTAATTACAACAAAAAATATACGTGAACTAAAAGATAGGCTTGGTGTTTCAATGCCAATAACAGAACAGATGTATCAAATATTATATCACGGCAAACCTGCAATTGATGGATTAAAAGATTTGATGCTTCGTGATTTGAGGTGTGAATGATTCAACATCAAGTAATTAATGAGATAATTGAAATCTGTAATTATTGTGTAAACAAAGGCTGGGTGGAAAGTCGTGCTGGTAACCTTTCATACAGAATAGAAGATAATGATCTACAGACTTGGTTAATAAGCAATTCGCAACATTGGATAATTCAAAATGCCGAATATAAATATGAAGGCAACACCCCTACATTATTAATAACAAATAGCGGTTCTAAATTTCGCAATATTGCTAAACAACCTTATCAACATTGTTGCTTTGTTTATTTTAAAGATGGCAATATTTATATTCATAGTTCAAGTGAAAATAACGTCCCAAGCTCTGAACTGGAAAGTCATTTATTAATTCACCAATTATTAATGCAAACACAACCACATAAAAAAGCTGTTGTTCATATTCATCCTACTAATTTAATAGCATTTACAAATAAATATTATGATTTAAACAATAATGATTTAAACAGTATTCTGCAAGATATTAACCCTGATATTGATTCTTATATAACAAAAAAAACAGGATGGCTTAATCACTTCAAGGCAGGTAGCTATGAACTGGCAATTAATACTTTACCACTTATTTCTGAACATGATCTAATTGTGTGGAAAAAACATGGATGCTTAGCTATTGGAGATTCGTTTTGGGATGCTATTGATTTAATTGATGTGATAGACAAAGTCGCACAGATTGGGTTAAACCTGTAGGGAACGCATTTATTCGTTCCTAATTCGGTTGGGTTTTATGCCTGTACGGAACGCATTTATTCGTTCCTAGTTCGGTTGGGAATGACCCCAAAAAAAAAATTATATATAAATCCACACCATCCCGAAGGGATCGATCGCTATGTAGAAAACGACACCCCACCTTGATTTCCATGCCGTAGGTATGGAACCTAAACGATTTGAATATATAATTGGGTATATGTGGACATTATTAACCTCTTATATTTATATTTGTCCCACCCCTTCGGGGTGGTGGTTGTTTCGTGGGGCATCGTTTTCTACATAGCGATCAACACCTTCGGTGTGAGATGGTATTTGTATATAAATCCACACCATCCCGAAGGATCGATGCGATCAACACCTTCGGTGTGAGGTGGTATTTATATATAAATCCACACCATCCAGAAGGATCGATGCGACCAACACCTTCGGTGTGAGATGGTATTTATATATAAATCCACACCATCCAGAAGGATCGATGCGATCAACACCTTCGGTGTGAGATGGTATTTATATATAAATCCACACCATCCCGAGGGATCGATGCGATCAACACCTTCAGTGTGAGATGGTATTTATATATAAATCCACACCATCCCAAAGGGATCGATCGCTACGTAGAAAGCACAAAGGAAAAAATTATGTTAAAAAAAATATATTATCTAACAAAAAAATCATTTACCTGGACAAGATTCACAAACGCTTTAAAAATAATAATTTCGTACTACATATCAATTATTATTAAAAAGCCAATAGTTTGGGGTTATCCTCCAATTGTTATGATAGAACCTACAAATTATTGCAATTTAAGGTGTCCTTTATGTCCTTCTGGCGCTAATACATTAAAAAGAGATCGCGGATTTATGACATATGGAATGTTCAAGCAAATCATTGATGAAATAGAAAAATATACCTTTATGATTTTACTATGGAATCAAGGCGAACCTTTTCTAAACCCGGATATTATTGATATGATAGAATATGCACATTCAAAGAAAATTTATATAATGACCTCTACAAACGCAAACGAATTACCTTCTTCTGAATATATTGTTAAATCTGGTCTAGATTTAATGCTAATTTCTCTTGATGGTGCATCTCAAGATTCTTATAATAAGTACAGAAATAATGGTTCATTACAAAAGGTTATTGACAATGTTAGAGAATTAGTAAAAATTCGTGCAAAAGTTGCAGATTCAACTCTACAACTAATTAATCAATTTTTAGTGATGAAGCACAACGAAAATGAAATTGAAAGAATAAAAGAAATGACCACTGAACTTGGTCTAGACGATACAGTGTTAAAAAATATACAGATATACAGTAAAGAAGATATAGTTAACTTCTTACCTGAAAACCCTAAATATCGCCGATATAAAATAACAGGAGATAATTTTGAACTTAAATACGGTATCAAAAACAGATGTTACCGTTTATGGACTCAGCCTGTTATCAATTGGAACGGCGATGTGGCAGTTTGTTGTTTTGATAAAAATAACGAGTACAAAATTGGTAGTGTAAAAAAACATAATTTCTTAGACTTATGGAAGTCGAACAGAATGAATGTTTTTAGACAAACTATTCTAAAAAATAGACAACTATTTGATTTTTGTAGGAACTGTGGAGAAGGTGTTGATCTGAAAATTAAGAAAGTGTAGAGGACACAATGAGTATAATAAACTTACCGGTATTACCTTTAAAAGACATGCATATCTTTCCACGCATAGTAATGCCCGTTATCATAGGAATGCCAGAAACACTTGATGCAATAGAGGCTTCTGTCTTAGATTTCTCAGGTAAACTAATTTGTTTAATGCAAAAGAGTAAAACGATTAATGATTACCCCACTCCCGACGATTTATATGACTTAGGATTTATATGTAAAATCACACAAATAATTAAAATGCCGGAAAGGAAATTACGTGTATTATTGTGCGGTGAAGACAAATTTCAAGCAGATAGCATATTTTACGGATCTAAATTTTTGCAAGCATATGGCAGAATAATAACAGAACATAATGAGAACAGCCTTGAAACAATAGTTTTAAGAGAGAAATTAATAAAAGAATGCAACAATATGCTACGACTAACGCGAAACTCAAAACCAGAATTGCTTAAACATCTTTTAGCGATGGAAAACATCGTTGATGTACTATATTTTGTGTGTATGAATTCTGATTTTTCTGTTGCAGAACGCCAACATATTATATCTATCGACGATATAAACTTAAAAGCAAAAGAAGTTTTAAAAAAATTAAACGAAAAAGCCGAGTATCTTGAACTTCAAAAAAACATTGAAAAGCAAGTCTGGGGTAAAATTAATAAAATGCAGCGTGAGCATTTCTTATCTGAGCAGTTAAAAACAATTCACAAAGAACTTGGTATTGCAGGTGATGCACACACTGAAGCTGGAATATTTCGTGATAAATTCGATAAATTAGTACTAACAGAAGAAGCTAAAAAGAAAGTAGAAGACGAAATAAAAAAATTAACTAGAATACCAATGCACTCACCCGAATATTTTGTGGTTTATAACTATCTATCATGGGTACTAGATTTGCCTTGGGAAAAACCTGAAATAAAAGAGATTAACATAAAAGAAGCAGAAAAAATATTAAATAATGATCATTATGGGTTAGATAAAATTAAAGATAGAATTTTAGAATTTCTAGCTGTTATGCAGTTTAGTGTTCAAAATAAAGCTCAGATTTTGTGCTTTGTAGGTCCGCCCGGGGTAGGAAAAACATCGCTCGGAAAATCTATTGCAAAAGCATTAGGACGTGAATTTATCCGACTTTCAGTAGGCGGTGTAACAGACGAATCAGAAATTAGAGGGCACAGAAAAACTTATATCGGTTCGATGCCGGGCATAATTATTCAATCATTAAAAAAAGCTGGTACCATAAACACTTTGATAATGATAGATGAAATTGATAAACTAGGTCACGATTACAAAGGCGACCCTTCATCTGCATTGTTAGAAGTGCTGGATATTGAACAAAACTATTCTTTTCGTGACCATTATTTAGATTTTGGATTCGATCTGTCAAATGTATTTTTTATTGCAACTGCAAATAATCTAGCAACAATTCCCGCTGCATTAAAAGATAGAATGGAAATTATTAAACTTAACAGTTATACTGAACATGAAAAACTATACATCTGTAAAGACCATCTTATTCCTAAAAAAACACAGGAATTTCACACAGACAAAAGACTTAACATTAAAATCGATGACAAAATTATTAAAAAAATTATCAGAAATTACACTGCTGAAGCTGGTGTACGTGAACTAGAAAGAAATATTAACGCAATTTATAGAAAATCTATTAAGAAATTTCTTAATAAAGAAATTAAAAAGTCTATCAATATTGATGATAAAACTTTACAAGAATTTTTAGGTGTCCCTCTGTTTTCTGATAAAGATTTTCTGAGAAATGATGTTGTAGGAATTGCTTACGGACTGGCATGGACGCCTATCGGAGGTGAAGTACTCCCCGTTGAAGTAACAAAATACAAAGGATCTGGAAAATTTCAAATGACGGGAAATATCGGAAAGGTTATGAACGAATCAGGAAAAGCGGCGTTAAGTTTAGTTAGAAAAAACCATTCTATCTGGAATATTAAACCGGATGATTTTAAGAAATATGATCTGCATGTTCATATTCCTGAAGGTGCGGTACCAAAAGACGGTCCATCAGCAGGTATAGTGCTGGTTATGGCTATGATTTCAGCACTAGCTGATGTTCCTTTTGACCATACAATTGCAATGACTGGTGAAATCTCTTTAACTGGCAAAGTGTTACCTATTGGAGGACTTACAGAGAAAATTGTAGCTGCTCAAAGATATGGTTTTAAAACAGTTATTTTACCAGAAGGAAATAGAAAAGATTTAGTAGAAATAAAAACTGAAGCAAAAGAAGGTATAAATTTTATTTTTACAGAAACAGTTAACGATGTTGTAAATTTATGTTTAAATATGAAATAATCTACGAAAATACTAATGAAAACAATGATAAAATTTATCATTTTAAGGTGCCACCAAATGAGCTTATCCTGTTTGGATACGTTTTAGAATCCTTAGAAGGTTGGGCATATTACACTACTATTGATAAAAATAATTCTATTTTTCATGTTGAAGTTATTAAGGATTATGTAGAAGATTTTATTAAATTAATTCTGTAGGGAACGAATTTATTCGTTCCTAGTTCGGTTGGGATCGCATTTATTTTGTTGCATCCCTACGGGATGCTGATGTGGTGTGTGTATCCGTTTCTACCTAGCTTCACATACCTACGGCATGTGTAAGGTATGATTATATATATATGATATATATATATGTATCATATTCTGTAGGCATGTGCAAAATATGAATATATATAAATCCACACCATCCCGAAGGGATCGATCGCTTGTCTGAAACTTCAAATTGAGCCATCCGTAGGGAACGCATGAATGCGTTCCGTAATATATTGAAATTCCTTATGTTAAGTGAGACACATTCATGCGTCCCCTACGGTTTGGAAGTTTCCACATCGATGGTTCGTCCCAAAAGGGTGCGGTGGCTATGTAGAAAACGATGCCCCACGAAAA
>Ga0099364_10003157_pt1 | contig 25794 bp, 29 predicted proteins | sample TergutTh196P3_FD_73070 | JGI IMG/M metagenome (GOLD analysis project Ga0099364, IMG submission 73070) | Microcerotermes parvus P3 segment gut microbial communities from Pointe-Noire, Republic of the Congo - Th196 P3 | ecosystem: Host-associated > Arthropoda: Insects > Digestive system > Gut ...
AAGGCATGGAATTCAGATGCGTAATAGCCGTCGGGCTGGGAGGCGTAAGCATGTTCGGCGGCAAAGGAACCGTTGCGCCCGGAGGAGTTGTGGGCGCGTTGCTCATGTCGCTAATTTCAAATGTTCTAGTCGTACTCTCGGCTCCCGCTCATATGTACATCATAGTGTATGCGCTTGTGATTTTATTTGTAGTACTATTGGAAACGCTAAAAAGCCGAAAATCCGGCTTTTTAAATATAGCAAAAAAACAGGAGGTATAACAAAATGAAGAGGTTTGTAACAATCGTACTTGTCACTGCTTTAATCTTTGCGACCACCGTTTCTGCTCAGGCTCAGGAACCGGTAAAAATTGGTCTGTCGATATGTTCTCTCATCTCTCAGTTTTTCGAGGGGGTACGGCAATCTGCCATAGATACCGCTGAGGAATTAGGTGTAGAGCTGGTGATCGCCAATGCTGACGGCGATGCAGCGAGACAGAAAGAGCAGATCCTAAACTTGATTTCGGCTGGAGCCCAGGTGATCTTGGCGATAGCTCAGGATTCCGACGCAATCGTCTCTTCTGCGGCGGACTGCGCAGCGGCGGGGATCCCGTTTGTCGCGCTAAGCAGGCAGCCGACTGATATGCAAAACGTAACGCTGTTTATAGGTTTTTCCAATGAACAGAGCGCGGGCGTTGACGCGGAGGCGATGAAGCAGGCGGCGGAAGACCTGGGATATGGCACAGTAAAGGTTATTCAGATGGTCGGCGATCTGAACGATACGAATGCCGTCGAGCGTAAATCAGGTTTTGAAGGGAAGGCAAGAGAACTTGGATTTGAAATAGTAGCCGAAGTGGCTACGGAGTGGAACGTCGAAATAGCGTTCAACCGTCTGAGGGATACCGTACAGAACATTGATGATTTCAACGCAATATTTGCTCCTTCGGATATCCTGATTCCGGCGATTATGTCCGTGCTTTCCGCCAGAGGAGAATGGGTGAAGTATGGTGAAGAAGGTTATAAAATTATCACGGCGATTGACGGCGATCCGACGGCGGTTGCGGCTGTGAAGGAAGGATATGTGTACGCGACGGCAAACAACGACGCCCTTGAACTGGGTCGTGAAGGCGTGTTGCGCGCGCTTGATATTCTGAAGGACGGAACTCCGGCCGAAAAAATTCAGAAAATAGACGCAATTGCGGTGACAAAAGAGATTGCCGACAGCGCCGGCGATTCCATCTGGGGCAATTCATTTGCGAATTGACGAACAGAATATAAACAATCAGCCAAGAAGATGAGTGTTCTTCCGGCATGGGAGCAGTATTTCCATGCCGGAATACCGAAGGGAGGCGCCTGTCTGGATCAGGCGGAACGTAGATGAGAAAAATCGCGACTGCAATTGGAAACGGCATACAAAGCAATCCCATCATTATTGCGTCTCTTGGGCTGTTTGTTCTTATGATATTCTTTGTACCAAGATTTGCCACACAGGAGAACTTGTTTTCATTATTTGGACAGATGTCCTATCTGGGGATTGTTACCGTGGGGCTGGCATTTGTGTTGGTGGGAGGAGGCAACGACCTGTCCATCGGTTCCACGATATCCATAACCGGAGTTATCGCGTCATGGGCAATGGTTCGCGGCCTGAATATCGGCCTGTCGGTTCTGCTCGCGCTTGCAGTCGGAGCCGGCATCGGGTTTTTGAACGGCGTGTTTATTGCCGGTCTTGGAACAAACGCGTTTATGATGACGCTGATAACTCAGATGCTCTTTGAGGGAATTGCGCTGGCAGTTACCAGCGCTACTTCCGTGACAGGCCTGCCTGCGGCTTTCATTGAAATGGGCAACAAGACCATACTGTTCTTACCGGCGCCTGTTTTTGTAATGTTGATTACGTATATTGCGGGGCATATCGTTCTGACAAAATCTTTATATGGAAGAAAGCTTTTTGTCACAGGCGCTAACAAGGACGCCGCCAGATTGGTGGGGGTGAACTGCGTCGGAATTCTGTTGTCGACGTACGTGCTGAGCGGAGTGCTTGGCGGCGTTTCCGGCGTCATTTTAGCAGGCAGGTTGGGAGTGGGTTCTCCTTCCGCCGGCCGTAATATCATTATGGAGGTCATAGGGGCGGCGGTAATCGGCGGAAACAGCTTATTTGGCGGGAAAGGTTCTGTTGTCGGGGCGGCGTTTGGCGCCCTTTTACTTTCTTTGATTTCCAACGGTCTTACGCTGCTTGGCGTCGAGTGGGCATTAACCATGATAGTAAAAGGATTTATTATTCTTCTGGCTGTCTGCGTCGACGTCGCCGGTACAAGGCTGATGTCAAAAAGAATGCTCAACGCCTGATATGGTTTGAACAAAATTAATGCCCCGCGCTTTAGCGGCGGGCATATGAGGAACGGATATCCATGTATGGCAGGAAAAACTTAAAATTGGCGCGGATTTTTAAATAATAATCTGTAGATTTTATGAAAGGAAGTACTATTGTGGACAACTACTTGAAGTGGCTGGAAGAAGAGACTCCGACAGTTTGGTGGAACGATTCCGCTATCCCTTCAGAAATCAAGGCGGCAATCGAAAACGGGGCGCAAGGAGTCACGACCAATCCAATATTAACCTATAAGGCTCTACAGGAAAATCCCGGTTATTGGGAAGAAAAAATATCTCATATCGCTCAGGACGCGGCGCCTGAAGAGCGCGCCGAAGAATTGTTGCGCGTTGTTACCGTTGAGGCCGCAAAACAGTTTGAACAGATTTATGTTAAAACCAATAAACAAAACGGTTATGCGCTGGGGCAGCTAAATCCGGCTATTTGCCACGACAGCGGCTTGATGCTTGCGCAGGCGCTGCGCTATAACGCCTGGGGCGAAAACATTGCGGTGAAGCTGCCAACTATTATGTCCGCGTTGCCTGTTATTGAAGAACTGGCCGCGCGAGGGATAGCGGTATGTACAACGCTGAACTTTTCGATTTCACAAGGTATTGCCGCTGGAGAAGCGTATGAAAGAGGCGTAAAAAAGGCAAAAGCGGCCGGAGTGGAAGTGAAGCCCTGTTTTGTCGTTCAACAGGGCGGCCGATTGGATGAATACCTCGCCGAATCAGCGAAGGACAGCAACGTAAGCATTGACGCCGGATTAATTCAAAACGCGGGTAACGCGGTATGCAAAAAACTTTACGGACTGTTTAAGGAAAGAGGCGTCACGGCAAAGATTATGCCCGCCGGATTGCGAAGAGTAAAACATTTAACTGAAATGGCCGGGGCGGATATGGTGTTTTCCTTACAACCCAGGATTCAGCAAATGGTATTAAATGAAAATCCTGTGAAAAAACCCGAGATAGACAACGCAATATCGGAAATGATAATAGAGCAGTTGCGTAATATTCCCGAGTTTGTTCGCGCATATGACGAAGGCGCGATGAAACCGGAAGAGTTTTACGGATTTGGCGTTACGCAGAAAACTTTGTCGCAGTTTCTTTGGACGGGTTGGATACCGCTTGAAACATATGGCGCGGGAAAAGTGTCCAAACGTTGGTTTTAAGTTGGAAACGGAGTTCCATTAAAATAGTCTGCCGGCGTAGGCCGAACATATAGCACGCTGAAGCCGGTTGGTCGATAATAGTGGAATTTGAGGTCTTCATCGCCTCATATACATTTAATGACGAAGGGTTTTCCAGTGCCGTAATCGCCCGAAATTTATGGGAGGAGACGTAAAATGAATTTTAAATCAATTGAGGCATGTATGAAGGACAAAGTGGCAATTATTACAGGCGGGACAAGCGGAATTGGCAAAGCGTCTGTATATCTGTTCTGTGCCGCCGGTGTGAACGTTGTAACAATAGGACGCAGGGAAGAACTTGGAAATGAAATTGCAAAGGATATCAATACTCAATCCGGCGGTAAATGCGTTTTTTATTCTTGTGATGTACGCGACGTAAATAGGATCAAAGAAATCGTTGACGCTACAATAACGCAATTTGGGAAACTCGATATTCTGGTGAACTGCGCCGGCTATTTCCCCGGTCAAAAACCGATAGATCAATTTTCTATTGATGAGATACGTGACATCATTGATACAAACTTGATTGCTTATCTTGCGGCAAGCAAGTATGCAATACCACATCTAAGAAAAAGCAAGGGCAATATTGTTAATGTGGGCAGTGTTCATGGCACGACTTCTGTAGAAGGCGCGGTCAGCTATGACGCTACAAAAGGCGCTATTGATGCTGTCACGAGGACGCTTGCCATTGATGAGGCAAGATACGGCGTACGCGTAAATAATATTAAGCCGGGACTCATCACCACAGAAATGTTTGAACAAACAATAAGCAGGCAAGACGACCAGGAGGGCTTTAAAAAGTATAACCGGGAAATTCAATGGCTTGGCCGTTGGGGAATGCCTGAAGAAGTTGCGCGAGCAATATTATTTATGGCGAGTGATTGGGCAAGCTTTATAACAGGCGCTGAATTGCTGGTGTCCGGCGGATATGAAATCGGAGAAGGACCAAAACTGCCAAATCCATATTTGAGTTGGAATAATAATCTTCTTTAAGAAATTTAGGAAGGAAAGATAAATTGTGAATACTTTTAAAATCGTTACAGATAAAATTTTTGCTGTTGGGGAATGTCCGCGGTGGGATGACAGGAATAATTGCCTGTGGATGTCTGATCTGGTTGCGGGAAAGATCTATCGAATTAATCCCGATGATGGTTTTGTGCAGGAAATAACCGCCGGGAAAAATGTCGGCGGTTTTGCGCTTGCGTTGGATGGCGGTTTAGTCTGTGCGTGTCATCAGGGACTTTATGGTTGGCGCGGGGATATCGGTTTTCGACTAATTGCAGATGAACACGAAGGACATCCACTACAGTGCAATGATGGGATAGCGGATGCAAGGGGGCGATTTTTATTTGGTACTTCTTTTTATGATGAAGGAAAAGAAGAGTCCTGCAACAGAGGTAAATTATTCTGCGTGCAGACGAATACAAGTATAGATGTTTTGGATGAAGGTATTTTACACTCTAATGGATTAGGGTTTTCACCTGACAACCGTACGTTGTACTACACAGATTGCGCTGAAAGGATAATCTATGCGTATGACTATGATATAGAGAAAGGCCAGGTGCGAAACCGCAGAGTATTTGTGAAAGTTCCCGTTTGGGAGGGGCTTCCGGACGGTTTGGTCGTGGATGCCGAAGGTTATGTCTGGTCTGCTAATTGGTATGGAGCAAGAGTTGTGCGCTATGCACCGGACGGAACGACAGACTTTGTGGTGCGGACATCGGCACAGCAAACCTCAGCTGTTGCGTTCGGAGGAAAAGACCTTTCCGACCTGTTTATTACGACGGCAAATAGATGGGCAAAGTTAAAATGCGCCCCAAAAAATTACGTGTATGATGCCCTTGAACCAGGCGGAAATTTGCTCCGGTACAACTTCGGCATCAAAGGAAAGCCAACGGATTTTACGGATATTAAATGGACGTAACAAAAAGTTTGAAAGGAGAATAATTATGCGATTATTCGACTTGACGGCCCGTAAAGCGATTGTTACCGGCGCTGCCGGCGGATTAGGAAAGGCAATGGCGGAAGGGTTGCATGAAGCCGGAGCCGAAGTTGTTATTATTGATGTTGCCGCGAGTGGAGAAAGAACAGCTTCAAAGATAGGAGAAACAGGATCTCCCGTCCATTTTGTACAGGCTGATTTATTGGATCGTAGTCAATTGAATCGAGCTTTTGATATCGCGTTGGAAAAGTTAAACGGCGATCTTGATATTATTGTTAATAATGTTGGAATGCATATCAGAAAACCGTCATGCGGATATCAAATGGCGGACTGGGATAAAGTTTTGGGGCTGAATTTGGATACGCAGTTTATGTTTTGCCAACGAGCGGGAGAACATATGCTTCAGAAGGGGTATGGCAAAATTATTAACATTGCTTCAATTATCGGCGTTACGGGCGGACTGAATGCCACGGCGTACTGCGCAAGCAAAGGCGGTGTGATTGCAATGTCAAAAAGTCTGTCCAATGAGTGGGCGGAAAAAGGCATTCAGGTCAATGTAATCGCGCCCGGTTATATTGCGGAAACCGCAATGAATGACGATATGGATGAGGCAAGAAAAGAAAATATTGCCCAACGTATTCCGAAAGGACAATGGGGACATCCTGACGATTTAAAAGGAGCGGTTGTTTTTTTGGCGTCTGAGGCATCGGATTACGTATGTGGAATCGTACTGCCTGTAGACGGCGGATTTCTTGCGAGGTGACTGAAAAAAATAATCGGAACGCCGGAAAAGTTCGGATAACTTAACACCGTTGGTCATGTGTAAAAAAATAGGAGTGAAATTATAGTGCGAAAGGGATTTCAATATAGCATAACGTATTCACCCGAAAAACTTAGTTATAGCTACCCTGTTGCATTACGCGGAGACACAAGCCATTTTCACGCCGCCATGCAGGCTGGCTATGATGCAATCGAGCTACATACAGAGAATCTGGATAATTTGGACTTACAACACATAACAAGTCAGCTTAAACAGAACAATCTGAAATTATCGGCAATTGCAACAGGGTTGGAATACAGTATCAACAGGCTAAACCTGATAGATGATTCAAAACAAATACGGGACGCGACAGTCCAAAGATTGTGTCGTTATGTCGACGTGGCCGGCTATTTTAACTGCCCGGTAATTGTCGGTTGTTTACGAGGAAACATTCCGGATCAGGCAAGAGGTCACGATGAACATAAATATTACGAGTATCTGCGAGATGGAATAGAACAACTGTGTATATATGCAAGCTCAAAAAATACGGTCATCCTTTTGGAAGCAATCAATTATTATGTTAACAATTACCTTAACAAACTGGAAGATGTTGCCCGATGGATACATGATACCGGTCAAAAAAATCTAAAACTTCATATTGATACACATCACATGAATATTGAGGAGAAGGATTTGACAGACGCGATATTAAATGCCGGTTCTACGATAGGGTACGTGCATTTTTCGGACAGTAACCGTATGTATCCCGGAGCGGGCAATATCGATTTTTCCGCAATCATAGCCGCGTTATACGAGATTCAATATACCGGATACATTTCTATGGAGATAACGCCTTTCCCGTCACCGGATATTGCGGCCATGAAAGCTATTTCTAATATAAAAGATATTGAACCAAATTTTCGAGCTTAAAAGAAATAACGCTGTCTTGGAATAAGTTCCTATAAAGAAAGGGGAGTCCGAAATGTCAAATAAAAACTATCTTCAATGGTTAGCGGAGGATACCGCTTCCGTATGGTGGCACGATTCGGCGGATACGAACGAAGCGCAAAGAGCTATCGATCACGGCGCGGTTGGAGTCACCACAAATCCCGTGCTCATAAGCCAGGTATTGGAAAGCAAACGCGAAATATTTGCCGCAGGCGCCAATGAAATTAATGCGGCAAAAAACAGCGACGAAAAAGTCGAAACAATGATCAGGCTGGTTACGGTGGATCTGGCCGAAAAATTCCTGCCGATATTCAAAAAAACAAACGGCCGAAACGGCTATGTGTGCGCGCAGGTGAACCCCAACAAAGCTGCGGATACTGATTACATGATTGAAAACGCAATGCGAATCCACAAATGGGCGGAGAATATTTCAGTCAAGCTTCCTGTTACGAACGCGGGGCTTGACGCTATGGAGGAATGTGTGGCTCAGGGATTGAACGTAACCGCAACGGTGAGTTTTACCGTGCCGCAGATGCTTGCGGCGGCGGAGCGTTATGAGAAGGGCCGCGCACGCGCCGTTAAGGCGGGCAAAACGCCCGATATATGCAATGCGGTCATCATGGTGGGGCGGTTGGACGATTATCTTCGCGATGTGGCGCATGACAGGCGCGTGGAGATCGACGAGCGGGATATAATCTCCGCGGGCACGGTTTGCTTAAAGCGAGCCTACGGTATTTTTCAGGAAAAGGGATACAAATCACTGATCATGCCCGCGGGAATGAGGGGGCCTTACCACGCGTTCGACATTGCGGGCGCCGAGATTCGTATGTCAATCCATCCCAAAATACAAAATATGATTTTAAGCTCGGATAAGGAAATGGCGGAGAGGATAGGCATACCCGCCTGCGAAACCACCATCGCGGAACTTAAAAAGTTGGATGAATTTGTCCGCGCCTATGAACCGGATGGCATGAAGCCGGAAGAGTTTATCACATACGGGGTCACGCAAAAGACATTGGCTTCGTTTTCCGACGCTTGGGCTGTTATCGCGGCTTTCAAGCTATAATGTAACCAGATGACCGGAACATATTCGGAACCCGGCGAGTTTTGTGAATAAGAAATACGTTATAATTTGTAACGGTTCGTTCGATTCAATAAAAAGGCGATATCGAAGAAATTTGCTTAAACGTTATAATGTCCGGGAATTTGGAGTATTAAGACGGAACGAAGCTGTATAAAATAAAACGAGGAGAATAGTTTAATGGCGACTGCTGTTATAATGCCCCGTCAGGGGCAGTCGGTCGAAAGTTGTGTTATCACCAAATGGCATAAAAACGTCGGCGAGCGCGTCAATGTCGGAGACAATCTTTTCTCTTACGAAACGGACAAGGCGGCGTTTGACGAAGAAGCCAAAACCGAAGGCGTGCTGCTCGCGATATTTTTTGCCGAAGGCGACGACGCGGCGTGTCTAGCTAACGTATGCGTCATAGGCGAACAGGGCGAGGATTACGGAATGTTTAATCCTCATGGCAAAATAGCGGAAAATGTTTTGGACGAGACGGACGTGCAAGCGTCGACTCCGGTATCCGTGCCCATTACGACTGAGTCCGATTACGAAGAGCGCTTTAAAATTTCCCCGCGCGCGCGCGCGCTTGCGGAAAGAAGCGGAGTAATCGCGGAAAACGCCATTCCAACCGGGCCCGGAGGGCGAATAATCGAACGCGATGTTGAAACACTCATCGCCCAGGGCGGACACGTTACGCCCGAGGCGGAAGATAGCTATGCTCCCAGTTGCCATATTACGGATACCGGAGCTTCCGATATGGTAACCACAGACGGCGTTCAAACGGAAGCCTTATCGGCTCGGGATGATTTGCATAGGGACGATCGCGGAATTGGCGAATTCGAAATAAAACCGCTCTCCGGCGTGCGCGGGACTATTGCGAAATGCATGCACAACTCGCTTTTGAACTCCGCGCAGGTAACCCTCCATACATCCTTTGACGCGTCGGACATATTGAAGCTTCGAAAACAAACGAAGAAGGTCGGCGACAGCTTGAACCTGCCGGTGGTCAGTATTACCGACATAATCATTTTTGCCGCCTCTCGGGCTCTTGGCGCGCACAATAGCCTAAACGCGCATTTCCTTGACGATAACAAATTGAAGATATTCAAAGACGCTCATATCGGCGTTGCGGTAGATACGCCGCGCGGCTTGCTCGTTCCCACAATATTCGGCGCGTCGCGCATGACTCTTTCGGAAATATCCGCCGAGGGCAAAAGGCTTTATTCTATGTGCGGGCAGGGCTCGATAAACCCGGATCTGCTTCATGGGGCGTCTTTCACAATTTCGAACCTCGGCTCTTTGGGCATAGAGAGCTTCACTCCGGTGCTCAACCCGCCGCAAACGGGAATTTTAGGCGTCTGCGCGATAACGGAACGCACGCATGAAAAGAAGACATACCCGGCTATCGGGCTGTCGCTGACTTTTGACCACAGGGCGCTTGACGGGGCGGATGCGGCGCGATTCCTGAAAGATCTTAAAATTCGGCTTGAAAATTTCAGCGCATACGCGGTATTGGGAGGTTTCTGATGTATGACCTGATTGTAATCGGCGGCGGCCCGGGAGGTTACCATGCCGCGCGGCTGGCGGGGCGCGCGGGAATGAAGACGCTGCTTTTCGAGAAACACGAGCTTGGCGGAGTATGTCTGAATGAAGGCTGCATACCGTCAAAAACGCTTCTTTACAGCGCAAAAATATTGGATTACGCGAGGCACGGAAAAGTTTACGGCGTAAAAGCGGCGGAATTGGAGTTTGATCACAACGCTGTGATAGCGCGTAAAAACGGCGTCGTAAAAAAGCTCGTATTCGGCGTAAAGACGCTGATGAATTCAAGCGGCGTAACCGTGATTTGCGAGGAGGCTGAAATCGTCGGAAGAAACCTTGTCAAAGCCGGCGACGAAACCTTTGAAACGAAACATATCATAATAGCCGCGGGTTCCGAGCCTGTGATACCGCCGCTCGCCGGGCTTTCGGAGGCATTTTCCGATGGATTTGTTCTGACAAACCGCGAAATACTGGACTTGTGCGAAATACCGGAAAACCTCGCGATAATCGGCGCCGGGGCGATAGGGCTTGAAATGGCGTCATACTTTAGTTCAGCGGGAAGCAAAGTGACGGTAATCGAAATGCTGCCGAAGATTGCGGGACAAACAGACGGCGAAATATCCAATATGCTTATGGAAGCGTTAATGAAAAAGGGCGTCCATTTCGTTCTTAACACCAAAGTTACAGCTATAGAGCGGGGCAAAGTAAAATGTGAAGAATCGGAAGTGACGGCCGACAAAGTGTTGCTGTCAATAGGCCGCCGGCCCGTAACAAAGGGATATGGCCTGGAAAACGCGGGCGTCGCGCTTTACAAGGGCGCGATTGCCACCGATGCGAATATGCTGACGAGCGTTCCAAATATATACGCCGTCGGCGACGTCAACGGCAAGCATATGCTCGCTCACACCGCATACAGAGAAGCCGAGGTCGCTGTAAACCACATGCTGCAAAAACCCGGCGTTATGCGTTACGACGCCGTGCCCTCGGTGATATATACAACGCCGGAGGTTGCCTGCGTCGGAGAAACGCTTGAAAGTCTGGAGACAAAAGGAACAGACGCAGGGGAGGCATCGCTGCCGATGGCGCACAGCGGGCGGTTTGTCGCCGAAAACCAGGGCGCGAACGGACTTTGTAAGATTGTTTTTGAGAAGAAATCCCGGCGCGTAAAAGGCGTCCACATGCTTGGAAGCTATGCCTCGGAAATAATTGCCGCCGCGTGCGTTGTGATAGAAAAACAAATGCGCGTAGAAGACGTAACCGAGATTATTTTCCCTCATCCGACCGTGAGCGAGATAATAAAAGAAACTGCGTTCTCGCCGATAATCTAATATAAATAAGGAGAAAAAAGCAAATGCCTAAATCACAGATGCTTGATCCTTCAGAGCTTAGAAAGAGCGGTTTAATAAAATTCGACGAAATACCCGTCAATGTATACGATAAGACGATTGAACAAGAACGCGGCGTCTTCTCCGACGCGGATTTTTTGCGCATTTATCGGGACATGGCGATTATTCGCGAGTTTGAAACAGCGCTTTACTCAATAAAAACAACGAATGTCTACAACGGCGTCAAATACGACAACCCCGGCCCCGCGCACCTCTCAATCGGGCAGGAGGCGTCCGCCGTGGGGCAGGCGTATATTCTGGACAAGGACGATTTCATATTCGGCTCGCACAGAAGTCACGGCGAAATACTGGCAAAGGGGCTGTCGTGCGTTCATAAAATGAACGGCGATGAGCTGTACGAAATTATGAAAAATTATTTCGGCGGAACGATACTGAGCGTCGTCGAGAAAAACCAGCAGGATGAAGCCGAACTATCCGTGGATTTCCTGATATACGGCGCGTTTTCCGAAATATTTGCGCGCGAGACGGGATTTAACAAAGGACTGGGCGGTTCCATGCACGCGTTCTTTACGCCGTTCGGAATTTACCCGAACAACGCCATAGTCGGAGGAAGCGGCACTATTTCCGCCGGCGCCGCGCTGTATAAAAAAGTCAACCGCAAAAAGGGTATCGTCATATGTAATATCGGAGACGCGTCAATGGGCTGCGGGCCGGTGTGGGAAGCGATAAACTTCGCGGCGATGGATCAGTTCACTAAGCTTTGGGAAGAAAGTTACAAAGGCGGGCTGCCGATTATTTTCAACTTCTTCAATAATCAGTACGGAATGGGCGGTCAGACAATGGGCGAGACTATGGGTTATGAAATGCTCGCGCGCGTCGGCGCGGGAGTGAACCCGGAGCAGTTGCACGCCGAGCGCGTGGACGGCTATAACCCCCTTGCCATGATAGACGCGACGCGGCGCAAGAAAGAATTGATCTCAGGCGGGAAAGCTCCCGTATTGCTGGACGTAGTGACATACAGGCTGACCGGACATTCTCCGTCCGACAGCGGCAGTTACCGCACAAAAGAAGAGGTCGATCTGTGGACGTCGCAGGACTGCGTGCAATCATTCGGCAGAAGGCTCGTTGAAGCCGGTATTGCCTCCGCCGAAATAATAAAAACCATAAATGCCGCGATAAAAGAGCGCATAACGAGACTATGCGGATTCGCGGTTGATTATGACATTTCGCCCCATTTTGCAATAAACGGGCTGGATAGTTTGATGTTCTCCAATGAGAGAATAGAAAAAATGGAAGATATACAGCCCGAGACGCTCATACCGAGGGAGGAAAACCCGCGTGTCCGGCAGATTGAAAAAAAATCGCGATACGCATTCGAAGACGGCGCGCCCCTTCCGAAAAACAAAATTTATCAGCTTCGCGACGGTATATTCGAAGCGATATTCGATAAATTCCACACCGACCCGACGCTTGTGGCATACGGCGAGGAAAACAGGGACTGGGGCGGCGCGTTCGCGGTTTACCGGGGCTTGACGGAATCGCTTCCGTATCACAGGCTGTTCAACTCGCCTATATCCGAAGCGGCGATCGTGGGAACCGGCGTCGGTTACGCCATGTGCGGCGGCAGGGCGGTTGTGGAGCTTATGTATTGCGACTTTGTAGGACGGGCGGGAGACGAGATTTTCAATCAGCTCTCAAAGTGGCAGGCAATGAGCGCGGGAATTTTGAAAATGCCGGTAGTATTGCGCATCTCGGTGGGTTCCAAGTACGGCGCGCAGCATTCTCAGGACTGGACGTCAATTATCTCCCACATACCAGGTCTTAAATGCGTGTATCCCGCCACTCCTTATGACGCCAAGGGCCTTATGAACGCGGCGTTGATGGGAACCGATCCCGTTGTATTCTTCGAAAGCCAGAAGATATACGACGTCGGCGAACAGTTCCAAAAAGAAGGCGTGCCCGAGGGATTTTACGAAGTGGAGATAGGCGAGCCGGACGTCAAGATACCGGGAAGCGACGTGACTTTACTTTCGATCGGGCCGGCGCTTTATACCGCGGTAGCCGCGGCCGGGATACTGAAGGAAAAGTACGGCGTGTCCGCGGAAGTAATAGACGCGCGTTCAATAGTGCCGTTTAATTTTGAGAAAGTTATAGAGAGCGTCAAAAAAACGGGAAGAATTGTACTTGTATCCGACGCGTGCGAGCGCGGTTCACACCTCAAGGATTTCGCGACTACGATAACTGAAAACGCTTTCGACTGGCTGGACGCGCCGCCCGTCGTCGTGGGCGCGCGCAACTGGATTACCCCGGCTTTCGAATTCGAAAACGACTTCTTCCCTCAGGCGGATTGGATAATAGACGCCATACATCAAAAGATAATGCCTCTTCCCGGCCATACGCCAGCGGTTAGCTTTACCGAGGCGGCGCAGCTCGATCGGATAAGGCGGGGAGTGTGAGAAATGCTGTTATGCCGATAAAAACGGTTATATTTGACGTCGACGGTACGCTTACCGACGGCGGAATTATATATTCGGACAGCGGCGATGAAATCAAAAAATTTTCCGCGTTGGACGGGCTGCTTATAAGGGTGCTGCCTCAAATCGGTATAAGTACGATTATTTTGACCGGGCGGGAATCCGAAGTTGTACGCAAACGCGGCGAAGATTTGGGTATATCTCGTATTATTCAGGGTGCGCTGAATAAAGAAAAAAAACTTCGCGAAATGGAGTCCCAAATAAACCTGAATGAAACGGCATACATCGGCGATGATTTGAATGATTACGCGGCGATGTTGCTTTGCGGGTTCAGAGCGTGCCCTGTGAACGCGGCCGAGGAAATAAAAAAGATTTGCGAGTACGTCTCTTTATATAATGGGGGAAACGGCGCGGCTAGGGACATTTTGGAGCACATATTAAAAAAACAGCGGCAATGGGATGAAATATTGAAAATATTTTTGGTAATTTGAAATTTCCAAAAGGACGGCAAACATCGAAGGCGCGTATACCCGCTTCGGTATGGGTGAGATGAAATTGTCGATGATTGCCGTTATTTTTTTTCGTTTTCCTTTCTCAGCGCCGTCTCCGGCAGGGTTATTTCCTCGCCTTCCTGCGAAGTCCGATACCATCCGCCGCCGCTGTCCCGGTTCGTCTCGCGTTGGCTAGCGTCTCCGCCGCGCGAATTCCTGCCGCCGCGGCGAAATTTCCACTTCCATTGCCTGGAAGACTTGTTTGCGCGGGCGGCGTCCATATACCGCACGTATCTGAATCCGGGCAAAAATCCAAAATACGCCAGCAGCACCGCAATTGCCGCGATACATAGAAAAAATAAAATCAAACTCATAACCATCGGCGCAAGAAAAATTATCACGACTATGATTAGAGCCAAAATCAGGAATTCTCGCATGGTATACCTCCTGCTTTTTAAGATTTTACCAGAGGATCACGGATTTATACGATAACAAAGAAACGAAAAAAATTTCCCCTGCATTCGCAGGGGAAGAAGGGCTTTTTGCCGGATGGACGGCATGGCGACCCTTTTACCTTATATAATTTAAAAACATTTAAAATATATGTATTTGCCTCGCTTTTGTCAAGGCTCATCTTGTAAGGTACTGTGTTCACATATCCAACAGGGCCCGTTGTAGTGCTTCAAGTCCTACTCCCGGCTCTATTTTGTAGCCGCACTTTATTGAAGCGCGCTCGATAGCCGCTATCAAAGCAGCCAGGATTCCCTCGTTGATGTTGCCCATATGTCCGATGCGGAAGCCTTTGCCGACGAAGTCCCCGAAGCACCCGGCTATGTGCACGCCCTCATCGTATACTTTGCTCCTGAAAACCTCGTCTTCCAATCCGCTTCCCTCCGGGTACTTCGCAACTGTGACGGTGGGAGAGGCCATTTCCTCGGATGTACCGATCACAAATCCCATAGCCCGCAATGATTTCCTGATAGCTGACGCGTAACGCCTGTGGCGCCTGAAGCGATTTTCAAGACCTTCTTCTTTTATTATTCTGACCGCTTCACAGAGCGCCCAGATCATGTTGACCGCGGGGGTGCCCCAGTATTTATTGGTATCCTTCATGACCGGCACCCACTTTTCAAAATCTATGTAAGTTTCGGTTATCTGCCCCATCGACTCGCGTTTTTCGAGCGCCCGCTTGCTCGCCCACAGAATACCGAGTCCGGGCGCGATGCCGAAACATTTTTGCGAGCATGTGACCATAACGTCTACTCCCCAGTCCATGTAGAAATCAACTCCGCCCATAGAGGCTACGCCGTCCACAACTATAAGGACGTCGGGATATGATTCGCGCATCATGAGGCATAGATCGCGCAGCGGAAATTCGATTCCCGTTGAAGTCTCAACGTGAGCGACCACGAGCACATCGAATTTCTTTTCGCTGAGTTTGTCGCGGATAGCGTCCAGGGTTACCGGCTCTCCCCAGTGAGCCGGCCGAAGCGCCTCCGTCTCAAAGCCTTTGCGGGAACAGATGTCCACGTACCTGTCACCGAAGAATCCGTTGGAACATGCCAGCACTTTGTCCGAGTGAGAGGCAACGTTCACTATCCCCATTTCCATAGCCAACGTGCCGGAACCCGATAATACAAAGGCCATACCATCGCATTTCCACATCGTGGTAAGGTCGTCCACGAGCGCCTTAAAGTCCGCTACGTGTCTCGGGTCATTGTACGATATAGTTTCACGCCCCATAGCGTCCTGTATCGATCGGGTAACAGGAGTCGGCCCGGGAACCATAACCAGCGGATTTCTCAAAATCATCTTAAAAATACCTCCCCACGAAATATTCGCTCGATTAAAGCACAATTTTAAAATCTTATAGGAAAAGCCGCTCGATAACAAGATGTTTTTTCAAATGTTTTTTCAAATTAAATTATTGCAAGACTGATAATCATCATGGGTCGGATGGATCGTTTCCTTCTTCGGATTGGCCGCGTCCGGCGCGCTTACCCAATAATTGTTCCTGAATATTCAGCAGCTCCCGCCCCATGAGAATCAGGTATTGCTGAGTCTCACTCGTAAGGCTTTCCATAATATCGCTTATCTCTTTCGTATATGGAGAGGAATTGAACATTTGCCCTTCTCCGGTGCGCAGCCACTGCTCATTTACGTTGAACGTAATGCATATCAGCTTTATATTTTTTTCCGTTACAATGTTATTTCCCATCTCAAGCATCGAGAGAGAGGTTTGCGTCAACCCAATTTGTTTAGCAAAGTCAGCTTGATTTAATCCGAGTTTTTTCCTGACAGCTCTGATTCTATAGCGCATTATGTTTCACCTTCCAAGTCAGCACAGAATATCATTAGGCTTATGAAATAACAACGTAAATAACCATTTCCTATATAGAATTCGAAGAATTTTAAAAAATGCGGGGTTTGTAAATATTAAGTAAATGGTATAATAAAATTATTTAGCGGAAATGGGAGGAAGAGAAAATGTCTGACCCCGTTAATGAGGTAAAAGACATTTGCGAGAAACTATCGCCTGAATATCAGCATATCCTGCTCAGATATGCTCAGGTGGCATATACAGCTGAAAACGCCGTTCGAAAATCTTCTATCCCCGCGTCACGCACGGATATCGGTAATAAACAGAAAACATCGGATACGGAACCGTCCCTGTTGTTTGATGTAAAGGAGAGGTATTCGTAACTGCTGCTAAAAAATTTTTATTATCTCCCGATTCATCGAGAAATGCTGCTTACATTCAAATTGGATAAGGATTGTATCAAGTGACTTTCTGAGGAGGTTTTGAAATGAAGTTTTCTATACGTGTGAAATTGGTAGTTGTGTTATCTGCACTGATTTTGGGTTTAGCGGCGCTTTTTTACCTAGTGCCTTGGACAGTTAGTACAGCTACGGCAAACTCCACCCGTATCGACATCAGGACGGTGGACGCTGATGGCCCTGGTTACACTATTGCCGACAACATCAGCATCCAAGGGGGCACAATCACATCAATCGGCGGAAGTGGGGGCGCTGGCATTGGCGGCGCTACCGGCATCGGAGGCGGTGGTAATGGTGGCTCTTCCGGCAACATCACCATCACTGGCGACGCGAACGTGACGGCCACGGGTGGCAACGGCAACACCTCTAGGCCCAATGTATTAAGTTCCGTAGCAAGCGGTGGTGGTGCGGGCGTAGGTTCCGGCGGAGCAATACTCAATGTAAGGGCGGGCGCGTTTGAAAACGTCGTAATAAACAATACAGGCGAACGAAATTTCAAGGGTGGCGCTGGAGTGAGTGGGCTAAATGGCTCGGATTTTTTCAGTTAATATGCGCGTGCATATTATGATTAATCATCGTAATGACCGCAACATTGAACAATGATTATTTGGTCATGCTCTACCTTGTAAACGATACGATTTACATCATCAATACGCCTGCTACAATAACCCTGTCTATTTCCTTTCAAAGGTTCGGGTTTGCCAATACCAGTGAATGGGTGACGGTCGATGTCTTTTAGAAGGGCATTGATACGCTTTAATGTTTTTTTATCGTTTGTTTGCCATTCGACATATTCGTCCCATGCTTTATCATGCCATATTTTATTCATCTTCAATCTCTATCAATTCATGAGCTGTAAGATTTTCCCCTGCTTCAATATCTGCTATTCTACGGCTTAATTCAGTCTGGTTTTTTTCGCTGTAAAACGGGTCATAAATCTCAAAAGGTATTTTCCCTTGCCGTAAGGCTTGGCGAGTAAAGATATTAAACGCAGTGGAGAGGTTCATGCCAAAATCATTAAACATTCTTTCCGCTCGTTCTTTAATATCTCTGTCGAGTCTGATTGTTACATTTATTGTTTCAGCCATTTATTAAAACCTCCGTAGTTTTGTGTTTTTATTATAACATAAACTTAGTGCATTTTACTTAGAATGCACGAATGAATGGGAAGGCTCGAATTTTTGCGGAGAAAAAGTCCTTTTTCTCCGCATTGAAAAGAGGCTATAAATCCCGCGTTAGAGTATATTCTCCCTCGCGTCCGATTTTATTTCTGCGGAGAAAAGTGCTACAATCTCCGCATGAAGCGGGAGTATATATATCAGCACCCAGACTGGCCTAATTTTATATGGGATCAGAAAAAGGTTCTGACCATGCTCTGTGATGTAAAAAAGGAACAGGGCTTGTTGTTGGGCAGAATTCAGGCTATTGGCTTCCAGCCGAGGGACGGTGCGGCGCTGCATATCACCGTTCAGGAAATTGTGCGCTCCGCCGAAATCGAAGGCCAGATTTTAAATATGGCTTTGGTTCGTTCAAGCGTCGCCCGCCGTTTAGGAATCGCAATCGACGACGCGGTCGAAATGATCGATAGAAACGTCGAAGGGATCGTCACTATGACGCTGGACGCCTCTTTAAACTACGACAAAGCTCTGTCAAGCGACAGGCTTTGCGCGTGGCAGGCAGGTTTATTCCCCGGCGGCTGGAGCAATCTTTATAAAATTAAAGCCGGTTCCTACCGCGACGACGCCAACGGCCCCATGGTGATCGTTTCGGGGCCGATAGGACGTGAAAAAATTCATTACCAGGCTCCCGAGGCGCCGCTGGCGCCGGTCGAGATGGGAAAATTTTTATCATGGGCGAATGCCGAGAGTGACACGGATTATTTACTCAAAGCGGCGATAGCGCACTTTTGGTTTGTGACGATCCATCCCTTCGAGGATGGCAACGGCCGCGTGGCACGAGCTTTAACGGATTGGTTCCTGTCGAAAGCGGATCAGACCCCTCGGAGATTCTATACTCTTTCAAACGTTATAAATAAACGGCGCGAAAGCTACTATTCCGTATTGAAGAGTACTCAAAATACCCAAAGCATGGATATAACCAGATGGCTGGAATGGTTTTTGGGGATAACGCGCGAGGCGATAATAGAAAGCGGGGAAGTATTGGCCCGTATTCTCGAAAAACACGTTCTGCTCCAGCAGATACCTCTTACGAAATTAAACGAGCGCCAGAGAAAAATAATAGATATGTTGTTAAATAATTTCGAGGGCAAACTCACTACCACAAAATACGCGAAAATCGCTAAAACCTCGCAAGACACGGCAGGCAGGGATTTGACCGCGTTAATTGAGTGGGGTATCCTGGAAAGAGTCGGCTCGGGAAGAAGCACGAATTACGTTTTGTCTGTCAAGAATTTTACTTGACATACTCTCCGCCGCGTCATATAATTGCCGTCGTTGCGGAGTGATGGGCATGGACGAGTTGGTGGAAAGGGTTCGTTTCGGCGAATTGTTTGACGCTTACGCCGATATTCTCACCGAAAAACAGAGGGAAATCTGTGACTTGCTGCTCGGCGGCGATCTCACGGTCGCGGAACTCGCGGTCGAACTTGGGGTTTCCCGACAGGGCGCTCATGATTTGGTACGCAGGTCGCGCGAACGCCTCGACGAGATAGAGGACGCGCTCGGATTGCTTGAGCTCAGAAAGCGTTACGAAGTTCTCGCGGGGACTATTCGAGATAATGTGTCCGCGTTGCCGGAGGAATTTATCAAAAGCGTGTCGAAATATATATGGAGGCTTGACGCCGATGTTTGAATCGCTTAGAGAACGTTTTGAATCGGTCTTCTCATCCCTGAGAGGCAAGGGAAAGCTGTCGGCGGAAGATATTGCCGCCGCGATGCGCGAGGTTCGCCGCGCTCTGCTTGAGGCGGACGTAAATTACAAGGTCGTAAAAGAGCTGGTCGCCGCCACGACTAAGCGCGCGACAGGCGCGGATGTGCTGAGTTCGATAACCCCGGCCCAGCAGGTCGCCACCATTGTCTATGAGGAACTGATCGGAATAATGGGGCGCGAACCGGCGCCGCTCACAATATCTCCGAAGCCGCCGACCATTTTTATGATGGTCGGTCTGCAGGGCTCGGGAAAAACGACCACCACGGTCAAAATAGCGCACCGCATGAGCAAATCCCACAAACCGCTCGTGGTGGCCTGCGACCTCAGAAGACCCGCCGCCGTCGAACAGCTTAGGGTTTTGGCAAAGAATGCGGGCGTGGCGTTTTTCGGACCGGAACCGGGTGAGACCGATCCGGCGAAGGTTGCCGAAAAATCGCTGGAGTATGCCGAAAACCACCTGTGTAATTTAATTTTGCTCGATACAGCCGGCCGCCTCCAACTTGACGATGATCTTATGGCCGAACTGGAATTGATGAAGAAAACCGTTCCGCCTTTCGAAATTCTGCTAGTGGTTGATTCGATGACCGGGCAAGAGGCGGTGGAGGTTTCGGACGCGTTTAACAAACGTCTCGGCATTACCGGCGTTGTTCTTACCAAACTTGACGGCGACGCAAGGGGCGGTCCGGCTCTTGCGATAAAATCCGCGACGGGCGTTCCAATAAAACTTGCCGGTATGGGTGAAAGCAAAGAAGACCTGGAACAGTTCGACGCCTCGCGTATCGCGTCCCGAATAATGGGCATGGGCGACATGGCCGGGCTGATGGAAAAGATAGAGCAATCCGCGATGATTGATGATATGGGCCGCATGGCGGATAACCTGAAGCGCAGCAAATTCACTCTCGAAGACATGCTTGCGCAGCTCCAGCAGATCAAGAAACTCGGCCCTCTGGAAAAAGTTTTGGAGATGCTGCCCATTCCGGGCGGAGCGAAGGCTTTAAAGGGCGCGGATTTGGATCCGTCAAGGCTCAAACACACCGAGGCGATAATCCAATCGATGACTCTGAAGGAGCGCAGGTCGCCCGAGATAATAAAAGGCGGCAGGAGACGCCGCATAGCTCAGGGGTCGGGAACAAGCGTTCAGCAGGTGAATCAGGTTCTGGCGCAATTTGAACAGATGAAGGGCATGATGAAGACGTTCGGCAAAATGGGACGCGGCGGCCAATCGTTCAAAATGCCCGGCGCCATGAAAAATCTTTTCAAAGGAAGATAAAAATAATTTAAGGAGGTGTTGTAAAAACATGGCAGTACGTATTCGTTTGGCGCGTCACGGAAAGAAGAAAGCCCCGTTTTACCGCTTGGTGGTGGCGGACTCGCGCTCTCCCAGGGATGGTCGTTTCATTGAGTTGCTCGGCACATACAACCCCATGACCGATCCCGCGGACGTCAAAGTAAACGAGGAGCGGGCGCTTCACTGGCTTACGGTTGGGGCGCTTCCGTCCGATACGGCAAGAGCCCTTCTCCGCAAGGCCGGAGTAATGGATCGTTTCTCGGCGTCGAAGCAGACCTGTAACGTTTGCGAGATACCGGAGGAGGATTAATTCCGAATGCCGGACTATGGCGCGATAGTTGAAAATATAGTCCGCAGGCTGGTGAATAATCCCGACGAAGTAAAAGTCACGAGCGAACGCAACAACTCCGGAGCGACTATGGTGACTATTTCCTCGGCGCGTGACGACATCGGGCGGATTATAGGAAAGCACGGAGCAACGATTAACGCGTTAAGGCTTCTTGCGAAGGCGGCTTCGGTAAAACCGGGGGAGAAGGTGGATGTCGATCTCTCCTGACGGGAGCCTTGATACTTCCCGCGTGCAAATCGGCGTTATCGTGGGAGGTCACGGTATTGAGGGCGCCATTCGCATACGTCCCACGACGGATTACCCGGAGAGGTTCCTGAGTATGAAAACGCTCATGGCGGAGCATTCCTCAAAACCTCCCGTGACGCTCGAAGTGAAAAGTATAAAATTTCACGCGGGCAAGGGGCAGTTGCTCGTTAAGGCCGAAGGCGTCAACGACCGCGACGCCGCCCGCGATCTAAAGGGGCGCGTAATAACCGTCGCCCTGGAGGAACGGGTGGAGTTACCCGAAGGGGAATATTGGATCGACTCGCTGATCGGACTCGACGTAATCGACGACGCCGGCGGAGAGCACCTTGGCAAACTTGAAGAAGTAATGAGCACCGGCGGCCACGACGTCTACTTCATACGCGCGGATGACGGCTCGCAAAAGCTGATTCCCGCCATAGAGGACGTTATTCGCGATATTGCGCCCGATAAAGGCGTGATGAGGATAAACGTGACTGAAGGGCTATGGGATTGAACGAAACCGATCCAGGATACTCTATATCCATCGTTACCGCGTTTCCCGAACTCGTCCGGAGTTATCTCGGCGAGAGCGTGCTGGGGCGCGGCATACGGGCGGGATTGATGGATGTCTCCGTTATAGACGTCCGCGATTTTGCGAAGGGCGATTACCGGCAGATAGACGATTACAGCTACGGCGGGGGAGGAATGGTAATGACGGCGCTTCCTCTGGAAGCCGCGGTCGATTCCATAGCGCCTCGCGAAGGGCGTTTCGTTGTTTATCCAAGCCCGCAGGGCGTGAGAATGACTCAGGAACTTGCCGAGGATCTGAAAAAAATCGCCGCCGTAAAACGTCTCGTAATTGTCTGCGGCCATTATGAGGGAGTTGACGAGCGTTTTATTGAGCGAAACGCCGACATGGAAATCTCGCTGGGGGACTTTGTTTTGACCGGCGGCGAGCTTCCGGCTCTTGCTATAGTTGACGCCGTGTCGCGGCTTATTCCCGGGGTCGTGGGGAAGTACGAAGCCGTGCGAAACGACTCGTTTTTTACCGGAATGCTGGATTATCCTCATTACACAAGGCCGGAGAACTTTCGCGGTTCATCCGTGCCCGGGGAGCTTACCAGCGGCAGTCACGAGACTATATCGGGCTACAGGCGCGACGAAGCCGTCAGAAGAACTTTGGAACGCAGGCCCGATCTGATAGCCCGCGCCGGGATAATGCCTTATCTCGAAAACGGCGTCTACGTTTTGCAGCTTCATTTTCCGGTTCAAGACAGAAACGGCAATGAGTCGACGACCTCAATAACGGGGATGGATCTGCACGACATATCAAGGGCATGTTGCGCGTACGGCGTTCGGAAATATTTTATTGTGACGCCTATAGCGGCCCAGCGGGAGATGATAAAAAAAATCGCGTCCCATTGGATAACGGGCTACGGCGCTGAGTTCAACCCGGACAGAGCGGAGGCTATGCGAAAGATAAAGCCTGTCGCGTCGCTTGAGCGAGCTATTGAATGGATTGAAGCCCGCGAAAAAAAATCTCCCTACACCATAGGGACGACGGCAAAGGAGCGCGCGGATCAGACGAACTGGATCAATTTGAAGGCCGCCGTTTTAAAGGGAAAACTGCCGGTCGCTTTTATATTTGGCACAGGTTCGGGGCTCTGCGGGCGCGTCATCGATTCATGCGACGCTGTGGCGTCGCCCATATCGGGAGGATTATTCGGCGGCGGCGGTTACAATCATTTGTCGGTGCGAAGCGCTGTCAGCATAACTCTCGACAGATTCTTCGGTTTCAGATGATTTTTTGCGGTTTAATTTTACCGGCGCCGCGTAATTAAAAAGTTGGAAAGGAGCGGATATAAATATGATCGATCCGAGGCTCGCATTGATCGAAAAGAGTTTCCGCAAGGACGAGGGAATACCCGAGTTCCGGGCAGGAGACACAGTTAAAGTTCATGTCAAGGTAAAAGAAGGTAACCGGGAGCGTATTCAGGTATTCGAGGGCGTGGTTATCGGGCGTCAGCATGGCGGATTGCGCGAAAATTTCATAGTGCGCAAGATATCCGGCGGCGTCGGCGTGGAGAGAATTTTCCCCGTACACTGCCCGAGCATCGACAGGATAGAAGTCGTCCGCCTCGGCAAGGTGAAGCGCGCGAAGCTGTACTATTTGCGCAAGCGCAGCGGTAAAGCGGCCAGAATCAAGGAACGCAGAATTTTTAAATAAATGAAAAAATAAACGGGCCGGCTGTTTTAATACAGACCGGCCCGATTTTTTTATCTTCCGGCGTTTATTCCATCGCCAGTTTAATGCCTTCCATCAGGTTTTGTTTATTCAGCATACCGGTCGATGTTCCGGCGAGGTGGCCGCCTGAGTCCACGAATATGGTCGTCGGTATAAACTGCACTTCATATCGCGTCGCCGCCTCGCCCGTAACGTCATAGTAGACGGGGAAAGTGAGGCCCTGGCTCGCGACGAAATTGTCGGCCCTCTCCCTGGTCTCGCCGCCTCCTGGTAAGTTCACCATCATGAAATGCACGTCCGCGCCAAGCTCGTTGTAAGCTTCCTCGAAGTGCGGCATCTCGTCGCGGCAGGGAGGGCACCAACTGGCCCAAAAGTTAATCACCACCGGACGCCCTTTCATGTCGCTGAGTTTGACGTCGCCGCCGCTCGCGTCTTTCACCGTGAAATCCGGCGCGCTTACCCGCGCCCTCATCACTCCGGCGGACGCGCCCTGAGTCAGCGCGCCGTAACCGAAATAGCTTGCGCCGAGGAACAACACGAATGCGAGGAGCGCGATCACAAAACTAAGTTTCTTCTTCATTGAAATAACCTCCCGTAATATCCCGTCATCATTAAAACGCCCAATACGATAAGCAGCGAGCCCGACACCGTATTGACGATCCTGTAGTTTCGCCTTATAAATGCGAAAGCCGATTTGAGCATATCTATGAGAACGGCTCCGATTATTAACGGAATTCCGAGTCCCGCCGAGTAACATACCAGCATAAGGAAGCCCTGAAGCGGGGAGTCGCCGGTCGCCGCTTTCATCAGCGCCGAACCGAGGAATACCCCGACGCACGGAGTCCAGACGACCGAAAAAACTACTCCGAAGAGCAATGAAGCCACGGGGCCGGCCTTTCTCTCTTTACGTGATTCCGTCATTTTGGCGAACGGAGACGCGAAGCCGAACTTTAGTATTCCCAAAAAATTCAGCCCCAGCAGTACGACCACCGCGCCCGATATCAGGTTTACAGTCGTCTTGTAATTAACGAGCAGCATCCCTATCACGCCGGCGAAAGCTCCCATAAGAGAAAACACGAGCGTGAACCCTGCGACGAAGCAAATCGCGTTTTTCAGCGTTTCGGCCTTTCCTCCTTCCGACCCGGCGAAATATGTGACATAAACGGGCAGCATGGGGAGCAGGCACGGGGATATGAATGTAATTATTCCTTCGAGAAATAAAATTACGTATTGCCGCATCGCAAAAATCCTCTTTTCATTTTATTCCCGTTAAGGTAACATGATCATAACGCGCTTCGACCCAAAGCCCTTGATATATTATACGGGTTTTTTATGCGATGCGGCGTAAAAATTTTAAAAAAACGGGGAATTACGAAATGGCCGTACATGTGATAACGGAGGAAAATTTCGGCGAGATGGTTACAGACAGCGAGCGGCCGGTTCTTTTGGAGTTCGGCGCGGAATACTGCGCGCCGTGCCGCGCGCTCGCTCCGATAATGAAACGCGTTTCCGACGAACGCGGGGATGTTTTGGTCGGCGTGGTTGACGTGGAAAATTCGCCTCAAATCGCCGCGAGATTTAAAATAATGAGCTTGCCGGTTGTGATTGCGCTAAACGCCGGAGAGGTGACGGGCAGGTTGACGGGTAAAATTACATATGAACAGGTGATTGGTCTGGCGGGAATGCCCTAATACCAAATTGCAATCAATCAGGTTCTGCATTACTTCGAACTGCCGAAACTGCCGGAGATTACGAGCGCGGACGACGAATTGAATTTTTGGTTGTCGCTGTTCAAGGCGGAAACGGAAGAAGAATTGGAAAAAATAAAAGGATTGGGGGCGCCTGTTATGGAACAGGTAATCGAAGCATATCGACAGATTACGGCAACGGACGAATTTAATTAATTGATGCGTTTA
>Ga0099364_10003158_pt1 | contig 25788 bp, 18 predicted proteins | sample TergutTh196P3_FD_73070 | JGI IMG/M metagenome (GOLD analysis project Ga0099364, IMG submission 73070) | Microcerotermes parvus P3 segment gut microbial communities from Pointe-Noire, Republic of the Congo - Th196 P3 | ecosystem: Host-associated > Arthropoda: Insects > Digestive system > Gut ...
AGAAAGCCGATAATCATATCGCTTTATTGGCTTTTGCGTTTGCTGTTATTGTTTGGAGAAAACTCATTTTTGTGCATGACGGTGTTATTGTTGGATAGGCTCTTAGAAAGGTCGCATAGACAATCTGCTAAATGACATATTCTCCTTAAATTACGCTCTTCATTACCATCTTCTATTACTTTCAATAAGCTTTTACAGCATTCTAATAATACTTTGTATACATATTCATCTCTTAATAAATCTACAGTACTAATAATATATACATTTTCCACAAAAACAAAATTATAATAATATTCATCAAGATTTGGAATCGAACGAAGTGCTATTCTAAAGTGACAAAACCAACCATCATCACGCTCATTCCCTCTTTCTAAGACACTTATAGCTTTAGTAATCACCTCCTTGTTTATTTCACAATCATCAGGTTTAAATTTTACCATTGAAAAAATCTCTGATAAATCATACAAGTCATAATTTATAAGCATATTAACCTCGCCTATTTCACTACTTTATAAGAATTTTTAAAAATCAGTTCGATTAAAATATTTAAAGTATATTTTAATATTTTCAGTCTGTTCAAGGTTATTCTTTAATAAAATATTGATTTTAAAAAAATCCTTTTTATAATTTTTAATCATATAATTTAATGCTCCAAACACATTGTGTTTTACGTTCGATTTCAAAAACAAGTCGAACAAAAAATCAAACGAATAGTCGTACTTACGCACCAATGCTTTAGTATTTTCACCATAATAATAGTAATCATCGCATTCTGTCCAAACACTTTTATCATTTTTATTGATAAAAAAGCTTTCCTTTTGTTTAAACAATAAGTCTATCCATATAGTGTATTTAAAGGTTTTAGGGTTTGCAAGATAAAAATATATAACTTCTTTTTTCTTCACTGTATTCTCCTCGTATAATATATTTACGGGGGGCTTTTATTGTCTGAAACAATCAACCCCCCAATCGTGTTACTAATACCTATGGTATAATTGATATAAATCAATCAGGTGAAGTTCTTAGTCCACTTGTTTAAACATAAAGTTGTTTCATAGAAAGTCCGTTCCCCTTTAACTAAGATAAATTACTCTGATTGTCTCAGCAAGACCTTCTACTACATTTCGAGCAACTGCAGGATATTCAATACTACTAAATATACTGTCGACACCCCTAAATTTATCGGGATTTATAAAAGCCGTTACATTTCCTGTTGCTTTATTTGCAAAATCGTGAGAAGCCTTATCCCATAAGGGTTTCATTTTATCATATCCAAAAACCCTTGTAAATGATTCTAATGCTCTACCTCTAAAAGTCATTTCGAGTGTTTTTCCACCATTGCTTTGCGCAAATTGCGTTGCAGCATTTTTTGCTTCATTGCCACCCGACCATAAAACAGTATTTTTGGGAGTAGTGAAACTTGTGAAGGTTTGACTCACTTGATTAGTAGCCTGTGAAAAATTTTGTGCAACAAGTCCTGCGGCTGCACCTAACCCGCTTGTGCCGGCTACTGCGGCAATGGTTTGAGTTCCTGCTGCTACGGCAGAGGTAGAAGCAACAAAACTCCCTGCGGTTGCCGCCGCAAATGTTCCACCGCCTAATGCCCCCGCTCCTGCGCCAATTCCTGCCCATTTAAGTGTTTCTGCAGTGTTGTTGATATTCCCCCAATCCCAACTCTCTGTAAAGCCATTGGTGGCTTGATGGGCATTGCTCCCCCATGCAAATACCGCCGCACCAACCAAAGCCGCGACAAGAATAAAACTTAGCCCACTCGGATCTTGATACATAATCGGATTATTGTTAGCATAAACATACCAATTATGCCCGTCCATAATAGGGTCTTCATTAATAAACCGTCCCAAATTGGGGTTGTAGTATCTTGCTCTAAGGTAGGTGTATCCCGTTTCTTTGTCGTAATATTCCCCACAATAGCGATAGGGGTTTGGGTCTGAATTGTCTTTGCCTTTTTCGATGCCGTAGGGGTCGTAGTCGTAGTGTTTGATTACATTTTCGCTACTGTCGGTGAGTCGCACAACATCGCCGTGGGCGTTGTATACGTGCCAACCGTAATCGCTTTTAATCGCGCCATTACGCCCTTGAACATAGCTGATGACATTCCCACTTGAAGTAATATCAAGCGCGATATCCGTGCCAATCCAAACGTGAGTGGTTGTTACAGAGTTTACACTCTTACTGCTACGCATGTTGTCGGGATTGTAGGTGTAAATCGCTGTAGTTGTGAATGTTTGTGTTTAAAATTGACTAACCAAAAAACTTAAGCTTACTGTTTATTTTTTATGTTGTGTTGTTCAAATGTAGCATTTGCAACAGCCATCAATTCTAAAAAATTTTCCTCATTAATATAATATTCTTTTCCGTACTTAACAATGAAGTCGCTATTATCAAATCCTGTTTGATAGATACAATTGTCATCAATATCCAAAAATGAAATCTGAGTTTCCCATGGCACATAATGCAAGCCATTTCCCCAATTTCCACCATTTTTAGGCAAATAAACAAATCCAATTGGTATTTCTTTAACAATTTTTGCATCACTCCACATACTTTCGCTATTCTTTATACAAGATACTAACAATACGAAAGAAGTTATAATAAACATCGTTAAAAAAACTATCTTAGCATTATTCATTATGCTTCTCCTCATATCCAATCTTGCCATTTGCTTTTACGTCTAATCCCTTTATTCGTCTATAAATTGAATCAATAATACTTCCAACAATAACGTCAATTACTAAAAAAACAATAAGAAGCCAGTAAAAACCGAAAAACCAAAAAGACAAAAAAGCTTTCACTAAGTCAGGATAAAAGAAATATAAAACGACACAAAGCGGGAATATTATTACTCCCGGCAAACCTGCTATACAAAATAGTATAACCCCTAAAATACTTTTTGGTTCGTTTTTAGGTCTTAACAGAAAACTCAACAATTTTGGTGCTTTTATATCCTTTAGTATAACCCTTTCCTTGTTACCATCATTTGGAGAGGTAAATCCCCACGAAATCAAAAAAGTCATGAAGAACACCAAAAACAAAGGTAATAGTTCACCTATAATCTTCACAATAATTACCTCTATTCAAAAATGGTTTCATGCATCCATCTTCACAGTTCAACAATCATATCGTACCCCACTGCGCTTGCTACTTCTTGCCCTACACCTCCACCGTCGACACCACAGTAACATTATATGCCTCGTCTTTTAAATTCAAATAATAGGGTGTAATTTCTTTGTCGTTTTCCATAAACACTTTTACCTTTGGTCTTTGGGCATAGCTTTTGAAGTTTTCTGACACTAACGCTATTGAATTGTCTGATAATTTAACGCAAGTCCCAACAGGGAAAGGCGCGATTTTCTTAGAAAACGCCTCGACTACCTCAAAATTGAACGATGAGCCGCCGCTCCCTTTTATATATTCAATCGCCTCTAACGGAAATACCGCTTTTCGGTATGGGCGGTCGGAGACAAGCGCGTCATACACATCAGCAACAGCAATGATTTTCCCGAAATCAGATATTTCGTTGCCCTTTAATTTATTCGGATAGCCACTGCCGTCTTCTCTCTCGTGATGGTCAAGTATTCCTCTTGCTGTTTGCATTGAAATAGTCCCGTGGAAATTTTCGCGTACGTGATTATAGCCCTCCTTAGGGTGTTTTTGCATTTCTTTCATTTCCTCTGCATCTAATTTGCCTTTTTTGTTCACAATCTCACTGTCAACAAAAACTTTTCCAATGTCATGAAGCAGGGCTGAAAACGCCAATTGCACCATGTCTTTCATCGAATATTCCATCTCTAAAGCAATAGTGATTGACAAAATCGCCGCATCCATGCAGTGAAAGTAGGTATAATTATCATAGGTTTTTATGTCGAAAAGATTTAACATTACGTCATTATTCTTGACGATGTCGTTCACTAACTTCTCGGCGGTTTTAAGTAATTGCCTTGCATTTAAGTCGCTGTCTTTGCCTTCGCCGGCTAAATTAAACACATCTGTCAACTGGCTCAGCGTTGTCGCCTTTACCTCTTCGGTAATGACACTCTTAATTTCAAGGTCACACGAAACCGAGTCGTGAATATAAACCCCGTTAATGCCGCAAAAAGCAAGCCTGTCAATATAGGCTTGATTCATTTTAACGCCTTCACTGAGCAAAACTTTCCCGTTATCGCCATAAATAGGGCGCGCAAGGATAGCATCTTCTCTAATACAATTTCTCGGAATATAACGCATAAACCGCTCTCCTAAATTAACTTAACATTTGTCCCCTGCCGTGTTTCTTCCACGGCATATCCCATTTCTAAGAGTTTTTGACGAATTTCGTCTGCGTGGGCGAAGTTTTTTTCCTTACGTGCAGTTTTCCTTAGCTCAACCAATTCCCACACTTCTTTGGGAATGTCATCTGCTTCATCCACAAACTCAATTCCGATGACACCACAAAGCTCGCTAAACATTCCACCCAAAAATTCAACCTCTGTCTTGTTTACACCATTATTGATGAGGGTGTTGATTTCTCGGGTTAACTCAAATATAGCCGTTATTCCATCTGCGGTATTGAGGTCATCGTCCATGGCGGAGATGAATTGCTCTTTTCGCTTAACCGCTTGTTTAACCTCGGGACGAATTTCTCCTGCTGGATTGCAGGTGGCTGTTCTTTTAAGTAACTCGTGGCAATTTTTAAGCCTTGCTACAGAGTTCACCGCGCTTTCCATAACTTGTTGCGAATAGTTCAACTGGCTTCGATAATGCGCGCTCAACAGCATAAATCTCACCGCCGTATAGCCGTAAAGCGCGGCAACGTTTCTTACTAAAAGAAAGTTTCCGAGTGATTTTGACATTTTTTGGTTATCGACATTAAGCATACCGTTGTGCATCCAAATTTTTGCGAATTGACTGCCTGTCGCCGCTTCACTTTGCGCTATTTCGTTTTCGTGATGGGGGAATATTAAATCCGCGCCGCCACCGTGAATGTTTATTGTGTCGCCGATATAATGTCGCGCCATTGCCGAACACTCTATATGCCAACCCGGCCGCCCTCTTCCGAAAGGCGATTCCCACGAGAACTCTTGTGCGTTCTCGCTATCAACGGATTTCCAAAGCGCGAAGTCAATCGGCGCTTCCTTCAGCGCGTTTTCGCCCACGCGATTAGATGCGCCTTGCTCAAGCTCTTCCAACGGCATTTGAGATAATTTCCCGTATTCTTTGAACTTTTTTGTTCTGAAATATACGTCACCGGCTGAGAGATACGCAAAGCCTTTATCAATAAGAGTTTGAATTAATTCTATAATAATACCTATGCACTGTGTTACTTTCGGGTGAATGTCGGCATCCGTCACGCCAAGAGCGCGCGCATCTAAAAAATAGTCTTTGATGGCGTTTTCAGCGACTTCAGACGGGCTTTGAGCTGTTTCACTCGCCTTTTTGATTATTTTATCGTCAATATCGGTAAAATTTTGAACAAAAAATACATCATAGCCCCTATATTTAAGATAGCGGCGCAACACATCAAAAACGCAAATCTGCCTTGCATTGCCGATATGAATGAGATTATAAACCGTCGGGCCGCAAGCATAAACGCTGATTTTATTCTCACCGTCAGCAACAACCTCTTCTTTTCGTCTCGTCATCGTGTTATAAATTCGCATATTTTAGAAACCTCTCACTTGACATATTTAAAATTATATGTTAAAATTAGTGCAAACGCTTGAAAGGGAAAAGACCATGTATAAAAGAAGTGAACGCTTGAAAGAGCAAGACGAAAAAATGAAAAAGTTGGTTAGGCGCAACTGGCTCATCGCAGCAGTGTCGTTAATATTAGCAGTCTTAGCCGCCCTGTTCGCCGACAGCTTGGTACAGTTGATAGTTGACAGTTGATAGTGGACAGTCGTTGTGTCCGCTTACGCGGACGTTTTTAAAATACGTCGCCAACGGCGACTCCATAACTGTCAACTGTCAATTGTCAATTGTCAACTGTTCGTCAACTGTTCGTCAATAATTTGACGAAGTTTTGTTATGCCTTCGCCTGTTTTCGCGCTGAATTCTATTATTTTTACGCTGTCAGGACATGTCAGTTGTTCGAGCATTTCCTCGCGACGTTTGTCACGTTGCGACTTTTTTAGTTTGTCGGCTTTAGTGAGAACTATGACAAATTCAATCCCGATGGCAACAAGAAAGTCTAACATTTTTAAGTCATCGGCAGTGGGAGGGTGTCTGAAATCCACCAACTGAAAAACCAACCGCACACCCGGGGCGCGCTTGAGATAACCCTCAATCAAGGCCTTCCAACCCTCTCTTTGGGTTTTAGACACTTTCGCATAACCATAGCCGGGCAAATCAACTAAGAAAACCCGTTCATCCACATCAAAAAAATTAACCATGACTGTTTTACCCGGCGTTGAGCTTACCCTCGCGAGTGCCTTTCGGTTAAGCAGTTTGTTGATTAGCGATGATTTTCCCACATTTGAACGCCCCGAAAACGCAACTTCAAGTTTCTCTGCCGGAGGAATTTGTGAGAATTTGTTATAAGAAGTGATAAATTTGCTGTTCTGCCAGTTCACTTTTAGCTATGCCCTTTCATTCGGCGGCTTGCCTAATTTTGCCACCGGCGGCTCGCCGGTTATATATCACAATTGGTAATAATGTTTATTCCTTTTGCCTGTAAAAGCTTGACTGTTTCGGGGTTGTTGTCGGTTCTGACGACTATGTCGGCTTTCCCTGAGACTTTGCCCATCATTGAGTATGCGTATTCGATGTTAATGCCCTTTTCTTCGATTGATTTGACGACTTCATAAAATGCCCCTGCCTTATCGTCAATGCCGAAGCCGACAACATCGGTTACTTTAGCAGTGAAACCGCCGTCTTTCAGCGCGTTGACTGCTTTTTCGGTGTTGTTAACTATAAGGCGCACAATCCCGAAATCAGTTGTGTCGGCAACAGACAACGAACGCAAATCAATGCTTTCTTTATTTAACGCCTCGGTTATTGCGCAAAGTCTCCCCGATTTATTTTCCACAAAAACAGATATTTGTTTGAGCATGGTTCACACTTCCTTTACTTTTTCTGATATATTTCTTCCGAGTTCAAATGCCTTTTTGTTTTCTTCAAGAGCTTTGGGTGGCACACTTTCTTCTAACGCTTTTTGCCATGCCGCAAGCTCAAAGTCCATTATATTTGACAGCACACCCATCATCACAACGTTGCTTGTTCTCGCGTTTCCTGCCTGAACGGCAAGCCCCAACGCATCCACAGAAATGGTGTCAACCCCCAACGCCTTGATTTTGTCAATAATGTTTTCATTATATTGAGCCGCCCCGGTAATCACCGGCATGGGGGGTAGTTTTTGCGTGCTGACAATCAGTTTCCCACCTATTTTGAGATAGCTTAGCCACCGTGCGGCCTCCATTTGTTCAAACGCTACCATGATGTCCGCTTCACCTTTTTCCACAACGGGGGAATGAACTTCCTTCCCATACTTAACGTATGTGCTAACCGCGCCGCCGCGTTGAGACATTCCGTGAACTTCACTCACTTTGGCATCAAACCCTTGACTAAGCAACAAGTTTCCCAATATACGGCTTGCTACAACTGAACCCTGTCCGCCAACGCCGACAAGAATGATTGATTTAGTCTTCATGTTCTCCTCCTATAGCCCCAACTTTACACATTTGCGTGCATACGCCGCAACCCACACAAAGGGTTGAGTTGACTTTCGCCTTATTGTCAGCAAACGTCAACGCAGGGCAGCCGATTCTCATGCACATCTTACAGCCGTTGCATTTTTCGTTGACACTCAAAGCGGCTTTGTGCTTAGTCGTTTTCAAGAGCGCGCAAGGCATACGGGCAATAATAACGCTCGGCTCGTTGGCATCTAATTCTTGTTTAAGCACGCGTTCAGTTTGAGCCATATCAGAGGGTTCGATTACAACAACCCTGTTAATTCCGACTGATTTACAAAGCATTTCTAAATCAACTTTTGCCGTGAAATCTCCATAAATATCATGTCCGTTGGCAGGATTGTTTTGATGCCCTGTCATTCCCGTGGTTGAATTATCCACAATTAATATTGTGCTGTTAGTGCGGTTATATGCTATGTTAATCAGCCCGGTAATGCCGTTGTGAATAAAGGTCGAGTCACCGACAACACCGATTGCGCGATTTTCATAGTCTTTGCGCGCCTTATTAAAGCCGTGTAACGCGCTTACCCCCGCACCCATACAAATGCAGGTGTCCATCGCTGAAAGGGGAGGCGTTGCCCCCAACGTATAACAGCCAATATCGCCGTTCACCATAACCCCTAACTTCTTCAAGACATAAAACACACTTCTGTGTGAACACCCGGCGCACAAGATTGGCGGTCGCACAGGGATAGGCTCTCCAAACTCAAGATAAGGTGTTTTTTCGCCGGTGATTTTCTCCCTGATATACGGGCCCGAATATTCGCCCACATAAGTGAAAATTTCTTTTCCAAGCGGTGACAAGCCGATTTTGCGGCAATGTGTTTCAATAATATCATCTAACTCTTCTGCTACGTAGAGCTTTTTAACTTTAGAGGCAAAATCTAAAATAAGCTGTGTGGGAAGCGGATTGACAATCCCCAATTTCAAATATGAAGCATCATTACCGAAGGCTTCTTTCGAGAACTGATAAGTTGTACCCGATGTTATAATCCCTATTTCGGGGTTGTTAATTTCAATCTTATTGAGCGGTGAAGTTTCGGCGTATTCTATAAGTTTCAGGGTTCTTTCTTCAACCTTAGGGTGTTTTGCTCTGGCGTATGTCGGCATCATAACATATTTTTCGGCATCTTTTTTATAATCGCCCATATCGCGCTCAACCCGCTCTTGCTCTTCAACAACACCTTGAGAATGAGAGGTTCTGGTGGACAGTCTTAAAAGCACGGGGGTGTCAAACTGCTCTGATATTTCAAACGCCAATTTAGTAAACTCTTTACATTCATGCGCGCTCGACGGCTCTAACATAGGGACTTTCGCCGCTATAGCGTGATGACGTGAGTCTTGTTCGTTTTGCGATGAGTGCATACCCATATCGTCCGCCACCGCAAAGACCAATCCTCCGTTAACGCCGGTGTAAGAGGCCGTATACAAAGGGTCGGCTGCCACATTCAGCCCGACGTGTTTCATTCCCGAAAACGCCCTTGCCCCCGCGATTGACGCACCGATTGCTACCTCGGCCCCAACCTTTTCGTTGGGCGACCATTCAACCCACATCTTTTCGCGCTCAAAACCGGCAGCGTGTATTGTAATCTCGGTGCTCGGCGTTCCGGGATAGCTTGAAACCACCCTAACTCCCGCCTCATAAAGCCCCCTTGCAACCGCATGGTTACCGAGCATAAGTTTTTTACCCATTTTTTCAGACATTCCCTTTCTTCTCTCTTTTTTCAACCCACTTTTAACATTATATCACAAGCAAATTAAAAACGCAAGAGAAATTTTGATAAAATATCAACTCTTTCCCAACTCAACACAAGCGTTTTTAATTTTATCACTTGCTTTTTCAAAAACATCTACAATTAGAGGGTCAAAGTGTGTGCCTCTTTCTTGTGTTATAATCTCAACTGCTTTTTCGTGGGTGAAGGCTTTTTTATAGGAGCGTTCAGAAACAAGCGCGTCATAAACATCGATAATCGCCATAATTCGCCCGTGCAGAGGAATTTCACCACCCTTCAATCCGTGCGGATAGCCTGTGCCGTCCCACTTTTCATGATGAAAGGTTGAAAATAATTTCGCGCTGTATAAAAATTCGGCATCTCCCGTTCGTTCGATTGCTCTGTCGATAATCGTGCCGCCTTCTGCCGCGTGGGTTCGCATAATTTCAAACTCGCTTTCTGTCAACTTACCGGGTTTATTTAAAATCGTGTCTGAAATAACCACCTTTCCTATATCGTGAAGGCGTGATGATGATACTACCGATTCAAAGTCCCAACGCTTTAACTCATCAATGTAAACGTCTTGTTCAATCATGGCGTTTATTAAAATTTCAATGTATACCACCGTGCGCTCAATGTGACCGCCTGTATTTTTATCGCGGCTCTCAACAATGTCCGCGAGCATATAAACTATGCCGTTCTTTAAATGCAAGAGTTCACTCGTTCTGTCTCTGATTTGTTTGTCTATATGCAGATGATTTTTAATTCTGTTTAACAGCACAGGCTTTGAAAAAGGCTTTGTGATAAAATCCACCGCGCCTAACTCAATCCCGTAAGCCTCATTGTCAGAATCGTTTAAGGCAGTCAAAAATATAACAGGAATATCGGCGTATGCCGCATTTTGCTTTAAAATCTTCATAGCATCAAACCCACTCATTTGGGGCATTTGAATGTCAAGCAAAATTAAATCAGGGTGTTTCACCTCAAGAAGCGAAAACATCTTCTCGGCAGACGGCATAGTCAAAACATCATACTCACTCTCAAGCATAGATGCCGCAAGCGTAAGAATATAATCATTATCATCAACCATAAAAACCAATTTTTGCATTTTTAGACACTCCTTTAAACACTCCTTTTATACACGTCGCCAACGGCGACTCCAAAATTGTCAATTGTCAATTGTACATTGTCAATTGTCCGTCATTGTTTTGATGACCTTATTCGTCTTTTCATAACAAAATCTGATAAATGTGTCGCTATTTTCTCGCGCAATATTTCCTCGTCTATTGGCTTCAAAATAAAATCGCTGGCACCTTGACTTATGGCAACTGATATGTTATCAATCGTTCCCTCTGAGGTAAGGAAGACTATCGGCGTTTCTTCATGCCCTGCCGTTTTTCGTATAATAGGAACCAAGTCAAAACCTTGAAGCCCCGGCATTTTGCAATCGAGCAAAAACAAGTCGGGAACCATTACCTTCAAAAGCTCTTCTAAAACCAACGGATTTGAAAGCGTTCGCACAACATATTGCTGATTTAATATGCTGTTGATTGCCTTTAATATACTCGGATTGTCATCAACCGCAAGCACTAAAGGCTTATTCTTCTCCTGCATTTCCGGGTTAAGCTGAAACTCAATACACTCAATCAAGTCGGAATCTTTAAACGGCTTAGTGATAAAATCAACCGCCCCGTGGCTCCTGCCCTTTATGATTGACTTTCTGTCGTTGTTCCCCGACAAAAATATAACGGGAATGTCGGCAAAACGTTCTTGTGCCTTCAACTTTTTTATAATTTCATAGCCGTTCATGTCGGGCATATTTATGTCGAGAAGAATTATTTCAGGCTCTGTTTTTTCAAGAATTTTAAACAACGCCTCAGCAGAAGTCGCGGGAAATATTTCATAACGCTCTTTAAGCCGCTCTTTGGCAGACATCAGTAAAAACCCCACATCGTCAACCATAATAACTTTTCTTCTGCTTTCCTTTTGAACCGGTTTTTCAGCCATATTTTTTCACCCTTGTCCTTTCACAATAAAATTTAAGATAATTTTTTTACGATTTTTGGATAATCCATTACGTCGACCATATTGCGAAGCCATTCGCAAAGACCATCATCAGCCGAATATTTAAAAGCCTCAATCTCTGACATTGCCGAATCTACGCCGTCCATGTCATAAATCTTACAGGCGGCACAAAGCTTTTCAAGCAATTTAATTTCGGGTTTTTCTTTAATAGGTTTGGGATTAAGCGCGCTTATTTCGCCAAGCACTGCATCAATCCTGTCCACAAGCGCGTATGCCGAATTAATAAAACTCTGATTATTCGCTGTTACAAATTCCCAATTAGCATCTTTGCCCGCAAATTCAAGCTCTTTTGCCTTTTCCCCAATTTCATTTGCAAATATGTCAAAACTCATTCCCTTAAAACCGTGAACAGTTATTATGTATTGTTCGCTCTTGCTTACTATTTCCATTGTTTTCAGCATAGAACGGGCGTTTATTGCAAATGAGTGTAATATTTTTAAGTAAACATCGGCGTTCATGTCATAACGTTTAAGACCCTTCTCGACATCCATGCCGTCTATTCCGCCGCTTAAAATCTGCATAGTCGATTTTTTGAGGAACTCCGGCGATTTGCTGATTAGCTCCAACGGCTCTTTAGACAATTTTTCGATATATTGAACCGCCGTGTTGACAGCGTTTTCAAATTCGCTGTGAAGAACCTGCGTTCTGATTTGGTCTAAAACATCGGTGGAAAGCTTAATCCCCGCAATCGAATCTAACGCGCCCTTTCTGTTATAATCTTTGCACATTTGTATGGTCACAGACAGGCTTTCAATCAACTCGTTCACATCTATATTTTGGTCGGAATGTGTATGAGCGTCTGTTTTAGGCGTGTGCTTTTCAATAACAGAGTGAAGATTTTCAAGCAAGTCGGGGGCGGAAGACGTGAGAAGAGAGAGGTCTTTCTTTTTTCCCGCCTGTTCAAAGCTATAAGCCATTTCAGAAAGCGCGGTCTCACCCATATTAGCACACGCACCCTTAATTCCGTGTATAGCGACTATGAATTTCTGCAATTCTTCTTCGCTTGAATAATCACCCTCTTCTACCTTAGCGCATATGCCCTCTAAAATCCCTGTTGTTCTACGGGCATCTCTGAGAAAAGCCTCGACTAATTCTTGATTTATGTCCTTTTCTTTCTTGAAGAATTGCGCACGAACAGCTTCAAGAATCTCGGGTGGTTGTTTGTCACGAATATGTTTTATTAAAACGGCGTTTAATCTGCGTATATCTATTGGCTTTGAAATAAACTCATCGAAACCGCTTTGCAAAAACATCTCGGATTGCCCCGACAGGGCGTTTGCGGTTAAGGCGACTATAGGTCTTGTGTAGCCTAACTCACGAATTTGTTTGGTTGTTTTTATGCCATCGGGTTCGGGCATCATGTGGTCCATAAATATAATATCGTATTCTCTGCCGCTTTTAATTCTTTCAATAGCGGCTAACCCGCTTTGCACAGTGTCTATTTGCAGTCGATAAGGTTTCATCAAACCCTCGGCAACATACAGATTTGTTTCTACATCGTCCACGACTAACACTTTTCCATAAGGCATCGGGTGTTGGATTACCTTTGATATATTCGCGCCGTTCATATTACGCTCGCGCAGTTGTTGCAGGTTTTGAGCAGACTCTTTGCCGATTACCTCATCGCTTGCTTTTATATGGGGCAAACGAACAGTAAACATCGTCCCCTCACCCGGCGCGCTTTCAACCGCAATATCTCCGCCCATTAGTTTAATAAGACGTTGTGTGATTGACAGCCCTAAACCCGTCCCCTCGATTGTTTTCCCCGAATCTTGATAAAAACGAGAGTATTCGTCAAACAGCTTTTCGACTTGCTCGTTGGTCATGCCGTACCCGGTATCAACCACTGAAATATCCAAGATTATTTTGTCGCAATCGTTTTCATCTGGCTCTGAATTCACAATAAGAGTCACCGTTCCCTCATCGGTATATTTAAAAGCGTTTGAGAGCAGGTTGTTCATGATTTGCTTTATTCTCAATTGGTCGCCAATTAAATTTAAAGGAATGTCTTCATCAATCCTAACGTCAAACTTAATTGATTTATCGCCTATGCGCATAATATTCAGATTGATTGAATCATTGATTAAACTTAAAATGTTATATTCGGCAGGAAGAATATCAAGTTTCCCGGCTTCGATTTTTGAGAAGTCTAAGATGTCATTTATAATCCCGAGTAATAGGTCACAGGAGTTATAAATTTTAGCTAAGCCTTCTTTGGTTTTCTCAGAGACATTCCCATCTTGAATTAATATTTCAGTTATTCCCCAAATTGCATTCATGGGCGTACGGATTTCATGGCTCATGTTCGCTAAGAACGCCGATTTTGCCTTGCTGGTTACTTCAATTTCGGCTCTCTCTTTCGCTAACTGCCTTATATTTGTAATATCCTGCACAATCTCGATAAAACCGGCAATTTCGCCTTCAATATTGTAAAAGATTTCAACATCAACCTGATAAGAAGAATCTTCATGATTAAAGAAAGTGCGTTTGACTCCTCTTTTTGCGCAGGCGATTCCGCATTTATCGGTGTTGCAAATTTCCGAATTCCAGTTGCTGCACGGCTTGCCGACAATATGTTCAAGCTTCGTGTCAAGAAAGTCTTCTGTCGCCCTGTTAACAAAAGTCCAGTTCATATCGGCATCGGTAACGGTAACAGGCAGGGGAATCGCATCGAGAATAGATTTATACCAGTGGGCATTCTCTTTGATTTTAGACATAGTCTCTGAGAGTTCCTGTTGCATTTCTTTTTGTGCGGTAATGTCCATGAGCGCGCCCGCCGTCCTTATCGGGACACCGGCGTTGTTTCTGTTAGTTGTGCCAAGGGCGCGAAAGTATCTGTATTCCCCACTCTTCATTTTCAGCCGTTTTTCAACGTCATAGAGGGTCTTTCCGCTGTAGTCGTTCAAATGCGCTTCAAAAGCCTTAAGCACTTTTTCGTGGTCATCGGGGTGAATCCTGTTGCTCCAACTTTTCAGTTTATTCGGAAAGTCATTCTCATCAACAAACCCCAACATCTTGCGAAAGTCATCGGTAAACATCAGCCTGTTATCGATATTCACCGGGTCATCGCTTATAACGTCCATATCCCAAAGCGCGATATTGAGCGCATCGTTTGAGAGTTTATATTTCATTATATCATATTTATTTGAGCGGAATTGCTCAATCAATTTAATTTGATTTGAGACTCTGAGCTTAACAAGCGCGGGTGAAAACGGCTTTGCTAAATAGTCCACCGCCCCCAAAGCTAAACCCCTCTCTTCATCAGCGGCATCGCTTAGCCCCGTGATAAATATTACGGGAATGTTTCGTGTGACTTCTGAATTTTTAAGCGCGGCAATAACCGTATAGCCGTCTATTTCGGGCATGATTACATCAAGCAATATAACATCGGGTTGATGTTTCACCGCCGCTTCAATGGCGGTTGCCCCACTTTTCGCCACATAAACGGTATATTCAGGCTGTAAGATATGAGAAAGTGCGATTACGTTTGACGTTTCATCATCGACAATAAGTACACTGTTTTTCTTTTGGTGTTCCATCTATTACCCTTTCTATTACCATTTCTGTAACCTAACAAGTTCTTTCTTAGCCGATTCAAAGTCATAGTCATCGATTTGGTTTATAAGCTCCCCTGTTCCGGGGACACAGCGCAGTTCACTAATCAGTTCAAGACATTCCGGCGACAAATTGTCAAGCATTGAACTTAACTTTTCAAACAACTCGGTCGTCTGTTTCTCGCTCAAAACTTTCTGTTTGACGACACTCTTGCTTTCTTCATACAAAGGTTTTAAAGCCGCGAGAGTTTCTTTCAACTCGCTTTCAAGTTCTTTCATTTTGTTTTTTGGAATGTGTTTTTCGTCTTTTAACAGCAATTCAAATTCATACGCGATTTTTTGAAGCCTTTCCCTTTTAATTTGCCCCGCGTTAGATTTTAAGTTGTGCGCCAATCTGTGGGCAGTTTTAAAACACCCCGACACTATTGCATTAGCGATTTCGCCATATTTATTTCGATTGTTTTTATAAAAGCTTATTTGCAGTTTGGCAATAAGTTGACTTTCACTATCAACGCTGATATTTCGCGGCTGTTCGGGGGTAACACAGGGTTCAAGATATTTCAGCAACAATCGCCACAACTCTTGTGAGGTGAACGGTTTTCCGATATAATCTGATATGCCGTATTTTCGATATTTCTCTAAGTCGCTTGCCATTACGTTTGCGGTTATTGCGATAACGGGGCTTTCAACATTAAGCTCTTTGATTTTAATTGTCGCTTCAATGCCGTCCATAACCGGCATAAATATGTCCATAAAAATTAAGTCGAATGGCTTTTCGCCTTTTTCTTCTCGTTCGGCGACTATGTTTACCCCTTCTTTGCCATTTTCAGCAACCACTGTATCTAACCCTACGTTGTTTAAATGTTCAACGATGACCTGTTGATTCATGCTGTTATCATCACAGATTAAGACATTCCCTTTAAAATATGGTCTTTCAATGCCGTTTTGTTGAGCAACAACAGCAATTTCGGCGTTTGTGGTTTCAAACTTTAAGTCAAAGTGAAAACGGCTTCCGACATCAGGCGCGCTGTCAACCAAAAGCGCGCCGCCCATAAGCGCGACAATATTTTTAGTTATAGCCAACCCCAACCCCGTGCCCCCATAGTTGCGCGTTGTTCCGGTGTCGGCTTGTATAAAGGGCGCGAAAACCCGTTCAATTTGCTCTTGAGTCATGCCTATGCCTTGGTCTTTAACCTCGAAACTTAATGTAAGCGTGTCTGTTTCACTTAATTCAGATATAACCGTAAGCTCAACTTTGCCGCTGTCGGTGAATTTCACCGCATTTGATAAAAGGTTCATGATTGCTTGATAAAGTCTGAGCGAGTCACCAATCAGCTTTTTGTTTAAAGGTTTGAAGTTAACAACAAAATCTAAGCCTTTCGCTGAAACCTGCGGGGCTATAACCGCACGACAGCGCGATATTACCTCATCTAAATCGAAGGGTTGATGTTCAAGCTCCATGTTTCCCGATTCGATTTTTGAAATATCTAAAATGTCGTCAACTATATTGAGCAACCACCTTGTGTTGTCTTTGATTTTCAAAAGATAGTCGTCAACTTGATTACGCCTGCTTTCAGGTAAATCTAAAGCGAGTTCAGAGAACCCCATGATACTGTTCATGGGTGTTCTTATTTCGTGGCTCATTGTGGCAAGAAATCGACTTTTCGCCTTATCGCGCGCTTCGGCAACCTGAGCTTTATACATTGCATCTGACATTGCCCGTTGATTGATTGAGTTCACCAACATATAGCAAACTGAGCGAAGAATATCAAGCTCATCATCGGCAAAATCACGAAACTTTCTGCAATCGTCAATACAACAAAGACCCCAAAATCCGTCCCTAATCAAAATCGGAACAACTAAAGCCGTTTTTATCTTAAATGGTTCCAAAAATTCTCTGTCTTTTTCAGACAGCGTGTTAATCGGCCCCTTTATGTACTCACCACGCGACAATCTGTCTGCCCAGTTGGGTGTTATGTCGTAAGAAAAATCGTTAATAAGCACCTGCTTTTTTACTTTTTCGCCTGTCTTGCTGAGCCAATGGTCTTTTAAAACAGCATAGAGTTCCTCGCCCCTCATTTCGTTTTGCCAAATTTCAATGCAGTCGATGTCTAAATTTTTACCTATAATCTCCATGCCTTCATGAAGAGAAGCTTTGAAAGTCTCGCCGTCATTTGCGGTGAGTAACGCGCTTGCCGCTTTATTGACAGCATGAAGCAGGTTGTTTTGATGTTTGAGGGCAGTTTCCATCATGACCTTTTGAATTTGGTTTTGAACTCGCCACTTTATGATTGCCGGGCTGAAAGGCTTGCTGATATAATCAGCCGCCCCCAAAGCAAAGCCCTTTTCTTCATCAGCAGGGCTATTCAGCGCGGTCAGGAAAATAACAGGTATATGACGGGTTTGCTTTGACTTTTTCAAGACAGCGATTACTTCATAGCCGTCCATCTCGGGCATTACTACATCCAACAAAATAATGTCGGGAATGTGTTTGCGCGCCGCCTTAATGCCGTCAGCCCCGTTATTCGCCGCATAAATAGTATAATCAGCCTCTAAAATGTTAGTGAGCAATGAGTCGTTTAAACTCTGGTCATCAATAATAAGAATACTCTTTTTCAAGATAATTCCTCCAAATGCGTAAGTTGTTTTCTTGCTGCTTCAAAGTCGTAGTCTTCAATCAGTCTTGCAAGCTCTTCTGTTCCCTCGAACGCGCGTATTTCGTTTAGCAGGGCGATACAGTCGGGTGACAGGTTTTCGAGCATTGGCTTTAACTTCTTAAATAGATCTTCGCTTTGAGGGGATTTTAGCGGAATAAGCTCTTTCTCGTCTTTATCGTCTTTTTTGTCAAGAACGCCGGGTTCATCAAGCAACATATCTAACTCGTTAAACGCCCTGTCAAGCTCTGCCTTTAGGGCTTTCATCTTGGTGTCCCAAATTGATGCCGCGCCGTCTCGCAACAGCATTTCAACTTCAGCGGCGGCATTTTTGAGACTCGTCATGCCGATTAAACCGGCACTGCCTTTGAGCGTGTGGGTCAGCCTGTGCGCTAACTTAAAGTCACCCGCGGCGGCGGCTTTAGAAATTTCGTCGTGAACTGTGCGGTTGTTTTTAATGAATTTAATGCGCAATTTCTTTTGCAACTCGTGATTTTGAGCGTATGAGTTATCAACGGTTTCGTTAATCACCGGCTTTAGATGTTTCAAGAGAATACGCCAGAGTTCTTGTGACGTGAAGGGTTTGCCTAAACAGTCGGGCATTCCGCTTTTCTTGTATTTCTCTAATTCGCTTGTCATCACATTCGCTGTCATTGCGACTATCGGGGTTTTCGTATCAAGGGCGAAAATCTTTGAGGCGGCTTCCATTCCGTCCATAACCGGCATGAACATATCCATGAAAATTAAGTCGAACGGTTTCTCGCCTTTTTGCTTTCTTTCAGCAACTGCATCAACACCTATTTTGCCGTTTTCAGCAACCGTGGTTTGAATCCCCACCCTTAAAAGGTGTTCGCAAATCACCTCTAAGTTCATGGCGTTGTCATCGCATATTAAGATTTCACCTTCAAAATAAGGGCGTTCAATCAACAAAACATCGTCACGTCCGTTTAAATCGTCGGTGGCTTCAATAAGCTCAAATTCAGCTTCAAAACTGAATTTACTGCCGACATCGGGGGTGCTTTCAACTTCTAACTTCGCGCCCATAAGCTCAATAATGCTCTTGGTAATCGCTAAGCCTAAGCCCGTTCCCCCATAATTCCTCGTCGTGCTGGAGTCTGCCTGTGTAAACGGGTCGAAAATCTTTTTAATTTGCTCATCGGTTATGCCTATCCCCGTGTCACGGACTTCAAAGTAAATCGTCGCCATTTCAGAGTCTGCCTTCTTAACAGTTGACGAAAGATAGACCGCCCCTCTTTCGGTGAACTTCACGGCATTTGACAACAAATTAGTCAAAACTTGATAAAGCCTTACGGGGTCGCCTATAATTTTCTTGCCCTTAATCGGCTCGACATATACCCTAAGGTCAAGGTTTTTCTCTTTGATATTCGGCAAAATCACCGACTGACAACGCGAGAAAATTTCGTGCAGGTTAAACGGGGTCTGTTCAAGCTCCATCTTACCCGATTCGATTTTTGATATATCTAAAATGTCGTTTATAATTGAGAGAAGCCAATCAGTGCTGTCGGTGATTTTTTCTAAATAGCTTATAACTTGCGGCATAGAGCTACAGTCTTTCGCAAGCTCGGCAAAGCCCATTATACTGTTCATGGGTGTGCGTATTTCATGGCTCATGGTGGCGATAAATTCAGACTTAGCGCGATTTGCAAGCTCAGCCGCCTCATATCTTCTTTGTTCGGTAATGTCAAAAACATATCCCTCAACGTAGCTTTCAGAGTCACCCTCGTTTTCCCAAACAACACGGTTTCTCTCTAAGACCCACTTAACCGAACCATCTGGCATTAACAAGCGGTGCGTGTTCTCAAAAGGCAGACCTTTCTCGTTGGTGTTCATCGCTTTCAGCTCAATCGCTTCCATGTCGTCGGGGTGAAGCATCTCCATATATTTGTTCGGGTTAGTGAGCATTTCATCGGGAGTATAGCCCAACAGCTCTTTACTGCCCTGACTGACAAAAGTGAGCTGATAATCGGGGTATTTGTTTTTGCATTTATAGACCATTCCGGGCAGGTTGCTGATAATCGTGTCAATTCTTGATTCCATTCTGCGCTTATCACATTCGGCGGCTTCAAGTTTAATTCTTTCGGTAACGTCTGTATAATAACCTTCTAACAAGCGCGGTGAACCATCGGGATTTTTTTCAATAACGCGGCTTCGCTCCCAGACCCATTTTTCATTGCCGTCTCTCGTTTTGATTCTGTAAGATGCTTCAAACGGCAACCCGAAAGGCAGAGTTTCGGCACTCGTTTTCTCAATCAATTCAACGTCTTCGGGGTGAACCATGTCGAAAAATTTAAGCACGCCATTCCCCACCAACTCTTCAGGCGTATAGCCGATTAAACCTACACTGCCATCGCTGACAAACGTGTATGAATATTCGGGCGGATTGTAAACTTGTTGAAACACCATGCCGGGTAAATTGTTAATCATTGTCTCAATTCTTGTTTTCATCCGCGCCTGCTCATCTTCTGCTGTTTTTCTTTCTGTAATGTCCATTGCGATTCCGAGAAGCCCTACAACCTTATGGTTGTCAATGAGCGGGGTTCTGATAATTTCTTTGGCACGGCGGCTTCCGTCAACATAATCATACCAGCCCTCGCTCCTCAGCGTGACATTTTCTCTTATTACCTTTTGGTTAGCCTGTTCAAATTCTCTCTCGGCGTTTTTATCATGCACTTTTATGTCCTTGAAGTCTTTGCCGAGCAACTCTTTATTGCCGACTTGCGCTTCTTCTTTGAATTTACTGTTGACACTGGTGTATTTGTTATTAAGGTCTTTAGTAAAGACCATAGCGGGGATTGAATCATATATAGCGGAAAGTGTAGCGGCTTGAGTCGAAATCAACTTTCTTTTTCTCATATCTGCGATGTAGAACGCAGTTAATAAGATAATAATAGCGAACAAGACAATTATAGCACCGATTAGCCACGGTCTTTGCGCTTGCGAAAGCAGTGTCTTATATTCATAGGTTTGCCTCATCCACCTATTTGAAATTACTTCGGTATCTATTTTTTCAAGCGTTTTGTTAACTATTGAGAGCAAAACTTCTTGCTCAACATTAAAGCCGAATTTTGATTTAAAGCCGTTGTCGAACACAAGATTTGCTTTATATAGCGGCAACTGTTGATAATGGGTAAGCTGAAGAAGCAAGCTGCTGTTATTAACAACCATATCAATTTCGTCACGCGCTAATGCTTCAAGGGCGGAATGTGTATCGCTGTAAATTATGGTGTTAGAGTGTTCAGGGAACCACTGCCAAAATAAATCAGTATGCGCGTGGTCTTCAATAAGCCCAATTTTCATCGAAGAGACATCATGAAGGTTAATATAAGGAAACCCGGTTTTAGATATAAGCGCGGTATAATCAACAAAAAACTCTTTTTCAGGCCACAAGAAACGCCCCTCACGCGCAGGCATACGAATCAGCTCGGAAATGATTGAGACCTCTCCGGTTTCAAGCATATCAAGCAACTCGGGCCATTCGATTTTCTCATCGTGAACAATGTCAAATTCAAGCCCCGTCAACGACTCGATTTCACTAATCACGTCAAAGGCGATACCCTGCCACTCATTTTCATGAACATTGAAGAAGCTGACCGGGTAATTATCGAACTCTGCCCCAAACGATATGACGGGGTTTTCGCGCATATAGGCAACTTCTTCTTCTGTAAAACGCAAAGAAAGTTTGTAAATAGTATAATTTCTGTTGCCCTGCCTATATAACTCGCTTAGATGGTTATCTGCGCCGCTGTCAATCATTTTTTGAACAACCGAAATAATCGGCTCAAACTCGGCGTTTGCTGATGTTAAAGAAACAGGTGTTAACACGGGAGGGAAAAAGTTTTCGATAGTTATGTCTTCAAATTCAGCAAATGCCGCCTGGGCTGTATTAAGCGCGATTAAGGCATCAATCTCGCCCTCTTGCAACAGGGGGTATGTAGTTCCTATAGAATCAATAATAACCTCTTCATAAGTACCCTCCGGGGTTACTGCCGCAAAATCGTTAATGGATGCCGAACCCCTGCGAAACGCATAACGCGGTAGACGAGTTTCGGCGATAACGTCAAGTGGTGGGCTTTCTTTGTGTCGAATCATCGTGAGCGTTCGCATGGCTATAGGTCCTGCCGAATAATATATTTCACGGCGTTCGGGGGTTATGCTTATGTCACCCGTAAAGTCAATTTCGCCCTCACCTAAGGCATCGAATACATTAAGAGTCGTTAAAATTTGCGGCTCAAACTGAAAATCAAACATCTCGCTCAACCAATCGCACACCGACGGCCCGAACCCTGCGAGTGTGCCGTCTGACTTTACGAATGCCTCAGTGCTCGGCAACATTCCGTAAACAAAAGACGTGTATTTTGTTTTTAAGGCTTCGACGGCTTCAATCTCTTCATCTGTCACGCCCGGAACATCACGATATGAGCTGTAAGCCCACACCTGCGCGCTCGGCTCTGCCTGAGATTGGCAGCCTGCAACAACAGTTAATAGCAGTGCTATGCAAATTAAAGCGCATAACAATGCCTTCGGTTTTAAAATTATTTTCATCACAGCGCGCCTCCAAATTTCTCACAAACACAATTAAGTCCTTACACAAAACTATTATACAATATATTGGAAAATAAATCAAGCATTTTGAAAATAAAAAATTAAACAACAATAAGCCGCTCACGACAACGGCTTATTATTGGCTATTCGCGGTTTATAGGAGGTTGCCCATAACCGTAATTGCTTTAGACATGCCCTTTCTGCACAAATGCGCTTTGAGAGTATGTTTTCCCATATTTACCGGGATTTATTTTCAAACTTTAAAAACCTGCCTTTAGCTTAAATTGAGAAATCAGTCCTTCCAATACACTTGCTTGACTGCTCATTTCTTGTGAAGCCGCCGCCGATTCTTGAGCTGTCGCGCTGTTTTGTTGCACGACATGAGTTATATCAGTTACGGCAAGGTTTATTTGATTTATTGCGGTTGTTTGTTGGCTTGACGATTCGGCTATTTCCGATAAAATTTTGCCGCTCTCTTCTATGCCCGAAACTATTTCTCCGAGACTCGCGGCGGTGTCACCCGCGATTTTTGTGCCAAGCTCTGCTTTTTCCACAGAATTAGCGATAAGGGTTGACGTTTCTTTAGCAGATTCAGCACTTTTAGATGCTAAGTTGCGAACTTCTTCGGCAACAACAGCGAACCCTTTGCCCGCCGAACCCGCTCTTGCCGCCTCAACAGCGGCGTTGAGTGCCAAAATGTTAGTTTGAAACGCTATATCGTCAATGGTTTTGATTACCTTTCCTATGCCTTGATTGGCGCGATTTATTTCATCGACCGCATTAACCATCTGCTCCATTTGAACTGTGCCTTTTTCCGCATTTTGCATGATTGTATGGGCAAGTTCAGATGCTTCACTTGTTCTTTTGGCGGTTGCTTCGGTCTTAGTTGAAATTTCGGTAATTGTCGCCGATAATTGTTGTAATGTCGCGGCTTGTTGCGCCGAGCCGTCTGCTAAGGTACCCGAGCCTTCGGCAATCTGTTTCGAGCCATCGGTAACACTCACAGCAGAGTCGCTAATGTCGTTAAACATAGAGTTTAAGTTATCAACGACTTTTTTCAATGAAATGCCGATTGTATCTTTATCAGAAACAACTTTAATGTCATCTGACAAGTTACCACTTGCTATATTCGCCAATTCTTCTGAAACGTAAATAACCCTATCCATATAACTGTCACAATCTTCAATCAATTGCCCTATTTCATCTTTGCTCTTTTTAAAATGATTGAACATCGCGTTCACCTCATCTGAGCAGACAATGTTGCCCGTTGTTGCGGCTTGATTAAAGAACCTTGCAGTCTCTACAACCGGCTTCAATACGCGGTTTGTTATGAATAGCCATACAATGGGAATGACTATAATCAAACATACAATGCTAACGATAAGTGAAATAAAAATTGCTTCATTAACATCTGTATACACATCGGAATATGTACTGCAAACAAGTATTGTCCACCCTTGATTCGTAGTGCTGAAACCGCCTAACATCATCTCGTTATTCTCGTTTTTGTAGGAAATTGTTCCCTTCTTCTCACGCAACATTGTGTTTACCGCATCTGACATTCCACGATAAGAAGGATTTGTTTTTGCTAATTCGGCATAATTATTTTCCCCTCTCTCTAAAATGCCGATTATATCGACACCCGAAATCAAAGAGCCATCTGAATCAAACGCAAGGGCATAACCATCATAACCTGCTTTTGCCGCTTCAATTGCGTCATTTAGAAAGTCACCCGGCAATAACATGAATATAACGCCGATGAGTTCATTTTCCCAGCGAAGCGGTTGAGAGATTACAAGTACCATGCGATTGACTATAGGGCTGAAAAAAGGCGATGTTACGAAAGTCCCGCCATTGAGCGCGGCTTGAATGTATGCGCGCCCACTTAAATCAACGTTGTCTTCTCCCGGTAAGACAAGTTCATTGCCGCTCAAGTCAGTCATTTTCAGACTTATGTTATTTCCCAATGCTAAAGCCGCCGCCCTTGAAACGCGAACTCGCTCTTCAACGGGGGTGGTGGGGTTGGCAATACTGTCAATTTGGCTGAACGCGTTGAGCTTGCTATGTATTTCGGCTATATGCTTTTGCGAAAAGTCCGCTATATTATCGGCTGTATTTATATATGCCCTGCCTGCGGCATCTCTTGCGTTGTTTTGACTAACCACGATGAACATAATGTTGACTGCCATCATGGTGAGAAAAATCGCCAATACCACCCCGCCAATCAATCGTGTTTTAAGGCTGTCGCGCCTTCTGACCTCTCGAGTTTTCATTTTTTTACTTTAAACCTTTCATAGTAATAATTTAAAGTAAAGTATATCACAGCTCTCTTATAAAAAATAGAGACCGTGGTGGGTATTGGCAAAATTTTCTTTCTTGCTAATTTTTCAGCCCCAAAAAAACAATCCCCGCAACCAACAAGGTTTACGGGGATTTTTAGGGGAGAGATTTCCTCAATTACATGTTTAATATTCGTTGAATTTCACTATAAGGCATACCGCTTTGCTTGAATTCCTCCTTACTTTTGGCGGACAAAAACTTCGTTCACCACCATAATTGAGTACCGTCATCAGTAGCCGGAATTTTTGGCAACTCAATCGTATGTATTTCCAACTTATCAGAAAATTCAGAGCCTGTTTCGGGATTATATATGGGAAAACGTAGGGGACGGGCTTGCCCGTCTCGAAATTTGCAGATATTTATAAGAAAAGGGACGGGCAAGCCCGTACCCTACTATTTTTACGATTTTTTAAAAAACGAAAACAACTAATAGTCTTTGTTTCACTCAATTTTCAAATATGTGTGACGTGATAGAAACAAAGCTATATTTTGGGACATCTTCCAACAACTCATCAATAATATCTCTTAAGTATAATGCGTCTTCATTTAGATTTCTGTATTCAAGACGTTCATACAACAAGATAAATTCCTTATCTATTGAACAATAATAATAATTTCTGGAACCATATCCATCTTCCACCGCTTCCAGTAACTCAAATTCCACCCCTCTTATCGCGTTTATTTTTTCGTTTATATTATTAGGCAACTCAATTTTAGCTAAAACAGGAACTTTTTCATCATGCAAAACATTATTTGCATTTGCAATAATATCGTTGGAGTAATTATGTTCGTAAACATGGTCGTAAAAGAAGCCAAAGCGGTCAATTAATTTAACTATGCCTTCATTACTTATAAGGTACCAATAATCATAACTCGTATCTCCTTCATCGTCATCAAGATACCTTCTAATAAAAATCACTTCAGACAAGTCACTCACCGGATTTTTAGGTCCTGTCTTTATTACAGGCTTTCTCACCGTTATTCTACACCTTGCGGTAACGCCGTCTACCCTTGCAGTTATTACAGCTCTGCCTGCGGATACGGCTTTAATTTGCCCTCGGCTGTTGACTAAAACCACGTTTTTATCGCTTGTAGTCCATGTTATAGGCTTTTTGGAATTAGTTTGCGCCCTTATTTGTCGCACGTCACCCACTGAAATTGTGCCGCTTGTTCTGTTAAGTCTAAGCCTTGTTTG
>Ga0099364_10003159_pt1 | contig 25788 bp, 20 predicted proteins | sample TergutTh196P3_FD_73070 | JGI IMG/M metagenome (GOLD analysis project Ga0099364, IMG submission 73070) | Microcerotermes parvus P3 segment gut microbial communities from Pointe-Noire, Republic of the Congo - Th196 P3 | ecosystem: Host-associated > Arthropoda: Insects > Digestive system > Gut ...
AGCGATGCGCGATACGCATTTCCTGAAGGGCATCGTATGCCAATTTCTGAACATGAAAACGGTCTATAACACGGATGGCATTGGGGAAGCAATGACGGACAATTTTGTGCATGGAATCAGCCATGTCAAGCGTTATTTCTGTTACCTGTGTGCGCACTTGTTCCGGTATACGTTCCAGGGCTTCGATAACTGTTTCCGATGCTGTACCCGATACAATAGCTACAATAGCGCCTTTGCGCCCTTTTGCGGCTTTATTGGTTACAATGGTATAAAGTTCACCATCAGAAATAGCAGTCTCGTCAATGCTTAGATGTTCTCCAACATTTTCCGGAAAAATCAACCACTCCTGTGCATGTTCCTGTGCTTCCCATGTCGTAAAATCACTCAAATGCTCCTTGTATTGACGCCCTAACTGCTCCCCACTAACATGTGGGTAAAACTTCTCAAGCGAGTGGGCCGCTATCGGGTAGATATCCAACAAGTTCTTTTAAAAAAGACGCAAAACTCTTTGTGTAATGCGTGCCTTTGGCTACTAAATGCCAATCCCGACTTACTACCTCGCCGGTGCGCTTGTTGAGCCATCGGCGACGGCGTACATGCAAATACAACGACTTGTCTCGCAAAGGAAAATCCTTTATTACCTGCTCTGAATGAAAACCTTTTGACTCCATGGCTTCACACAAATACTCATCAGGTAAAATATTCGCTTCTTCCAAATAAAAATGAAACTCATTACTCGTTTCTTCAACCTTATACAATACAAAATACTTGAATATCTCTTCCGGTAATATGTATTGCGCTAAATCTATAGACTGAACCGGTGTGACCATCTCTCTATCTTTTTTGACGGCAAAGATAATACTATTAGTCAAGATTTACGCATGACCTCCCCCCCTCCCCACAACTTTTGCGGGTGAGCCGAGAACTGACCCAGAAACTCCATCGTATCCACCCCATCAGCATAATCCCACAACTGTGGAGTTTGAGCCTGTCCGAAAGGAACAGCAGTTTCCGACACCACACATTGTATCTGCTCTTTTGCCTGCTCAACCTTGACGGCGACCTCATCCAAAGCGGCATACTCTTCGTAAAAAACAGTTGATATGGGTGAAGAGAGTGATGCAGAGCGTTTTAGCATGAAAAATCCGGCATCAAGGAACTCATCGCCGTTGACTAAGAAGATGGCTTTATTGTAGTCGTAGTTGTTTCGGTATTTGTGATGCAGTTCCAACCAGCGCCAGTCCGACATGGATTCGATGAGCGGTGCGAAGTCGTAATCTTTTGGTACAAAGAGTTTTGAGACATTGCGGCATCCCAAACCGAAATAACGAAAAATGTCATCTCCGAGCAGTTGCAGTTGTTCCGGGGTTTCGTTTCCGGTCAGGATGGCTACCGCGTTTCTGTTGCGGCGGATGATGTGCGGGTATTTCCGGAAGTAGAAATCGAAATAGTGTCCCGAATTGTTGCTGCCTGTTGCGATGAAAGCGTCGGCGTGGCGGAGTAATCCGTCTGTGAATGAGATACTTTCGGTAAACTGTTCGTCAATGGCGCACAACAGTTTCATCACCGCCGGCAGTAGCCGGTTGTCCGCAGCGGCGCATTTTGCCGTGAAACGGTGTCCGCTCAACAGGACGCACAGCGCATCGTGAAATCCCACCATCGGGATGTTTCCGGCTAACACCAACCCGACATTTTTCTGCTTTTCGGGATGCGGGAAACGGTATCTTTCCATCCAGCGACGCAGGTTATCTTCCGACAACGCCTGCGCCCACGCTTGCAAACAAAACCGCACATTCTCAGGCGTAAACCACGAATTGTAATAGACCGACTCTGTTATTAATTTGCTCAATTCCAATGAGTTTTCATCCGAAATATCTATGCTTTGGTTGGCGATGCGAGACAGTTGTTTGCCTAATTCGGCGAGGGATTGAATATTAAGTTCCGGTTTCATGTTTTTATATTATTGGGAATTTCTTGTAAAAATTTAACATAAATATTATTTCATTACGGAGTTTTTTGCGAATAAATGCTTTTAATTCGGGATTAACCAATTCACCCAAGCCGTCAAGCAAACTTTTGTCCGGTAGATTTTCTATTGTATCAATACAATCTTGCAAATAATCCGACAATGATTTTTTCATTCTCTGTTCAATAATATTCTGATTAATAGCAGTTTGGCGGCTCATGCAAAACCAACTGTCAAAAATATCGCGATTGGTAACGCTACTTCTGTCGAGCAAAGCGCAAAGTTTGTGAGAAAACATATCGGTGAGTGTCATCACTTTCATACTGATACCCAGCATATTACAAATATCATATCTGTCAGTACTCTGACGATTGGAGATTTCTATTTTCAATTTTCGTTCACCGTTTCCGTAATTCAAAACAAGAATTGGTCCGAACAATTTCTGTGCTTCATCGTCTATTTTTCCATATTTCTGTACTATTTTACGAATTTTTTGATACGCCGCATCGTTTTTTTCGAGCGTAAGCAGGTTAAAATCCAAATCAACTGAAAAACGTGGCAGTTCGTGAAAAAGCATCAATGCAGTTCCGCCTTTAAAACCCAAACAGTTTGACAATTCCGCATCGTTGTAAATGTCTTTCAATACCTGCACCATATAAAACTTGTGTTTAACTGTATTTATCATATTGACAATAAATTATTTACTGTTTTTATAAGCGCTTGCGAATTATATATCGGCAACAATTTTACGACTGTTTTTTTATCCAAAATGTGTAGATTATCAAAATAATATTTTCCATTCAAATACAACATATCCAAAAAGGCACGTTCGGGCGTTGCAATGTTTGTGTTATTTTGGTTCAAAATAATACCTGTTGTATTGACTAAAATTTCTCCTTTCATTTGGCGATAACGGAAGGATTGGTTATCAATTTCAACTTCACGCGTAAGGTACGAAATATTAGTGATTGCGCTGTCGTATTGAAAAACAACGCCTGCACGTTGCAAAACATATTCGAGTGAAATATAGGTGGGCGGATAGAGCAGGCAAGCCAATTCTTCGGATTTATAGCCCTCTTTGGCATAGAAACCTTTGCGTGGACTGCGTAATTTTCCGCTTTTTACATAATAATGAAGTATCTTATACAGCGTATCGTCCTTTTCTTTGCCCATTAACAAAGCAATATCATTGATTTTGAACACTGTACGAGAATTTTTATATATTTCAAAAATGATATTTTCTTTCTTTTCGTGAACCATACATCTAATTTTTTTAGATTTTCAGTTTGCAAAGATACACATTATTTCTTATCCACCCGCACCACCTTTTTCACTCCTTCCACTTTTTTCAGGTTGTCAATGATGGCATTCAGTTGTTTTATGCTTTGCACGAAGAGCATGATGTAGCAGGAGCAGACGCCCGCATTGGCTTCTATGTCAAAGGATTTGATGTTCACGTCAAGTTGGCGGAAGAGCATGTCGGAGAGTTCGTAGATGAATCCTTTTTTGTCGAAGCCGTCTAAATAGATGCCGGTCAAGAATGTTTTTTCGGTATTGTCTTTCCAGAGGGTTCGGATGACGAAGGTGTCGCGGGAGGGTTCTAATTCGGTTACCTCTTTGCAGTTGGCGCGGTGGATGACGGGGATATTTTGTTTTGTGGCGACGGCGATGATGTCGTCGCCGGGGATTGGGTTACAGCATGATGCGATGATAAACTCTTTGTTCATCGCTTTTTCCGGCGTTCCCAAGTGGTGTATCCATTGGATAGCAATTTCCCGCAGCGACGATTGTTTGCGGCTGAAGGGATTAATCTTTTGCAGCCAGTTGGATGTGTCTTGTTGCAGGCAGGTTTTCATCTCCTGGATGGTGAATTTGCCGGTTGCGACGTCGTAGTAGAGGTCTTCTTCGCCATTTTTCCCCAACACGCCGATGAGGTGTTTTTTGTTTTTCTCATTCCATTCGAGATGGATCTCTTTGAACATTTGTTGCAGTTTTGTTTCTCCTTCGGGGGCGAGTTGTTTTTTCTGTTCTTTCAGTGCGTTGTGGATGGCTGTTTTTGCTCGTGTGGTGATGGCGATGTCGAGCCACTCTTCGTTGGGTTGCTGCGCGTTGGAGTCGAGGATGGTAACCTGGTCGCCGTTGCGCAGTTTGTAGGTAATGGGTTTGAGTTGATGATTGACCTCCGCCCCGATACATTTATTTCCTTTTTCGGAGTGGATGGCGTAAGCAAAGTCGAGGACGGTGGATCCGTGCGGCAAAATCCGGGTTTCGCCTTTTGGCGTAAAGACAAAGACCTCGTCAACAAACAGAAAACCGAGAAAGTTCTCCATGAAGTCCTCCGCATCGGAATTGGACGTTGCCAGCATATCGCGGACGCGGTTGAGCCAGTTGTCCATATTGCTGTTTTCCATGGGGAGTCCTTCTTTGTATTTCCAATGCGCGGCGTAGCCTTTTTCGGCGATTTCGTCCATGCGTGTGGAGCGGATTTGCACTTCCACCCAGCGTCCGAAGTCGCTCATCACGGTGGTATGCAGCGCTTGATAGCCGTTGGATTTTGGTGTTGAGATCCAGTCGCGCAGGCGTCCGGGCTTAGGGCGATGTCGGGTGGTAGCAGTGATGTAGGCGTCCCAGCAGGCGCGTGTTTCCGTTTCAACAGGCACATCCAAGATGATGCGCACGGCAAAGATGTCGTAAATCTCTTCAAAAGGGAGTTGTTTCCGCTGCATTTTGTCGTAAATGCTGCTGATGGACTTTGAACGAGACTTCATATCCACTTTATACCCCATATCCGACAACAACCGTTTGATGGGAGTGATAAACTTTTGAATATCAAGAGTATATTTCTCCATCACCGCTTCTAATTCCCGATAAATCCGCTCGTAGATGGTGGGATTGGTATATTTGAGCGCCAGGTCTTCGAGTTCGCTTTTGATGGCATATAAGCCGAGACGATGCGCCAACGGGGCAAAAAGCAGGGTTGTTTCCCGTGATATTTTTATCTGTTTCTGTTCGGGGAGCGATTCTAAGGTGCGCATATTGTGCAGGCGATCGGACAATTTTATCAAGATGACGCGCACATCCTGCACCAATGCCATCACTATCTTTTGAAGGTTGACGGCAGTAATGGTTTCGGGGTCAACATTTAAAAAACCGGACACCTTGGTCAGTCCGTCGGTGATGACAGCCACTTTTTCGCCAAACAGGTTTTTGATGTCTTCGATGGTATAATCCGTATCTTCGACGACGTCGTGCAGCAGGGCGCACACCACCGAAGTAACACCCAGCCCGATTTCGGAAACGCAGATGTGGGCAACTTCCAAAGGATGATAGATGTAAGGTTCACCGCTCTTTCTCCGCATGTCCTTATGGGCGTTGACAGCCAGCGAAAATGCCTTCTTGACGATATTTTTGTCATCATCGTCCATTTTGGCACGCAGATTCAGTGCATACAAGATACGTCGGTATTTGCTGAGTATCTCCTTTTTCTCCTGTTCCAAATCGGGTGCGTCCATGCTAAAAAGTCCTAAAATTTAAAACAAAGTCCGAAGTTGGGAAGTATCGGCAACTGGTTGATTTGTTCATTTTTCATGATGCTGTAATAGAAGGGGTTTTCGCGGTTATAGATGTTGGTAACGCCAATATTGGCTTCTAACGTGGTGTATTGTCCGAGAAAGAATATTTTTTTCAAATCCAGGTCGAGGCGGTGGTAAGATGGGAGGCGGTGGGAATAGAGTTTGCCGTACAACATGCCGATGTCTCCGTTTTGGGTGAGATAATCTTCGTCCACTGTGGGGAAGAGCAGTTTTTCAAACGAGCCGGCAAGCGGGGTGAAGGGGAAACCGGAGCCGTAGTTCCATCGGGCGCTCACTTCCCAGTCGGCGGCTTTTCCCCATTTGTAACTTGCTAACAGGTTCAGGTTGTGGCGTCTGTCGTAGTGCGGATTATAGGTAACAAATTCATCTTGCCGTTCTACGTAAGCCAGCGAGTAGGCTGCCCAGAGATAGATTTTGTCGAAATCGAACTTGGCGGAGAAATCCATGCCGTAGGCTTTTCCGTTTTCGACGATAAACTCATTGCGTTGATGTTCCGGTTTGTCCGTATCATTTCTGTCATACATTTTGTTGCGGTTGATGGTTGTCAACTGTCTGAAATCTTTGAAATAGCCTTCGAGGTTGAGTGTCAGGTATCTTCCGATGTCGTATTCCATGCCTCCGACGATGTGATTGGCTTTTTGCAGGTTGGAAATCATATCCTTTCCTTTGAATTTTTCGGGCAGGTTTTCGACGCTTGCCAAGAATCCGTAGAACAGATTGACCACATCGCGGTCGGAGGTGGCCGCCATCAGGTTTTGAGAGTACATCCCGCCCGACGCTTTCAAACGAAAGCGGTCGGTAATATTGTATTTCAACGCCAAACGCGGCTCAGGCGATATTTCCTGCAAAGAGGCGTACCATTGCACGCGGAAACCGGGTTCGACGATGAGTTTCCCAAAGAAGATGCCTTTGTATTTGGCATAGACGCCGAACTCATTGTTTTTGTCGTCCAGCGATACGGATTGTTTGGTGAAGTTGGTATATTCGTAATTGGTGTTCCCGACATTGATTTCGAACCCCCACTTGACTTCGTGTTGGGCGATGTAATAGTTGAAGTTCATTTTGGCGGTCAGACCGAAAATATCGCTGGTACGTTCGGGGGCGTTGACGGCGTGTTCCTGCATCTCTGTTTGGTATTTTGAGAGGGCAACGCTTCCATCCATCAGCATGGAGACTGTTTCGGGGATGACCATAAAACCGAATGCGCCGCCGTAGGTGTTCCAGTGGTAATCGAGGGTTCCCATGTAGTTGTTCACGTTGTCGTCGTAGCGGAAGCCGTAGAGGCTGAACTTGGAGCCGTTGTCGGAACTCAATGTTACTTTTCCGTAGATGTCCATGTAATTAAATGGTAACGTTCCGCTAATTTCGTCGGTGGCGTAGGGATAGAGCGCTTTGGACGATTGCTCGAGGTACGACCCTTTTGCCGACAGCACGTATGTAACGGCGGCAGCCTGATTGGGTTGCATCTTTTTGAGCGGTCCTTCCGCCATCACGCCGGCGCCGAAAGTGGTTGCCTGCACCTTGCCGCTGTGCCGTTTCTTGTTGCCGTCGCGCATTGAGAGATCCATGATGGACGACACCCGTCCGCCGTATTCGGCATTGAAGCCGCCGGTATAGACATCTGCGTTGCGGATGAGGTCAGTCTCAAATACCGAAAACATGCCGATAGAGTGAAACGGGTTGTAAATGGTCATCCCGTCCATCAGCAGTTTGTTTTGAATGGGAGAGCCGCCGCGAATGTAGAGTTGCCCTCCCTGGTCGCCGGTGAAGATGATGCCGGGGATCACTTGCAGATATTGCGCAAAGTCCGACTGTCCGCCCACCGACGGCAGGCGTTCGATCTGCGTCGGCGTAACGTTGATGGTAGAGATGCGCGTCTCCGTCATCCGTTGCTGCCGCTCGGCGGTAACGACAACCGCCTCCAAAGTATATTTTTTTGCTTTCAGGTACAAATTTTTGCTGATCAAGTCCGCTTTGCCGACAGAAACTTCCACGCGCATCGTGTCGTACCCGATGGCAGTTACCTGCAAAGTGTAATGCCCTTCCGGAATTTTGGAGATGACGTAATAACCATTGACGTCGGTTGCCGCACCGATGGTGGTGCCTCGCAAATACACGTTGGTGAAGATAACCGGCTCCCCGTCCGCCTCATCATATATAAAACCTCTTATCTGACCGTTCTGCGAAAAAGCCAACATCCCCGTCAGAAAAAATAAAAAAACAAATGCGCAATACTTTGAAAAAGACTTCATTATAAAATATTTAGTTGCTTTCTAATAGCATATTATTAAACGAGTGCAAATATAGTGAAATTGTTGAAATGGAGAAAAAATTTTTTTTTTACCCTGATATAAAGAAAAAGTTACTATCTTTGCAGTCGCAATAAATCTTAAACTTAAATAAAATATTGTTAAATTAAAAATGTATTAGAAATGAAGAAATTTTTACTATGTATGTTACTTGCAGGCTTGATGATGCCTGTGGTAGCGCAGGAGAAAACTGCTTTGAAGCAGAATGACAAAAGAGTGGCGCCAATGCAACTAAAAGATGCAGGAGGTCCCACGTACGGAGCATTTCCGACGACCTCACGCGGAACGCTTGTTGACGTCGGATTATGGAAATCTGCGGGTATTTCGGCTGGTTATGACCGTCAAACACAAGGCGGCGTTTATCCGATGACCCGGATGCACAAAGACAAAGAGTTTATCGGCTGTACATGGACGAATGAAGATAATCCTCCGTTTGATGGAAGTGGCACTCCATTGAGAGGATTGGGTTATTCTTATTCGACGGATGGCGGGGAAACTTGGAGTTGGAACAATGAGGAAACTCGGGAAAACCGATTGGGCGGCATACCGGTGTATTGGCCCTCGTATGCCCAATGGGGAAAAAACGGCGAAGCTGTCATGGCAAGAAGTTATGATTCGTACGAATATGATGACGGATATAATAACGTTTACATAAAAGACGGCTTGGTACTCTTTACCCGCGAAAACAGAGGAGAAGGAGCGTGGACTATCACGCCTGTTCCCTATCCGGAAGATTCTGACCCCAAGCATTTTATGGCATGGGGAGCCATGACTACCAGCGGAGATGATCACCAATATATCCATATCATAACTCCAATGAGTAACCAAGATATACCTAATGTGTTATATCACGGATACGGTACCCCTACGCTTTATTTTAGAACACAGGATGGCAAAACATGGGACGTTGCCGGTCAACCGGTTCCTGAGGTAATAGGACAGGAATGGAACAAAGAATCTTATTATGCTGATGGCATGAGCTGGGCTGTGCAGGGAAATACTGTGGCATGTTCTTTTATAAATATGGGGGCCCATGGCTATGTGATAAAATCGTATGATAATGGCAATACATGGCAAAGCATCAAATTCTTCGATTCTCCTATTTTGAGAGATGTATCTCATGATGAGTATCCGGACTCCGTCTATATTCCTTCGGTAGGATGCTTAGCATTGGATAATAACGGAAAAATGCATGTTGCTTTTTCGGCAATACGATGTATAAATGGCGATGGGAACGGAGGTCTATATTATAATCCTGGGGCTTGGGCGCAGTTCCTTTCTTATTGGAATGAAGATATGGAGCCGATTGATGGAGATGCAGATTTTAATACCCCCTACATATCGTCTTTATTAATGGGACAGTACTATTATGATGGTGAATATTTTGATTGGGATCTATCTGAAGGAGATCAATTCTATGTAAAATCTACCATTCCTAAATGGCCTGTTATCGGATATTTCGTTCCTGTCCCCGATGAGCATTTATATACAATGTTAGATGATGCAGAAGAATGGGCAGGAGGCAGTTATGGACAGGCCGGCATGTTTTCATTTCCTCAAATGACGTTTGATGCGAATAATGTATTGCATTTGGTCTATCTTGGAATGTTAGATGGTGCAGCCGGCGGAAGTAAAAATGGCGCTTGGCTACGTCATCCGTTTTATACTACCACTGATGATGGAGGCGAGACCTGGACACAAACCGAACATCTGGTAAATTACGTTTCGGTCATTGACCAAGAATTTGCCTATCCGGTATTCGCAGGCGTAAGCGCCGATAACGAGATGTTGATGATGGCACAAACTGATCCCTATCCAGGCACTAATGGACCGTATGGTAATAATCCCCCTGATCATTCTGTGGTAGATAACAAGTACACTTTCTTCGCTATTGGAGGCGTTCCCTGTCCTGATTGCCCTAGTGACGATGATGGCATAGAAAACGTCGGATACACGCCGTTGACCATGCAATTACTACCCAACCCGGCATCGGGACAGGTAAAGGTAACATTTGAAGGTAAAGGCGACATCACGGTTTACAATATGCTCGGACAGACGGTCTATCATGTAGAAAATGTTGAAAACCACAAAGATATTCCGCTGAACATGTCATCGGGCGTTTACTTCGTAACCGTTCGCTCGGGCAATGCGATGGCGACACAGAAATTAGTGGTGAAATAACCCCCCCCCAGCCCCCCCCAAAGGGGGGGAGGGTGGATCGTGATTTTCGTAAGATTATCAAGATTTACAGGATTACATTAAGAAATCTGAATTTTAAAAGCCGCTCCTTATGGGGGCGGTTTTTTCATTCGTCATCGCATATCTCCAAAAAATCGTACCTTTGCAGCCATTAAATACCAAATAAAATAGATGGAAAAATTAGGAATACTGGCAGGCAACGGTGCCATGCCCAAGGAGGTAGTAGATCACTGTAAAACAACTAACAGAGAATTTTTCGTAGTAGGACTTGAACCGCACGTCTTACCCGAAACAGTGCAAGACACGCCGCACGTTTTAGCCAAAGTGGGCGAGATAGGCAAAATACTCAAAAACTTTCAGAAAAATCAGGTGAAAGAGATTGTTTTTGCAGGCGGCGTCCGGCGACCTTCTCTGAAAGAACTGATCCCGGACTGGGAAGGCGCAAAGTTGATGACAAAACTCGCTATCAGAAAAATGAGCGATGACGACATTTTCCGTATGCTGTTCAATGAGATAGAGAAAAAAGGGTTTAAGGTAGTCGGCGCCCAGGAAGTGATGCCGCAGATGCTCCTTTTGGAGGGTGCTTGCGGTAAAACAAAGCCATCCAAAGAGGATTTGGAAGATATCCAAACCGGTATAAAAGTGGCACAAGCGTTAGGCGCTCTTGATGTAGGACAAGCCTGCGTGGTGCAGGAAGGGATGATTCTTGCCGTTGAGGCAAAGGAAGGTACCGACGCGATGATGGATAGAGCGCACTCTGTGAAAAGAAGCGGTAAATCCCCCGTTTTAGTGAAAATCGTGAAACCGGGGCAAGAAACAAGAGTTGACCTCCCGACCATCGGTCCCAGAACGATAGAGGCGATGAAAAGGAACGGCATCAAAGGCATGGCAGTAGAAATCGGCGGAACGCTCCTGTTAGAAAGAGAAAAAACGATAAAAATGGCAGATGAGGCGAAGATTTTTATTGTGGGAGTAAAAATTGAAATATGAAACGAGGTTTTGGCAGCGACAACCATTCGGGCATACATCCGAAAATCTTAAACGCCATCGCGCAGGCAAACAGCAAACACGCTAAGGCTTACGGCGACGACGAATGGACGGTAAAGACCGTCGCCATCTTCAAACGTGTTTTCGGCGAAACGGCTCTTCCGTTCTTTGTCTTCAACGGCACGGGCGCTAACATCCTGGCATTGAAGTCTTTAACACATCCTTTTCATGCCGTCGTCTGTGCCGAGACAGCGCATATCAACGTGGACGAGTGCGGAGCGCCCGAACGGTTTTTAGGATGTAAACTGCTCGCCATCCCCTGTCCGGACGGGAAACTGACGCCGGAATTGGTTTTGCCGAAGTTGCATGGCTTTGGCGACCAGCACCATGCGCAGCCGAAAGTCATCTCCATCTCACAGTCCACAGAGTTGGGAACGCTCTACCAACCGAAAGAGATAGCCGCGCTGGCAGAGTTAGCCCATCGCCACGACATGTATCTGCATGTTGACGGCTCGCGCTTTGCCAATGCCGCCGCCGCGCTCAACACATCCTTCAAAGCGCTTTCCGCCGACTTAGGCGTTGACGCACTCTCTTTCGGAGGAACCAAAAACGGACTGATGATAGGCGAGGCGGTGATTTTCTTCCGTCCCGAACCGGCGCAACACTTTCTCTACCACCGTAAACAGGCGGCGCAACTCTACTCCAAGATGCGATTTATGACGGCGCAGTTCGAAGCGTTTTTCGACAATGACCTCTGGAAGGAAATCGCCGACAACGCCAACAGAAAAGCGCAACTTTTAGCGCAAAAACTCTCCGACATCGAAACCGTTACCATCACACAAAAGGTAGAAGCCAACGCCGTCTTTGCCATCATTGACCCCCAATTGAAACAGAAACTGCTCCAGGAGTACTTTTTCTACGACTGGGACGAAAGTCGCAACGAAGTCCGCTGGATGTGCTCGTGGGACACGACGGAAAAGGATGTAACGGCTTTTACGGAGGCTGTTTTGGATGTTGGGAAATGATGGAAAAGGAAGCGTTTATCCTGACGCCATAGCTATACTGGATTATTATCGTGCCTGCGAACATTTACACGATTTTATAAAAAACGGAATGAAATTATCTATGCAGCACCGGAATATGCTGCGATTAAGAGTGATATCTATGAATAAACAATGGGGAAAAGTTATCAAACTCTTACGAAAACCACCTACGCTGTTGGCTGCTTAAACTTGTGACAATTTGAAATGCCTCCGTCTCTACGAGGAGTTTTCAATTCAAAAAATAATTGTATCTTTGCCGAACTGAAATTAGAATTTATAAATGTTTAATAAATAACAAATAAAAAAAATTTTTATGGCAAAAAATGTAATTATTATCGGAGCCGCAGGGCGTGATTTTCACAATTTCAACACCTTTTTTAGAGGTAACAAAGATTATAACGTGGTTGCTTTCACGGCAGCCCAGATTCCCGACATTGACGGAAGAAAATATCCGAAAGAGTTGGCGGGTAGCGATTTGTATCCGCAGGGCATTCCCATCTATGCGGAAGCGGAATTGCCGAAACTGATCAAGGATTTAAAAGTTGACGTCTGTGTCTTTGCATACAGCGACGTTCCTTATCCGCGCGTGATGAACATGAGCGCCATCGTCAACACGGCGGGCGCCGATTTCTGGTTGCTCGGTCCGAAAGAGACCATGGTAAAATCCACAAAGCCGCTCATCGCCGTCGGCGCCACACGCACCGGATGCGGCAAGAGCCAGACCTCCCGTAAAATCATCGAAGTATTGGTAGGCATGGGACTGAAAGTCGTTGCCATCCGTCACCCGATGCCCTACGGAGACTTGGTAAAACAAAAAGTACAACGTTTTGCGACGGTCGAAGACCTGAAAAAACACGAATGTACCATCGAAGAGATGGAAGAGTACGAACCCCACGTCGTTACCAAACGCAACGTGATATACGCCGGCGTGGACTACGAAGCCATCCTGCGTGAAGCGGAAAAAGACCCCGACGGTTGCGACATCATCCTGTGGGACGGCGGAAACAACGACTTCCCGTTCTACGTACCCGACCTCATGGTTGGCGTGGTTGACCCGCTGCGTCCCAATGCCGAAGTATCGTACTATCCGGGCGAAGTGGTTGCACGCATGTCAGACGTCATCTGTATCAACAAGATAGACTCGGCATCGTTAGACAACATCAACATCGTCCGTAAAAACATCGCCGCCATCAACCCGAAAGCCGTCGTCGTTGACGCCGCTTCTTACCTCACGGTGGACAAACCCGAACTGATTACCGGTAAAAAAGTATTGGTCATCGAAGACGGTCCGACCTTGACGCACGGCGAAATGAAAATCGGCGCAGGAACCGTTGCCGCCCTGAAATATGGCGCAGGCGAGTTGGTTGACCCAAGACCTTACGCTATCGGAAAACTGCAAGATACCTTCAAGACCTATCCCGGCATAGGAACACTCCTTCCGGCAATGGGCTACGGCGAACAACAGGTGAAAGACCTCGAAAAAACCATCGCCAACACACCATGCGACGCCGTCGTCATCGCCACCCCGATAGACCTGCAACGCATCGTCAACATCAAACAACCGACCGTGAAGGTGGATTACGAACTCCAAGAGATCGGATACCCGAACTTTGAAATCATATTGGCAGATTTTGTGAAAAAACACAATTTGGTGAAATAAGATGAAAAATCGAAGTCTTATTTCCATCAATGACCACACAAAGGAGGAGTTGATTGGCATCTTAGACCGGGCGGAGAAGTTCGAGAAAAAGCCCAAGCAGCACATCATGCCTCAGGCTGTCGTTGCGACGCTGTTCTTTGAACCTTCGACGCGGACACGGTTAAGTTTTGAAAGCGCTGCCAATCAACTTGGGGCGCGTGTCATCGGCTTTTCCGACACTTCCAGCACCAGCGTCCAAAAGGGCGAATCGCTGAAAGACACCATCTTGACGGTGTGTCAATATGCCGACATCATCATCATGCGCCATCCCGTCGAAGGGAGCGCCCGTTTCGCTTCCGAGGTGGCTACTATTCCCGTGGTCAATGCCGGAGACGGCGCCAATCAACATCCGACGCAGTGCCTTTTGGATTTGTATTCCATCCGGAAAACGCAAGGAACGCTGGATAATCTCAATATTGCTTTGGTGGGGGATTTGAAGTACGGTCGCACCGTTCATTCCCTCACCGAGGCGATGTGCCATTTCAATACCACGTTCCATTTGGTATCGCCCGAAGCATTGAAACTGCCCAGCGCCGTGAAACACCACATCAAAGAGAAAAACCTTGAGTATCATCAATATACAGACCTTATGGAGTGTATCGAAAAGGTTGACATTCTCTACATGACCCGTATCCAACGGGAACGCTTCACCGACCCCATCGGATATGAGAAAGTGAAAAACTTTTACATCCTCAAAAACAGCATGTTGAGCAATGCTAAAAGCAACCTCCGCATCCTGCACCCCTTGCCGCGTGTGAACGAGATTGACGAAGACGTGGACAGCAACCCGAAAGCCTACTACTTCCAACAAGCGCTGAACGGCGTCTATGTGCGGCAGGCTATTTTGTCGAGTATTCTTGGCGTTGAACCCGAAAATTAGTGTACCATGAGCGAAAAAAGAAAAGAATTAAGTGTATCTGCCATCGAAAATGGCACGGTCATAGATCATATTCCTTCGGAAAAGTTGTTTCTGGTGGTGAAAATATTAGGATTAGACCACTTCGACAGCCCGACCACCTTTGGTTTTAACTTGGACAGCAAGAAACTTGGGAAAAAAGGAATCATCAAGGTCAGCAACAAGTTTTTCAAAGAAAACGAAGTACGCAAAATCGCCTTGGCGGCGCCCAATGCCACCTTGATTACCATCGAAAACTTCGAGGTCGTTGGGAAAAAGTCGGTGCAACTCCCCGATGCGTTTGAAGGCATTGTGAAATGCGTCAATCCGAAGTGTATCACCAACCAACAAAACGTAGTGCAAAAGTTCCAAATCATTGATAAAGATGACCTTAAACTGCACTGTGTCTATTGCGAGAAGTTCACGAAGAAGGAGAATTTTGAGTTTTTGTAGGAATCAACGGCGTTCCTACGCAATAAAAATGCAATCCGTTCATTGCACACCATTGATATGAACATGAATTTAGATAGAGACACTTTGATGTATCAAATATCCTTAACGCTTGTTCCGGGCGTTGGTAACGTGTTGGCTAAGAAGTTGTTATCTCATTGTGGCAGTGCGGAAGCCGTTTTTTCGGAGAAGAAAAAGTTACTTCTCAAGATACCCGGCATCGGGCAAACCGTAGCCGACGCCATCGCGAACCACGAAGTTCAGGATCGCGTCAATGATGAAATAGCGTTTATCGAAAAATACAGCATCGAGCCGTTGTTCTATTTGGACGCCGCTTATCCGCAACGTTTGAAAGAGTGCCATGATGCGCCGGTTTTGCTCTATTACAAAGGGAATGTTGACCTCAACGCGGAGAAGACCTTGGCGGTCGTCGGCACGCGAACCCCGACAGACTATGGAAGAATCACCTGCGATAAAATCATCGCCGAATTGGATGGCGTGTTGATTGTCTCCGGCTTGGCTTACGGCATTGATTCCTGTGCGCACCGCGCCTCACTGAAGTATGGTTTGAATACGATTGGCGTCTTGGCGCATGGCTTGGACAGGATCTATCCGCCTCAGAATGACCATCTTGCCAAAGAGATGCTGACGCACGGCGGTTTGGTTACCGAGTTTATGAGCAAGACCAATCCCGACCGCGAAAACTTCCCGCAGCGCAACCGTATTGTCGCCGGCATGGCTGACGCCGTCTTAGTCATCGAAACAGCAAGTAGAGGCGGTTCATTAATCACAGCAACATTGGCAAACAGTTATAATCGCGACGTGTTTTGCGTCCCCGGAAAGGTAACCGACACAAAATCAGCCGGATGCAACCGTATGATACGTTCCAACCGCGCAGCCTTAGTCGAAAGCGGCGAACAAATCAAAGAGATGATGGGCTGGGATGAAAATGGCACGAAGGTCGGCGTCGTTCAACAATCGCTCTTCCCCACCTTGTCGCCCGACGAAGAGGTGATATACAAAATCTTGGAAACCAACAAAGAGAGCAGCATTGACTTCATCGTTCACAATGCCGATATGACTGCATCCAAAGTATCCGCCGCTTTGCTGAACATGGAATTTGAAGATATTGTGAAAGCCCTCCCCGGAAGGATATATAAACTCGCATAACACGATGAATGTCAACGGAAAAGATTACACTTCTGTTTGGATGGAAAGGACGACGGTTTATATGATTGACCAGAATCTGTTGCCGTTTGAGTTTCGGATTTACAAGGCGGAGAATTATGACGATGTGTGCCATGCCATCTCCAATATGATTACGCGCGGAGCGGGGAGCATCGGCGCAGCGGCGGCTTTCGGAATGGCGCAGGCTTTTATGCAGGCGCCTCGCAATCACTCTTCTGCTTTTGTCGAGCAGGCGTATCAAAAGATAAACGCTACCCGTCCCACCGCCCGCGACCTTTTTGCCGCCACAGAACGTGTTTTTCGCGCCGGAACGAAATCGGCACAACACGCTGTCGAAGAGGCTTTTCTGATACACAACGAGTATATCAAGGCTGGCGAAAAAATCGCAGAGTATGGCAACAACCTGATACACAACGGATTTAAAATAGAGACCCACTGCAACGCGGGATGGTTAGGTTTGGTAGAATGGGGGAGTGCCTTGGCGCCGATTTACAAGGCGGCGCGCTCCGGAAAGGAGATCTTTGTCTGGGTTGACGAGACGCGCCCGCGCGGACAGGGCGCCCGGCTGACTGCCTGGGAACTGCAACAGGAACACATTCCGCACAAAATCATCCCCGACAACGCTGGCGCTCATTTGATGTCGCGAAACATGGTGGACATCATCTTCGTCGGCGCCGACCGCATCGCCCGAAACGGCGACGTCGCCAACAAAATCGGCACTTTGGAGAAAGCCATCGCCGCAAAAGCCTACGGCGTCCCGTTCTATGTATGCGCCCCCTCGTCCACCTTCGACCTCGACTGTCCGGACGGAAACGCCATCCCTATCGAAGAACGCCCGCAGGATGAGGTCTTGTATCAAACAGGAAGAGACGACCATGGACGTCTGCACAAACTCTTGGTATGTTCGCCCGAATCCGAGGCGCTGAACCCCGCGTTCGACGTTACGCCGGCTCAGTATATCACGGGGATAATTACGGAAAAGTGTATTGTGAGACCTTGAAAAGTTACCACAAATACACACAATAAATCTTCGTGCCAATTCGTATTAATTCGTGGCTAAACCCCAATTTTCAACTTTCAACTTTCAATTAAATCGTACCTTTGCACCAATAAAAATCTAAAAAATATTTTGTAATGGCTTAATGATTGCTAATTATACTAACCTCGTTTATAAAATGATCTATTTAGATTTAATTTATTCAAAAGAAAACGAATATGCTTTTTTAGAAATAAACCCCGTTGGTCAATTCGGAATGGTTTCATATCTATGCAATTATCATCTCCGCCAATTTATACACATCAAATATAAATAAAGAGGGGCGCCTGCCCAACAATTTCCGTTTCATCAGCGGCTGAAAAGCCTTGAGCAAAGCCCTTGCTACGGGCAGTAAACGCCATTTTTGTAGGAACATCTTGGTGCGCATCAACTTGGAGTGTCCGGCGTAGTCGGGATATTTTTCGTTGAGCATCTGTTCTACTTTGCGGAGGTTGACGATGCCGTTTTCTGTTTTTTTCAGGAAGACGTCTGCGGGTTCTAGTCCTAAGTGTATCAATGGGTTGTCTATGTGAAGGATGGGGATGTGATGTCCCAAAAGTTCTAATCCGAAGAAGGTATCTTCGTGTCCGTAGCCTTCCAACTGCTCGCTGAAAGTGATGGTGTTAAAGATGGCTTTGTCAATCAGGAAGTTATTGGTGCAGAAACTGAAATTTGGCTGTTTCTGCCGTTCCGTAGCAGGGAGCGCCTCCCGTTTCACGCCATATTTCCAATGCAGCAAAGTGGCGTCGGAAGGCTTTTTATCTCTATACCTGCGACCGCCATAGATGACTGTATTTGGTTGACAATGAGGGAGATATTGATCTATATAATCGTTGGAAACGGTTGCCGCGTCGCAGTCCATGAAGATCAGGTAGGGGTAGCGCGTTTCTTTTACTAAGGCGTTGCGAATCTTTGAGCGTCCGATGTTGTTACGCAACGGAATAAGACGGAGATGAGGCAAAGTTGTCAATTCCTGCAAAGATGCGGCATACGAGGCATCGGAAGCGTCGTCCATGAGGATAATCTCGAAAGGAACGTCGCAACGCGCCGCCTGCTGGTGCAAATCATACACCAGCGCACGAACATCAAAGTTATAGACAGGGATACAAATGCTTAACATGAGTCTGTTGTTAAAAACGGGCAAATGTACGTAAAATTTTTTAATTGGGGATGTGAGATGTGCGATGTGAGATAAAATGATAAAAAACTCTGTGTAACTCTGTGGTCTTTGTGCCTCTGTGCTGAAAACCATTATAATTCAACACAGAGACACAGGGGACACAGAGTTACACAGAGAAAAATTAGTAAAAATTCGTGGCTAAGAAACAAAAAAACGCAGTTCAGACAATTTTTTTACTACCTTTGCATGTTCGATAACGAAATCATGAGAGCATATATTTCTATTTTCATTGTAGCCATCATTACGCTTTTCTCTGCATGTCAGCGCGCAAAGGGCGTTGCCGAAAAGCCGCTGTCCACTTATACTCCGCTGTATGCAAAAGGTTTTAAGATTCATTATTTTGCTGATTATAAGGTTGTTGAGACGGAAAATCACCGTTACTATCTGACGGGAAATCCCTCTCTGATAAAGGAGAAAGATGCCGTTGTCATTCCCGTTCCGGTTCAAAATATGGCTTGCATGGCGCAGTCGCACTGGACGGCTGCCTGCATCTTGGACGAGATGGAGCGCGTGAGCGGCATCTGCGACGGGAAATATATCGCTGATACCGTTTTTCAACAGCGTTTTCGGCAAGGCGACATCAAGAATTTTGCTGAGAATCAAACAGTTAACTATGAACTTCTCTTTTCGTTACGTCCGCAACTGCTGATGCTGTCGTTTGACAACCAACAGACTAACAACATGCTCAAAGAGGTTGGTATTCCGGTTGTCCTCAACGGTGATTTCCTTGAGAATCATCCCTTAGGACGCGCAGAGTGGTTAATTTTCGTCGCCGCATTTTATAATAAGGACGAGGAAGCCAAAATCTTTTTCAACCATTCGGTAGAGCAATATGAAACGCTGTGTGCGTTGACAGAGAATCGGATAGAGCGTCCGACGGTTTTCGACGGTTCGGAAAGCAGCGGCGTGTGGTACGTGTCGGGCGGACAGAGTTACATGGCACAGTTTTATGCTGACGCCGGCGCCGACTACGTGTGGCAAAAAAATGTGGATTGCGGAAGTTTCCCCGTTGATTTTGAAGTCGTTTACCATAAAGGGATTACGTCAAACTTTTGGCGTACCTACTTGCCGCACGCTCAATCCTACACCGCCGTTGCCGCCGAAAACAGTCTCTACGCCGACTTCAAAGCGTGGAAAGAACGCCGTATCTTTTATTGCGATAATCTGCGCACGAACCTGTATGGCATGGGGGTTTATCAGCCGGAAGTCGTTTTAGCCGATATGATAAAGATTTTTCATCCCGACCTGCTGCCGGAGCATGAGGCGGTGTATTATGGGTTTCTATGATTTTTTTTACCTTTGCCGCATGTTTTCAATAAGAGAGTATTTTCCTTACTACCGGCGCAATTTGAAGGTTGCCATTCCGGTGGTTATTGCGTCGGCGGGTCAGATCACGGTAACGATGGCTGACAATATCATGGTCGGCTGGGTGAATGCGATGGAGTTGGCGGCGATGTCATTTTCCGGCGCGGTTTACTCCATCGGGATGGTTTTCGGGATGGGTTTCGCCATCGGTGTAACGCCCTTGATAGGGATTTCATACGGTGGCAACGACTTCCGGAAGGCGGCGTCATTTTTTCAGAATGCGTTGCTTTTGAATCTGATATGCGCCGCTTTGTGCATGGCGTTGATGTTTGTGATTGGGAGTTTTTTCGATAGGATGGGACAGGAAGAGGCGGTCATCACCATTGCGCGACCGGTGTATCGGATATTGGTGTTTTCGTTTCTTCCGCAGATGATATTTTTCAGCGGGAAACAATTTTTTGAAGGAATCGGCAATACTAAGATTTCCATGTACATCACCATCGGTTGTAACATCTTGAATATCACACTGAACTACTTGTTGATTTTCGGAAAATTCGGATGTCCGGCGATGGGTGCGGAGGGGGCAGCCATAGCCACTTTGGTTTCCCGTTCGGCAATGGCAGTTTGCTTTATTGCTGTTTTTTCGTTGCGTTCGTCGTTTCGTCGTTACTTTCTGTTTTTCAGCAGGACGGGATTTCTTTGGAGCAGGATTAAGGAGTTGATTCGCATCAGTACGCCGGTGGCGCTGCAAATCGGGATGGAGATGTGTACCTTTTCGATTTGTACCATCATGACGGGCTGGGTTGACGGTAACAGTTTGGCTGCCAACCAGATAACGCTTTCTATGGCGATACTGACCTTTATGATCGTGTTGGGTGTCGCTTCTGCGACAACCATTCGCGTGTCCCACCAGTTGGGCGCCGGGAACTTTATCGGCGCCCGAAAAGCGGGGTTCGCTTCCATGCACTTGGCATTGGGTTTTATGATGATGACGGGCGCTTGTTTTATCATCTTTCGTCATCAATTGCCGTTGCTGTTCAACAATGAGCCGGCAGTAGTTGCCATCGCTGCGCAACTTTTCATTGCAGCGGGGATATTCCAGATTTTTGACGGACTGCAAGCCGTTTCCATCGCCGCGCTGCGCGGGTTGGCTGATACGGCAAAGCCGATGTTTATCTCTTTCATCAGTTACATAATCGTTTGTCTGAGTGCGGGTTACACCTTGGCTTTTGTTGCCGGCTTGGGCGCTGTCGGGATATGGATGGGCTACGTTGTCGGTCTGGGAATGGCGGCTATTTGGCTCACATGGCGGTTTCATAAAAAAAGTAGAGATATTGTTAACGCTTCCAACTTCGACCTGCGATGATTTGTGTAACATTTTCAAAACCAGCCGTTAAGCAGTTTTTGTTGCGACATCCGGAAGTAAAGATGATTGAGTTGCGTTTGGATTTGATGGATGTTGATGAAGCGCAACTCCATCGTTTTTTGTCATTGCCGGTGGATGTGGTTGCGACCTGTCGCCCGAACGGACGGATGACGGAGGAAGAACGATTTTTACTGTTGCAACAATGTATTTCCTTCGGCGCTCGCTATGTGGATGTCGAAATGGAAAGCGAAGCAGAATTTATTTCAACACTGAGGGAAGATGCTACAAAGTATCACTGCAAATTAATACTCTCCTACCATAACTTTGAAAAAACGCCCGAACTGTCCGAACTCGAAGAGATAGCCGATCGTTGCCATGCTGCGCAGGCAGACATTGTCAAAATTGCCTGTATGGTAAATGATGGGCGGGATGTTTTGAATATCAGGTCGTTATATTCTGTTGATTATCCTATCATCGCTTTGGGAATGGGAGAGCAAGGGGTTATTACCCGTATAAAAGCGTGCGAATGGGGTGCGCCTTTTACCTTTGCTGCTGCCGATCCGGATGCCGCGACGGCGCCGGGGCAGATGGGCTATGAGGGTGTTTGGTAGAGGCTATCTCAAAAGTTTTTTAACGCAAAGACAATCACGGATTGACCCACTTTTCCGTCTCTTGATAGATGGTGTTATGAGCGCCGAAGTTCACGCGGATGACGTTGATGTCGGCGCTGTTGATCCCTTTGTCGCCGGTTACGTCGTATATTATCTCATAGTTGGCGTTCCCGTGAGTACTCTCTTTTGAACGGATGGCGGAGTAGTCTTTTTCGTCAATTTTCATATCGCCGTTGACGTCTCCGCCGAGCAGTTCGCGGTGTCCGAGGTAGTTGTCGTTAGCGATGTGTACCACGCCGTAGCGTGAGAGGAATCCGTTGCGGGATAGTTCTAAGACGTAATCTCCGGGGGCGACCTCTTCAAAGAGAAACCATCCGATAGGCGCGGTCGGGCATCTGTCGGCGGGCGTGAGGGTAGCCCTGTCTTGGACGCCGGACGTTTGCCCGATCATACTCCAGTCAATCGGCAGTCCGGGATTATCGAAATTGCCCATTGTGCCGGGGTGTTTGGGCGCTCCGACGATGACGTCGTCCGTGTCGCAGTCGTAATATCGTACCGGCGTTGTATGTAGCGGTGTTTGTTTGCGGATGAATCCTATTTTGTCGAGCGTCATCGGCGGCGGCGGCATGTAGAGTTTTGCTGTTGCGGCAAATGCTGCGTCGAACGTTTCGTCGTCGGTGTGGACAAACGGGAAGATCGTCCCTTTTGAACTGTAGCACTCGGCGGTTACGAAGACGGCGGCGTAGTCGCTTTGGCACTCGCCAGCGGATTGGGTAGCGTAGTAGGTCGTTTCGTCTTCAACCGGCGTTGTTGTCGGCGATGTTATCTCGTCATAATTTTCGTCATACCATTTAATGTTCATGCCGGTTACCGTCAAGTCGGCGACGAACTTTATTTTTCCGTTGCAGGTTGTTTGCGTTGACGGGAGCAGCGGAGGCAGGTTTTGGACAGCGTCCACCGTAAAATAGCCGACGGCGCTGCCGCCACAGTCGTTGAACGCCTCAACCGCGACGATGGCGCCTGTAATGGTATCGGCGGGCGGTCTTACGTGGACGATGGTATCTTCAAACTTTGTCAGTTCTATCGTGGACGGGGACCAATCCGGCGGGAACGTCCAGCGGTAACTCATAGCGCCTAAGGGCGGATGGACGACAAACTCCGTCCAATCAATATCAGGATACACACAGACGACAGGTTCTCCTGTGATGACCGGCGCGTCCATCGCGGCAGAGATGACCGTAGGAGATAGATTTCGCACCTCTACCTCGGCACAGCCTTCCGGTTTCACGGTTACCTGATAACGCTCCCCTATCTGTTTCGTATATCCGGTGTTACACGGCGAGAAAGCGGCAACGGGACGCGGTCGCTGAGCGGTAGAAGCGAATGAGCAAGGTCCTGTCCATGAATAGGTTGTATTACCCAAGGCGATACAGTTGATATTCATCTCCTCCCCTTCGCAAAAGATTCCACTCGACGGAACCATATAGGCGATATTGGCATTTTCTATAGCCTGCACCGTAATAGGCACCTCTGCCGTTCTGCATCCGTCGGCGATGGTGATCATATAGGTTTCGCCGAGAAGCCCCGTGTCGTAGAAGGCGCCGTTTCCGTTGGCGTCGCTTGTTATAGTCCATGTATCAATAATTTCGTCCGCTCCTACTTTTTTGGGCGCTGTTACGGTAAAGGTGTAGGGCGGAGTTCCATTCATTCCTTTCACGAAGATATGTCCGTGGGACGCTCCTTTGCATAAGTACGCGATGGTTCCGCTCGGATCCAGCGTCAGGTCTTCGCGAAGATATTCCACTTCCATCGTCGTAAAGACGCAGCCGTAAACGCTGGCGGTACTCATCGCGATGGTATAAATTCCCGGCTCGATCAACTCCAAATAACCACCCGGCGCCACACGGGGCGAGGAAGGTCCGTAATTCGTTCCCGGAGGTCCTTCCAATATATAATAATAGGTAGTATAATTGCTTATAATTACCATGGAACCATTAATGATGGTGGACTTTATTCTGCCTTGCGGATAAATTCTCATTTTATTGCAAAACTGCTCCCCCACGTCGTAGGTAAACGGGTCGGAGGAGTATCCGGTAAATGTACGGTTCATGATGGTATCTCTGCCGCAGGTATTGGTAATTTTAAAAGAGTAGGTGCCAGCCTCCATCATCACATAGATAGGTGCGGTAACAATGTAATAGTTGCTGTTGTAGGTCTCGTCCACTATTTTTACTGTTCCGACGGGACCAAAGGGGAGTTCCATCGGACCTGATAGATATTCGAATCTGGTGCCGGCGTTAAAAGTTCCTGATGTTTCAAAACGCCATTGGTATCCTAAACACGGCGAGCCGGTGGTTTCGGTAAAAATATTCTGTGAGAACGCCTGTCCGCCTAAGGGTGGTTTCCAGAAAAAGGTATAGATCTGTCCGTCGGAGCCGGTGAGTGTAACGGTATATTCGGAGCCTCTTTCGTAGATTGCGCTGGTGGCGGCGGTAGAGATGGCGGGGTTGGCACCCATGCCGTCAAGCGTTCCGGACTTTATGATATGGGTCGGATCTGCCGTAGGCGTAATGCGCCATTCGGCAGGATAACAGACGCCCCAACTACTGTAAAGAGTGAGATTGAACTTCGCCTGCGTGCAACTGCCTTCATGGTCTATGGTAGCCGTGGTGTTGTTCTGCACCCATGGCGACTTGTTGCAAATATAACTCGTCGTATTCAGGTTGTAAGAGTATATGGTCGGACAGCCTATCACCCGGAACTTGATCTGCACGGTGTTCCCGCCGGCGCAAAACTCCGAATATGGCAGCGGAAGTTGAAAAGTGGGACCCACGCTGACTGAAGGCGACGGATACGGTTTCCACACTGTATCCGCCATGTTGTTATTCACCGTATAGGCATATTCGTAAAATAACGGGAAGTTTGCCCAGTAGTAATCCCAATCCACGCCGGCTTTGTTGATTCCCAACGTATAGGGGAAAACCGATGTGCAGTCTAACGTATTGCCCACACGCGAAAGTTGCGAACTATAACCACTGAAGGGCATATCCTGCGCAAGCGCCTGTACCGTAACGTTATAGACGCTGGTGGTGTTACAGCCGTCTTTTGCCGTTACGGTGTAGTTGCCGGCGGGCAAGTCGTCGAAAGTGGAAGCGCCCGCCGTCGGGTATTTTGTTGCCGGATAGCCCGCCGGTAAATTGTCGCCCGTGATAGTGATTTCGTAGGGTAACGAGCCGGAGGATATGTTCATCCCGATCTGTCCCGTCGGGCGGCAGTTTAAGGTCTTACGCGCCTGTGAAGCGCTGAATTGCAGGTTCGCGTAGCCGTTGGCGACGGTTACCGTGGTCGTCATCACGCCAATCATCCATTCGTCTCCATCCCGACAAAACGCCCTCACCTCTACGATGTAACTGCCGGCAGCCACCCCCGGATAGATCCGGTTGTAACCCGACCCCGACAACGAAACATCGCCGGCAATGGTACCTCCGGGAGTCGTCGGCGTGAGCCATAGTTTCGGCTGTAATGCGGAGTCAATGCCGTCCAACAGCAAATCGTCGCCATAAAAGGTGATGTGAATCTGACCGTTACCCGGACAGGTCGCCGGTGACGTCGTCGCCGTAATATACGCATCCGCACACTTCTGCGCATGCATACTAAAAAAAGTCATCTGTACCACAATGGCACAGACGACACACTTTGTAAAAAATCTGTAATTTTTCATTTTTTTTAACTCTTATTTTTACACCTGTTTTTCCATTATTTAGAAAAAACGCGGCGAAAGTACGGAATAATTGCGTCTTAACCGGTGAATGGGAATAATGCGGTACATTCCGGTAGTTATTCATAAAAAAACCGTCAAGGTTTTTAGCCTTGACGGTTTGAAAAAAAATTTAAAAAAATGAAAAATGCTATTTTACGGGTTCACCCAATCTTCCGTCTCCTGGTAGATGGTGTTATTGGC
>Ga0099364_10003160_pt1 | contig 25786 bp, 25 predicted proteins | sample TergutTh196P3_FD_73070 | JGI IMG/M metagenome (GOLD analysis project Ga0099364, IMG submission 73070) | Microcerotermes parvus P3 segment gut microbial communities from Pointe-Noire, Republic of the Congo - Th196 P3 | ecosystem: Host-associated > Arthropoda: Insects > Digestive system > Gut ...
AGCCGATACCTTTACCTATGCCGGCCATACTTTTAACGGCTGGAATACCCAGTTTGATGGTACCTGAACACCGTACGAGGCAGGCGTGCCAATAACTAATGTAACGGAAGACATTAGACTCTATGCCCAGTGGGTAGGTATACCCGATGGATCTGCAGGAAGGCCTTTCCTGGTCTATGACGATGCAACCCTCCGTCAAGTCGGCACGGGAATAGACGGCTGGACACTGTCTGTCCATTACCGGCAGACACAGTCCTTTGCCGTGACAAATGATCTCTTTACGCCCATCGGCTGGCATGGTAACTCAGGGACAGATGCTAATCAGTTTACCGGCTCCTATGACGGCGGTGTTTATACCATCTCCAACCTTAAAATCAGCCGGACAAGCAACCATACCGGTCTGTTTGGAGCTCTTGGAGCGTACTCCACAAGCGGCAGCGGCAGCAGCCTTGTCGAACTGGGTTTGCTTAAAAACATACACCTAATTAATCCCGAGATTAGCGGGGGCGACTATACCGGAAGTCTTTTAGGTTCCAATAACGGAGGAAGGATTGTAGATTCCACTGTCACTATGAGTGGTTCAAGCAGTGTGCAAGGCACCACTAACGTCGGCGGCTTGGTGGGCTACAACAATTTGGGCACAATCACAGACAGCAGTATAACCATGTCTGGTTCGGCCAGTATTACCGGTACCGGTACCGGAACCACAAACAGCCACGCCGGTGGTCTGGTTGGCAGTAATTACATGGGTACGATAATCGATAGCAACGCCACAGTAACCGATGTCAGCGTTACTGCAGGCGCGGGTGATGAATTTAATCCTCCACGATTTACCACTGGCGGCTTGGTAGGCAGGAATGAGGGGGGTACGATAACAAACGTCACTGTCAACATACAGGGATCAAACCCAAATGGATCGATCCGCGGCTATCGAAGGGTCGGCGGCCTAGCGGGTTACGCCTCCTTGTTGAGTAGCTCCGGTACAATAACAAACAGCAATGTAATCATGACCTCAACTGCGAGTGTCCGGGCTTCTCAGCAAGAAGCCGGCGGCCTTGTGGGTTTTGCTTCAAATGTTCACATAAGCGGCAGCTCTGTCGGGGGGGGCACTGTTCGCGGCGGCGGTTCGGTGGGCGGTCTGGTGGGCCAGTTTACCGGCACTTCCAGCGATATAATAGAAAACTGCTATACCAATACAACCGTAGAACTTCTGCCATCATCGATTGGTTACTCTTTCGGCGGCTTGGTTGGTTCCTCTATTGGCCCAACTATAAGAAACTGTTACGCCATTGGTGATGTTACCGGCTACAACTATGTAGGCGGTCTGGTAGGCGATAATCGCGGCCCGATTTCAAATAGCTTTGCAGAAGGCGATGTCACCGGCAACAACACTGTAGGCGGCCTTGCGGGTTATAATTCCGGCGCAATAACCAACACCTACGCCACAGGGGATGTCAAAGCCGACGGTACTAGCGGCACAATAATGGCCGGCGGTCTTGTTGGCCAAAACGAAGCGGGTACTGTAAGGAGCAACTATGCCACAGGAAACGTTACTGGCAGTACCAGCGGTACTGTGTATATTGGCGGCATTGTGGGCCAAAATATTGGTACTGGGCAGGTACAATCCAATGTTGCCTTAAATCCCAGCGTTATCGGGAACAATGCCAGGCGTGTGGCGTATGGTATACCATCCACATTCGTTCTTCATAACAACCATGCCCGTTGGATGTATGTGAATAATAATCTTATTTATACTCCGGGTTCAATTTCAGATCCCCATGGAGATGGATATTCTCTTGGTGTTGCAGCAACAAATCTAAATGATTTATTTAATTTATTTCTTGACATTCCTTTTTGGGCAACAGTCGGTATTACCGATGATCACTGGAACTTTCATTCATATCCGAATTTACCAACACTAAAGGCAATATCAGTGCTTGTACAGCATCCGCAGTTGCAGTAGTAAGCTAGGGAAGGGATGATGAAATTTTACCACGAACGACACGAACAAAAAAGGAAGTGCATCGAAAGCATCATCGAAAGCCGCTGGGCGTGTTAGCGCCCATTTAATCCTTCCTCTCGGCTCGTGACCCGAAGGGGCACATCTACCCTCCATGTCGCTGTGCCTCTGTGAGAGGTATTAACTTACTTTGAGCCAAGCCTCTCTATGGTTTTAATATCAAGGCCAGTTATGTCATGGATAATATCTACAGCAAGCCCTTTTGTCAGGGCGTTTTGAGCAACAGCTTCGCGCTCATCTTTGCGGCCCTTTTCCAGGCCTTCTTCATAACGTACTGCCAAAGCTGTATCCATATTCCATTCTGTCATCAGCATATTAAAAACCTCCGTAGAGTTACTTTCAAGGAATTCATTAAGTATATCATGTTCGCGGCAATATTTGATAGCTGTTTTCATAGCTTCAGCTTTATCTCCAAGGTCTTTTTCAAAATCCCGTACCTTAGCTATAAATGCACTGTATTCTGAAAGCTTTTTGCATCTGGCGGCTATTACAGAATTTCTACCTTCATTGATGTTAAACACTCGTACTTCAAGCTCTAATGCAGGTTTTAGTTTTCTCGGAAGTTCTAGTTCTTCAACATTTTCAAATAAATCTGACAATTTTAGAATCTGTTCATCAGGAAATGGCTCTTTGCCGTTATATAATACAAAGAATTCTGGCCTGGGTATAGAAAGAGCCTTGCTTGTAAAAATACTCTTATCTTCAATGATTTTTTCATAAATCCTTGCAATATACATTAATAGCCTTAAAGCCATATTTGGATTAATGGTGCTTTGGTGTTCGATTAAAACTACAAGTTTATCTCCAATTATAAAGGAAATGTCATTTATCATTTCCATGTAAAGTACATCCTTGAGAGTGTTAATAATTACTGGTACATCTGGCGGCAGATTAACATTTTCAAGCGCGCAATAAAGTTCTCGGAGTAAATCCGGGTCACTGAACAGCAATGAAAAAACGCTGTCCTTGTATTTGGTATTTGTTCCCATACCCCATATAAAGGTTTAATTATGGTTTTTGCTTTGAATTTGAAGTGAAAATATGATAAATGTCATGTATAATTGCCATGACAAAGAACACAGTACTCCCAAACAGCTGAACAATCATAAAAAGTCTGCAGATTGGGGATTAGGGAATAGACAAAAACTCTTTCTTCTTCCTGTTTGTGTATTTTCGTTGATCCCCCTACGTGTTCGCTGTGCCTATGTGAGAGACTCCTAGGAAAAGGTTCGCGCACGCCCAGAACCCGTGCCCGAAAAATTGAGGGCGGATTGTCGGAACTTGTTATATGGCGTAGGCCCGGTAACAGTAATAGATTCTAGAAATGACGAAGGGCCGCAGGCGCGGGGATCGCAGGGGGGGGGAAGAAGGCTGTGAGTATCGGACACTGTTTTATTAAGTCGACATGGTATATAATTTCTTGTAGATTTTTATGCATGACATGACTGACGAAGAATATGATGCCCTTGATGAACGTCTGACAAAAACAGTACCAACACTAGGCCCCAATGGAACAGGCTTTTTTTCACGTAAAGGTTTTCAGGTAGTCGGTCTTGACGAAGATACTGCAAAAATCCTTAACGCAAAAGCAATAGCCTCCCGAAAAACCCCCTCAGAAATTATTTCTTCAATGCTTCGCAGAGAATTGACTGTTGCACAATAGGGTACACAGAAAATCTGGATAATATCTATCCATTTTTTTAATTCAAGCTTTGCATCTTCGTGTCTTTGCGTGGGGGATTTTGAAGAAAAATCTGAGAATTTGCTTCCTCTTCTTCTTCCTGTTCGTGTCATTCGTGGTAAAAATTCTTGGTGTCCTCCGTGCCTTTGTGAGAAATAATAACAACAGGATATATCGTCTCTTGACAGCTAGTTTTTATAGTTTTACACTATATAGTGGGGGGATGTCAAAAAAAGGGGGCATTTTTATGCAAAAAAGCTTATATAAAGGATTATTAGTAGCAGGAATAGCTATTTTAGCCTTATTTGGCGCCTGCGATTCAATGTTTTTTAATATGGCCGAGGGAGGCGGACCCCCTGGTGAATATACCGTCTCTTTTGACACTATTGATGCCGGTACCATAAGTCCCATAACTGTTGAACCGGGCGGTACTATTGCCAAACCGGCTGATCCAACACTGACAAATTTTGAGTTTCAAGCATGGTATACCGGCTTGACCTTTTCCACCCGTTTTTATTTTGAAGGTGAAAGCAACCCAACACCGGTTACCAGAAACACTATCCTATATGCCCTGTGGCACCGCGATGGCAATGCCGAGGGCAAAGTCACCGTTACCTTCAATGTAAATTATACCGGTGGCACCAATATAACTGATTCGGTGTTCCGGGGCCAGAGGCTAACACCCCCAACTCCGACACAGACTGGTCATAGCTTTAATGGCTGGTTTGACAAAGATGACGGCACAGGAGCTCGGTTTACTGCTGATACGCAGGTACTGGATCATAAAACCGTATACGCCGACTGGACAGCTGCAACAACATACACAGTAACCTTTATACGGAACTATGATAGCGACGACAATACTCCAGTTCACATAATACCTAATATACCGGAAAATACGACTATTTCTCCCTGGCCGGGACCTCCTGGTGAACGGCCTGGTTATACTTTTATCAATTGGACACGTAATGAGGATGGGAGTGGGGGTGATTTCACTGATTCAACACCGGTAAATGGTACTTTCTCCGTATACGCACAGTGGGCCGTAAGTTATGAGGTAACTTTTAATGCGAATGGAGGGACTATAGGCGGCTCACTCACAACGAAAGAGATTGCAACAATAGGCACGGACTACAAGATAGCTGATCTGCCAACAGTTGACAACCGGCTTGGCTGGAAGTTTGTCCGTTGGGACTTAAATAATACAGGGACAGGGGGTGAATTCCACGGGAACACAACGGTAAGCGATGACATTGAAGTATTTGCACATTGGGCAAGATTGTATACCATAACATTTGATGCAAACGGTGGTGACAATGATCCTCCGGATCCCATATCCGACACCGAAGACAAAGTAGTAGAACTCCCAGATGAAGGCAATCTACAATTGGATAATCATACCTTTACGGGTTGGAAAAGATATCAGGGTGGCCTTAGTGAGGATTACGTACCAGGACGTTTGCCTGGGGATGATACCTTTGGGGACTTCATTACTGATGGTACCTATGAAGTTACTTTATACGCCCACTGGGAGCCTGATGGTCCATAACACCTTAGCCGCCAAAACTCTTGGCGGCTTTTTTTGGGATTATGCAATGATAATTAAAAAAACCATGAAATCACTTCTTTTTTTTAATTCGTGTTAATTCGTTGATCCTTTCTTTGTTCCCCTCATTTCCCCCCGCGTCTCTGCGCGAGGTAGAAAGGGGAAGGCATGGGCTTTTTCCGAGTCTACAATACCCGCTTCTTTCATACGCTGGGCGCGTTCTTCCCATGACATACCACCAACAGGATGCCAGTTTATAAATTCTTCCGGTGTTAAATTTACACAGGTAGGATCAATAGCAGCGTGTCTTTTTTGTGCTGCTTCAATCTGTTCTATTTCTTCAGGGGATAAACCAGAACCCTTTCTTGTTTGTACCATAATTACTCGAATTATAACATACTTTATAATCCTTTTTAAATTATATCTCCGTGCCTCTGTGTCCTCTGTGGTTTAAAAAATGAGTATGTGTAGATATGAGATAAGAATTTCACATTTTTGAGGTTTATTTTAACCGCAGTGTGCGCAAAGTCCGCAAAGGAAATTCGATAATTATATTAAAAAATCCGCAAAATCACTTCTTTTTTTTTAATCTGCGTTAATGCCTCCTTTCAGTCGGCGAGCCGAGTGGAAGGATTTAATGGGCGCAATCGCGCCCGACGGCTTCCGCGAAATCCGCGGACCCTAATATTCCTTTCTCTTTCCTCTTAATCTTTCCCCCGCGCCCCTGCGCCTCTGCGCGAAGCCGTTCACCGCCGTAAGGCGGTGCATAAATCCTACCTCTCGGCTCGTCGACCAAAGGGAGACTGGTCTTAAAAATCACATAAATTTCTGTATGCTCTCCAGCGCCTTGGATGCATCAGGGAAGTACTCAAATCCAATGTATTTTGTATAGCCGGCCTTGTCTATCTTGTCAAAAATATAGCGGTAATCCAGTTCACTCTCGTCCAGGGGACCGCGGCCGGGGAGGCCGGCAGCATGAAAATGACCGATAAGATCTATGTTGGCTGTAATATTGTTTACAATATTACCCTCCATGATCTGCTGGTGGTATATGTCATACAACAGGCGAATATTTGGACTGCCAAGCTTCCGGACTATCTCAAAGCCCTCTGACGATTGCCATAAATAATAGCCCTTGTGGTCAATAAGGGTATTAAGCGGCTCAATAACCAAAGTAATATCTGTCTGTTCCAAAACAGGGAGGCAGGCCTTTAATCCTTCAACTATGCTTGTATGCTGCAAATTTCTGGCTGCTCCGGTATCGTCGCCAAGCTGGGAAATTAATGTCTTACAACCCAGCTTTTGAGCGGCATCGATAGAGGCCTTAAGTCCTTCGATATATTTTTCACGGCTTGCAGGGTTTGTTAAGCTGATAAAATGTGTACATAGTGCTGCAAGCTTTAATCCTGTTTGATCCATCGCTTTCTTTATGGCATCAATATCCTTGTCCCACCATGACCAGAATTCAAATGCAGAAATCCCGATTTTTTTTAATTGTTGAATTTTTTGTGCATGATCATCCCCCGGTAAAACAGCGTCAATACATACCGAAATAGTCATTAAAAGCTCCTTTTTCCATGGATTATCATACAGTAATTATTACTTAATGCCGAGTGGTTATTATAAGAGCAATTTTTGTAAAATGTGGGCCATATTTGCCAAAATTTCCATATTTTCTTGACTTGCCAGGAGAATTTCTTATATAATTATAACAAAGGAGTTGACAATGACCGCCCATGGTTCTGTTCCGGTACAGACACAGGGAATAAGTGTCCCCGTACCAAGATTCGCAGCTTTTCTATTTATATTGTTTATTGGCCTGCCCCTTGCGGCACAGGAACGTATAGCCCTGCATCCCTTTAGAGCTGCTCCTGGCTCGGAAGAAATAGCAGGGATTTTCTACCAGGTTCAGATGCAGGAGATTACACACGCATCAGATGGACAATTTATCCCATTTCCCATTAATTTATCCAGGCTTCCTGCAGACATACCTGCCGGCGGTTTTCCGCCCTGGGTCTGCCCCAGTCCAGTTGTTACCGGAGGTGCGCCTTATGCCATAACAGGCGAAGTGTCCCCCGATCCCGATACTCCCGGCTCTTCCCGTCTGCGTCTTTATCTATGGCAAATGGAAGGCGGCCGCCTCTTAGGCAGCGATGAAATGGTTGCGATGGATCGTGCGGAAAGCGAACAGGGTATGCCATTTTTTCTTGAGTGGGTAATTTCCTGGATAGACACCGATACAGCAGAACCAACCATTGTTTATGTCGAAACAGAAGTAATTACAGAAGTTATTGTAGAGGCAGATCCGGTAATTGTTTATGTCGATGGCGAAGGGGAGGTTTACAATCCTGCATGGTTGTACCTTGGCTTCCGTCTTGGAGGCGGTAATTCCAGCTGGAATCATGACCTTCCCGGATCAAGTGCACCGGCACCTTTCCGTAATACACATGTATTAACAAATGCAAATATGTCCGTCCAAGCCGCTGTTCAGCTTGTACCTTTTTTTGAGATACAGACAGAACTTAGCTTTATTCTGGATTTTGAACGTTTATCTGATTTAACAAATGAAAGTTTTAGTGATGCGATCTTTGCTATGGAGCTAAGACCGGCGATTTTGGCAAAATTTGTTTTACAAAACGAAACCCTAAAGGCAGGATTTTTTACCGGGGTATATTATTATCTGCCTTTAAAAGAACCTGACTACACCGGAATTAGCGGTTTAGGATATAACCCGGACTTTCCGGGTGTTATCCTGGGTGTAAGCATAGGCCGCAGCATCGGTCCGGGAAGGCTTTTTTTGGATGCCCGGCTGGAATACGACGGACGCTGGTTCAATAGGGACTTTAACGAAGTATTTTACAGAACGGGGTATAGTATAAATATAGGTTATGAATTCGGCTTATTTAGAAAAGGCACGAATAATAACGGAGTACTGCCGGTAGAAGCAGAAACAGTTTTTGAAGCAGAAATAGAAGCTGAGACAGACTAAAAGTGAATAATTTTACTTAACCCCTTCCTTTTTCTCTGTTTTTTTGTTATTTTTACACATAATTGCATAACGCATACAAGCAAACTACTACATTGTTGCCATACAGTAATGGAAGGGGGGGAAAGGATGGCAAAGATGAGCGACTCAGAAAAAAACAAATCAGGATCTTCCGGAAACACAAGTGGAGGCCCCTTGGGTTCTATCGAAGAAAAGAAAAAAGCCCTGGAAGCGGCCAGACTGCAGATCGAAAAACAGTATGGGGCAGGTTCCTTAATGCAGCTTGGAACCCATGCAAAATCTGCTGGTATAGAAGTAATTCCTTCCGGCGCCATACTTCTGGACGATGCCCTGGGAATTGGGGGTTATCCGCGGGGAAGAATTATCGAAATATATGGCCCGGAAGCAGGCGGCAAAACAACAATGGCCCTTCATGCCATTGCAGAAGCCCAAAAACTCGGCGGTATTGCAGCATTTATTGATGCCGAACACGCCCTTGATCCGGTATATGCCAAAAACCTGGGAGTTAATATCGATGATCTATGGATTTCCCAGCCCGATACCGGGGAACAGGCTTTGGAAATTACCGAAAACCTTGTTCGATCCGGCGCTGTGGATGTCATCGTAGTTGATTCGGTGGCAGCCCTTACTCCCCAGGCAGAAATTGACGGTGACATGGGAGATGCCCAAATGGGTTTGCAGGCACGGCTTATGAGCCAGGCCATGCGCAAGCTTACCGCCATAATTGGTAAATCAAAAACGCTGTTGATCTTTATTAACCAGGTACGAATGAAAATAGGGATCATGTTCGGTAACCCGGAAACCACCACGGGCGGAAATGCCCTTAAGTTTTATTCTTCTGTCCGGCTGGAAGTACGAAAGGCGGAAACAATAGAAGCTGGAAAAGATTCGGATGCTGTAGGAAACAGAATACGGGTCAAGGTAGTCAAAAACAAGCTTGCCCCGCCGTTTAGAAAAGTTGAACTGGAAATAATTTTTGGGAAAGGGGTTTCGGCCAGCGGCAGCCTTTTGGATGCAGCGGTTAAGTACGATATTATCGACAAAAAAGGCGCCTGGTATTCCTATGGGGAAGAAAAAGTCGGCCAGGGCAGGGACAATGCCAAAAAATATCTGGAAGATAATCCTGCTTTTGCCGCAGAGCTTGAAACAAAACTCCGCAGTATGATGTTTTCCGGCCGTAGTATAGACTCTGCCCAGTCTGATGCAAAAAAAGAAGCCAGAGCACCAAAACCGGAAAGCCCAACTCCTGCAACAGCGGAAAAACATAACGATATTGCAGTACAGGCGCTTGAACCGGGAGAAAACCTGTATTAAGGCTTTGTTGTAGGGTTTTATTTTGGTTCTGTGTGTTTTAGGACTTGGTTCCAATAAACCCTATAACAATCTTTCGAGCACAGAACTAATTGTCGGGGCAGCGGCAGAATTACAAAAAACCCTGACCGGACATAACTTTTCGCCCCTGTACAAAACCGCCCCGCTGCATATTACAGACCAGGCGTTCTTTTTTAATGCTGCAGTTTCCGGTTATTTTAACAGCGAAAAACCAGAAGCAAGCGGCAATGAAAGCGCCCGAAGACTGCTGGGGATTATCCAGGAAATCGAAGCACGCTGCGGCCGGGATCGCTCCACAGAACGCCGCTGGGGAGAACGCTCATTGGACATTGACATATTGCTTTTTGGAGATCATGTCATTATGGAAGATGATCTGGTAATACCCCATCCCCGCTTAAAGGAACGAGCCTTTGCCCTAAGACCCTTGTTGGATTTGCTGCCAGATGCCAGGGAACCGGGAACAGGTATAGCGTACCGGGATATTCTTGCGGGGCTAGGTGATCAAGAAATTACGCTCCTATAACTCCTCATTTGCCGGGCTGAGTGTGGCACACAAAAACCCGTATAAATACCGACAAAGGGCAGGCACCCACAGGTGGCAGCTGCGCTGCTTTCGCTCCTGTAGAATTCGGCAAACCAGCCTCCCAACGTCAAGTTTTTTTAAAAAAAATAGTGGAAACTTGACGCCGGGCTTTTTATTTTAGCAGTCACAATTGCTCGCTGGTCTAGTTTGCCGAGGAATTCCAGATAGCTACATCACCGCAGCTGCCACCTGTGGGTGCCTGCCCTTTGCCAGTGTTCATCCAGTTAATGTGTGCCACACTCAGCCCGGCAAATGAGGATTTTTCCATATGCGACCTATGGTCGCACGCTTGCCTGGTAAGGCAAGCCCAATCATGCTTTCCGCTATAGGCGGAATATCCTAAAAGCCTGATTTGCCGGGCTTTGGAATGATTGATGAAACAGGAGGCGCATTGTACTAATTGTTGCCACGGGGGCGGGTGTGCACTTCCACTCGGATATGACTTTCTGCGACAAGCAGGAAAAAGGGGACTTGCCCCGACTTTTGTGTCGGCTTGCCCAGCGTTAGAATAGAGAACGAATAGTTGCTGGGCAAACGCACAAAAGCGTTGGATAAGTACAGCTTTGCTGGACGGCTCTGGAGCAGCAGGAATAGCCGAGTGGGAGTGCATACACGCCTCCATGGTGAATTGGTACGGATGCGCCTCATGTAATTATTAGGTATATTCAAAACCCGGCAAATTAGGATTTTCGGAATCGTGCCACATACAAAGGCCCTGCTCCTCCTGCCTTATCGGGCAGTATGATCCTGCCGTATTCGGTTGCTTCTCCCTCAGTAAAATCAGGTTTGTCTAAAATACACTGTCCCAGACCGGCAGCATCGGTTTTTGTATCACCGTATTTTTTTAACAGCTTGGCAGCTACACGATCATTTTCTTCGGGATTAAGTGAACAGGTGGCATAGACAAGGGAGCCGCCGGGGGCCAGCAATAAAAAGGCTGCCGATAAAAGCGCCCATTGACGGCGGGCCAGAAAGCGGGGGCGGGCAGGGGTCCATTTTTCCAGGGCATTTTTGTTTTGTAATACATGGCGTTCACTGGAACAGGGGGCATCGAGCAAAACGGCGGCAAAGCGGTCTCTTTCGCTTTTTCGTCCTGCAGCAGCAGCAGCATCAAAACCTGTTATTTGAACAAGGTTTCGTTTTTCGGGAAATAAATGTTTGTCCAATACGGTTTTTAAACGCCGCTGACGATCTGCGGAAATTTCATTGGCAAGGAGTCTGGTATTTTTGTTCATACACGATGCAATTACCAGAGTTTTGCCTCCGGGTGCAGCACAGGCATCCAGGATTAGGGGTGTGTCATTATTCGGATTATTATTCAAATCCGGCAGACGCAGTGAAAGGGCGGCAAGGATCGATGCATTGTCCATATAGTAAGGAGAGCTAAGGTTCTCACCGTATGGAATGCTTACTGCTGGAAGAAGCAGGCTTTCGCGCAAGGATAACCAGCGGCTGCCGAAAATTTTTTTATAATAATCATCGAAGTTTTTAGATTCGGTCATGGTACCGAAGGATCAGCCTCTACCAGTGTTTCAAGTTTTTGCACCATATCAAACCCTTCCCGAATTCCCCTGTCTGCATGAAAACGAAGTTTTGGTGTGCTGCGTATATGCATGGTTTTGGCAAGCTGGGCCTGGATAAAGCCGGCGGCGCTTTGAAGTCCTTCTACCCCTTTGTTTAATCCGCTTTCACTCTTATGACTGGATACAAAAACATCGGCATAAGAAAGATCACGGGAAACTTCTACCCGTGTAATGGAAAGAAAACTGTCTATGCGGGGGTCTTTAAGTCTTTCTCCAACTATAAGTTCGCCGATTTTTTCCTGAATTAATGATCCCAGGCGGCCGGTTCGTAAGCTGCTCATGTGCCGCTTTCTAGTTTCCTGGCTACTTCGACAATTTCAAATATTTCCAGCTGATCCCCTGTCTGTATATTGTCAAAGTTTTCGACTCCCAGACCGCATTCAAATCCTTCGTTTACTTCGCGTACATCATCCTTAAAGCGTTTAAGGCTGGAAATTTTACCGGAATGAAGTACAATGCCGTCTCGAATGACTGTAACAGAAGCGCTGCGTTTAACTGTTCCGCTGTGAACATAACAGCCGGCAATAACGCCTGCTTTGGGAACCTTAAAGATTTCACGGACTTCCAGGGTTGCAATTATTTCTTCTTTTTTATCCGGAGTAAGCATGCCTTCCAGTGCCAGCTGTATTTCTTCTACTGCCTTATAAATAATATTATACTTACGTATATCAACCCGTTCCTGGTCTGCAAGGGCTTTGGCTTTGGGGATGGGCCGGACGTTAAAACCAATAATAATTGCATTGGAAGCAACAGCCAAATCTACATCTCCTTCGTTTATTGCACCGGGCAGGGCCTGAATAACATAAACCCGTACTTCTTTATTGGAAAGTTTTTCCAAGCTGGAACGAAGAGCTTCTGCAGAACCCTGGACATCGGCTTTTATAATAACTTTAAGTTCCTGTATTGCACCTTCGCTGATTGTCTGGTGAAGATTATCCAAAGTAATTTTTTTGATATTTTTTGCATCTTCAAAACGTTTTAGTTCCTGCCGTTTTGCAGAAACTCCGCGTGCATTTCGTTCATCGTCTACAACCTGTATGGGGTCTCCGGCATTGGGAATTCCTTCAAAACCTAAAACTTCAACAGGCATGGAAGGGGTTGCTTCTTCGGTTTTTTCTCCGCGATCGTTAAAAAGTGCTCTTACTTTTCCAGGCCAGATGCCGGCAACAAAAGAATCTCCTATTTTAAGGGTTCCCTTTTCGATCATTACCGTTGCAACTACACCACGGCCGTGATCTACCCTGGATTCAAGCACTTTTCCTTCGGCAGTTCGTTTATACGCAGCTTTTAGATCCAACAGTTCTGCTTCCAGCAGTATTGCATCAACAAGTTTATCTATACCTTCTTTTTTCAAAGCTGATATTTCTACAAACATTGTCTGGCCGCCCCAGTCTTCGGGCATAAGTCCCAGATCGGAAAGCTGGCTTTTTACTTTGTCCGGATTTGCCTCTGGTTTATCGATCTTGTTTACTGCAACAATAATCGGTACATCTGCCTCCCGTGCATGGTTAATTGCTTCGACTGTTTGCGGCATAACCCCGTCATCGGCAGCAACAACAAGGATAACTATATCGGTTATCTGGGCGCCGCGGGCCCTCATGCGGGTAAAGGCTTCATGTCCCGGCGTATCCAAAAAGGCAATTTTACCGCGGGGTGTTTCCACCATATATGCGCCGATATGCTGGGTAATTCCTCCAAATTCGCCCGATACCACATCGGCTTGCCGTATAGCATCCAGCAGTTTGGTCTTTCCATGATCTACATGGCCCATAACAGTAACGACGGGCGGACGGCTTTCCAGGGTAGACTCATCGTCAATTCCCGTATCAATAAGTGTTTCGTCATAGAGGCTGACAATTTTAACATCAGCGCCGAATTCCGATGCAAGCAAAGTGGCAGTTTCGGCATCGATCTGCTGATTAATTGTCACCATCATACCCATGCTCATTAATTTCTGAATTAAGTCCGAAGCTTTAAGATTCATTTTCCGGGCCAATTCTGAAACAGATATTATTTCCATAATGTCTATGGACTTGGGAACAGGATTGGCAATATGGGTAATTTTTTTCTTTGTCTGAAGGAGTTTTTCCTCCATTTCCTGTTCTTTTCTCTGATAAACAGTTTTTTTGGCTTTAAAAGATTTTTTTGCCTTGCCATCGGGTACCGGCAGTGCTTCGGTGCCGAATCCTGGTTTGCCGGTACTTGGCCTTCCGCTTCTATTTGGGAATCCAGCGCCTTGACCGGTGCTTCCTGGTCTTCCTGCTCTGTTAAAGGGAGCTCTTCCGGTATTTCTGTCTCCTCCTCCCTTTGCTGCATCCTGGGAAGCGCCGCTGTTCTGGCGAACCATGCGGCCTCCAACCCTTCCGGCAGCGCCGCTGGGACGCTGGGTAAAAGGATATTCCTGCCGGTTTTCCGAAGACGATTGGCGTCCCGGCGATGCACTCTGCGAAGAGCTGTGCGAAGAACCATGGGACGTTCCAGAGGAGCTTCCGTGGGAGCTTCCATGAGTATTAGCATGGGAATTGCCATGGGTATTACCTGCTGTCCCTACAGGACGGCCTCCTACTCTTCCGGCAGCTCCTACAGGGCGCTGGCGCGGGATAAATTCCTGTTTAAGTTTTTTATCTTCTTTTTTTTCTGTTGTTTTATCATTTCCGCTTTTAGAACGGGTTTCCTGAGAATGTACAGACACAACTTTTGGCTGTGTAGATTTTTTGCTGGAAGCAGGCGTTGGGCTCTTCTTTTTTACAACTACTACTTTGCGGCGTTCACCGTCTGTATTTTTTTGCGTTTCAGCTCCATCCGTTGCAGCAGAGGAGGCAGATTTGGCAGGGGCAGCCGCTTTAATCAATTCAACCTTGGGTTTCTGCATATTTTCCAATTCTTCAGCCATACTTCACCTTATTCTTCTTCATACTCAAAACTTAAGCCTATGCCGCAATTAGGGCAATGGACCATGTCCACCATAATCATTGCGCCGCATTCCGGACATTCATATTCTTCTGCCTCATCCTCTCCAGCTGCTTCATGGTCTTCTTCCTGTACCTGTTCATCGCTTATTTCAGAATCCGCTTCTTCATCTTCCACGATTTCGACAAATTCTTCTATAAGCCTGCGCAGTTCTTCGATCTGGGAAGCATTAATGTCCTTAAGAGCAGCTATTTCTTCTTCACTAAGGGAAAGGAAATCTTCAATAAATTCGATGTTATTTTCCAGGAGCCCTTCGGCAATTTCTTTGCTAATTCCGGGAAGTTCGGAAATTCTGGAAATTTCATCCGAATCGCCGAATAGTTCCGAGACAGCCCGCCGGGATTCTGTAGCAATGTCCATTTCTTCAAATTGGGAATCGGTTTTTACATCAATATTCCAGTCAACAAGACGATTTGCCAGCCTGACATTTAGACCTTGCTTTCCAATGGCAAGAGAAAGCTGTGTTTCTGTAACAACTGCCAAAGCCTGATGCTTTCCTTCGTCAAGAATTATTACATCCCGGACTTCTGCAGGAGAAAGGGCATTTTTTATAAAACGCCTTGGATCCGGATCATATTTTAGAATATCAACCTTTTCTCCTTCCAGTTCACGGATTACAGCTTGTATACGCACTCCCTTTAATCCAACACAGGCGCCCACTGGATCTACATCTTCCCGGTTGGAGTATACTGCCAGCTTAGTACGGTATCCGGCTTCCCGGACTATCTTATGAACTTCTACGGTTTTGTCATATATTTCCGGTACTTCCAGTTCAAAGATTGCACGGACAAAATCCGTATGAGTACGGGAAAGCACTACTTGGAGTCCTGCCGGAGTTTTATTAACTTCGGTAATGAGGGCTTTTATCCGGTCATTTACATGGTATAATTCCCGCGGAGACTGGTATTTTTTTGGTAGTATCCCTTCTACTTTGCCAAGATCAACATATATTGTCCCATTTCGTTCACGCTGATAATACCCAATGATAATCTCTCCAACCTTGTCCTTAAACTCCGAATAAAGACTGTCTTTTTGTATTTCACGAATAGTCTGATGGGCTGTTTGTTTGGCGCTTTGGATGGCGATACGGTCAAAATCTTTTGGGTCTACTTCGATTAAAAGATCGTCGCCAAGTTCGGCTTCGGGGTTTAGATCCCGGGCTTCTTCCAAATCTATTTCCGATACCGGGTCATATACACCATCTACAATTTTTTTCTGGGCATAAATTGAAACAACCCGGTTTTCTTCGTCAAATCGTACTATGGCATTGTCAGCATTTCCAAAACGGCGTTTATAGGCTGCAAGCAGGGTATTTTCTATTGTTTTGAGGATCAGTTCTTCCGAGATTCCCTTGTCTTGAATGAGTTGACGGATTGCATCCGACATATCCGTTGCCACCTTGCCATCCTCCTTTAGCCGTCCAGCTTTGCCTTGGCTATAATTTCATATTTCATTTCTACAGTTCCTTCTGCTGTTTCCAACAGGATTTTTTCTGTGTCTGATCCGCGCAATATGCCTCGTTCCCATTCACTAGCTCCGCTGCGCCAGCATCTTACCGCCTTTCCTGTATAGTGGCGGAATTCATCCCCGTTTTTAATAAGCCTGTCCGTACCGGGCGAAGAAACTTCCACATATAAATCCCTTCCTTCCAGGGATAATTCCAGTCTTGGAAGCAGCGCCCGGTGTAAACGGGAAAGCTCGGCAGTGCCGACAGCTGTGCTGACGGCTGTGCCGACGGCTGTGCCGACGGCAATGCCGACAGCAGTCTCATCGCCAGTTTTTACCGCTTTTTCTTTAGGCAGACCGGCAACGACAACCCTTATTCGGGCGTTGTTGTTTGCCGAACGGTATAAAGACAGTTCTACCAGGGCAAAACCCATACCAGCACAAACAGGTTCCAATTCCCTGATAAGTAAAGCTGTATCCCGGTCGGGCTCTCTGGCTTTATATTGCATAGCTCCCCCGGACACATAAAAAAAGAGGCCGTCTGAACGTCCCCTTTTTTTTGCGATATCAGACTGTTATAGAATAGTAACATGAATATATAAAAGAGTCAACTATCCCGGTTGTTTTCGAAAATATCATTAAAATCGTCGGTAATTTTATAGAATATATCAATTAACGAAGGATCAAACTGGGTATTTTTAGATTCCATTATTTTTTCTACTGTCTTTTTATGAGGGATTGCCGGTTTATACGAGCGCTGCATTCTTAGGGCATCGTAAACATCGGCAATGGAGACAATTCGTGCTGCCAGCGGTATAGTATCACCATCCAGCATGAATGGATAACCTGTACCATTCCATCGTTCGTGGTGGGAAAGGGCAATTTCTTTGGCCATGGGGTGGGGGTATGTTGAAAGGATAAAGGCGCCGTTTTTTGTATGTTCCTGCATACTTGTCCATTCTGGCTCGGAAAGGGGGCCTTCTTTGTTTAATATATCATCCGGTGTGCCGATTTTCCCTACATCGTGCATTGACGCAAGATACCCTATATTATCTATAAAATCCGCATCAATTCGTTCATAGCCTTTTTTATCAAAAAGCTCTTCTGCAAGGCGTTTGGAATAACTGTTGACACGGGAAATATGCTTGCCTGTGTCATTGTCTTTAAGCCGGGATGCTTCAAGCAAGCTCATGAATACCCTTCGTAAAAGTCCCATGTTTTCTTTGGTTACATCGTCAAGTAAAACAACAAATTCTGAGGGATTATCTGATACAATGCTTAAGGGAAATAGGTATATTTTTGTCTGTGTGCTGGCTTGTTCATGGGATTTTATATGTATTAGGCCTTTCCAGCAATAACCATTAATTCCCTGGAGTACTGTTTCTCTGATAATACGTATGTCTTGTAAATCAAAAAATTTTCCAAACATATCCGTTAAATACTGTCCCTCAAGGTTTTTATGAACCTGGAGCATTTGTTCACTGGCAGGATTGGAAAAAAGGATTTTTAGCTTTTTATTTATAAACAATACCGGAAAGATACTATGAGTATAGGGATTTGTTGAAGAATAATAATGGGCTATCTCTTCATAGGATAGCTCTTCGTCATCAGATTGATCATCCAACTCATCGAGCTCGTCAAGTTCTTCCAATTCTTCAAGATCATCTAATTCTTCGTTATTTTCAGTATCAGCCATAGTTTTATCTTTGCCTTCCGCTTACCTGATGTTCATTCAGGAGTTCAGCATCGCTTTTTCTTAAATACATTGGACCGCAATTTACCCCTGTTGTAAGTATACATGTTTCTTCTGCAAGTTTCAATAATTCTGCTGCATAGCCGTGTTCATTGTCTGTCGTAACTATGGTTTCGGGAAAAAGATCATGTAAGGCTGGAAAGACCAGGGAAGCTGCCGGGCCTGTTATTAACAGGGGATCTTGGATATTTTTGCTTTTTATCAAAGAAATGAGTTCTTCTATAGAGTTGTCCAGGTAATCGCAAATTCGTTTTCCCTGCAAGTAAAGGGCACAGAAAAAAGCATTTTTTTTTGCATCTATTACCGGAATAACTATTCCCGGCCAAAATGAATAAGAATATGCCATGCAGTCAAGGGTTGGAACGGGTATGAGCGGTAAATTCAGGGCAAAGGCTAGGCCTTTTGCCGTAGCAAAACCAATTCGCAGCCCGGTAAAGGAACCTGGTCCTTCCATACAGGCAATTCCATTTAGATCTGTTTTTTTAATACCTGCCATTCCAAGAACAAGCTCCATCCCTTCCATGATTAATTCTGAATGCTTTTGGCCATTATTTATTTCCAGATAATAGCATTGCTTTTTTACCGCCAGGCCAATGGAAAAAGCATCCCAAGCAGTATCAAAAGCTATTAGGTTCACTGTTTTTCTCCCAGCTGATACAGCGTTTTCCGTCTTCAAGGATGATAATACTCATATATATGGCAGCGGACGGCAGTGTAAGTCGATCTGCCCACTCAATTACACAAATACCAGCGCCATAAAGAAGTTCTTCTCCTCCGCTAAGGCGGAAATCTTCATCACCGGAAAGCCTATAGGCATCTATATGATAAAAGGGAATATTTCCTTCATATTCGCAAATAATTGTATACGTAGGGCTGCTTATTTGTTCAACTACACCCAAGCTGGCAGCAATACCGCGGGCTAAAACCGTTTTTCCGGACCCCAGGGGACCTTTTAAGGCAACTATTGCTCCAGGATCCAGATCAGCTCCGATTTTTGCCCCTATTTGCATGGTTTCTTCCGGGGAAGATGAGATAACTTGATTTTTATGCCGGAAGTCCACCTGAAGCATCCAAATTCGAGATAAAGGTTTTAATTTCTTTGGTTAGAGGAAGCAGGGGATAGTCAATACTGTCCATATGGTTGATTATAACTTCGTTGATGCCGGTAGGTTTAGTCTCTATAGTAAAATCAATATTGCATTCAGAGATGCCTCCCAGCAGATCTATTTCCAGAGTGCCGGTATAAAGCCTTCTATAATAAATGGGGACATCTTTTCGAATTAGGTTCTTTATTGTTGTAATTTTCATTAGCTAATTCTACAATTCAAAACAGCTCTGGTCAATCTCCATATTCAAAAACCATGGAATTAATGAGATTCATGGCTTTTCTGGGGACTTTTAGAAACTTTATATGAATAATTATACTGGTAAAACCGCTGCGATTAGTCCTTAGAACCTGACCAAGCACGGCTACAGGCAAGGACCCTCGTTCTTGTCCAAATTCTATTTTTAGCCTGGATCCGGCAGAAATTGACAGCGGGGATTTTATTGCACAGCCGCCAATGGAGATATCTGTTATACTTCCCGATAAACGGCGGGGATCAACAGACATTTTTGGAGGCTTTTTACCCCTATTTTCTTCGATATTGACCATGAAAAAGTCGCAGTCGAATGATGACTGCCGTCTTCTAAAACGCCGTTGTACCATGGGTTTGGCATGTCTGTTATGGACAAGCTGGAGTGCATGACCATGAGAAGTATCTCCCGTTCCGGTAACCTGGCTTTCAAAAGAAAACCCTTTATTACTTTTGGAAAAAAACGACAAATTTACTTTGGTTCCCGAAGGAATTTTCAGCAAGCCCCCTGTTGGTGTACGGGGACATTCTACCAATACTTTTTGGTTCTTTGCAGAAATTATCTTAACCGGATAGGTATTTTGGTTCATCGTTAAAGAAGCAGCCATTCCAGGGGACAGATTTATGGAAGCGGCAGAAGCAGGGCGTGTATTATTATATATATCAATTATATTTCTAACAGAGAAAAGCAGGGCAAGTTTTTGCTGGGCTTCTTCTTCCGAACCGGCGGAATTCTCTATTTGTCTGAATGCCCGCTTAAAATTCTTATCAAGCGAAGCAGTGTTAAATACTGCGCTTTCCGGATCGTTTATTCCGCCGCTTTTTAATACAAATTCAAGGATTTTAGCCTGTTCACGGTTTAATCCAAAGGTTTTTGAAAGGCGGTACATGGCAAAAAGGGGAAAACGGCCCGAGGTACCGCCGCCGCCGCTGCTCCTTGATCTACTGCCGCCTGAACCACGAACCAGGTTTGTAATTATTACTGCTATAATAAGAAATCCCACGGCGCCCAGGATAATGTAAATTTCCATGGGATTGTCTTCTTTCCATGCACTGGCCATCTGGAGTAAAAATAAGTTCATTCTGACTTTTCTCCGTATTTTATATTACTTAAGGCCGATGTTAAGCTTCGAAGTCTTGGAGCAAGCTCGTATTCGGCCAGATCGCCAACCAGGACAGTATCCTTGTTTTCATAGGCAGTAATTAATTCTTTTAGCGCAGCCTTAAAATCTTCGATCATGATACTTTCAATATCGGTGCCAAAATGAGAAAAGAGAAATACTAGACGGAATATTTTTTCTGTTAGTCCGGAAAACAGAGTAATGGTTTCCGCTGCTTTTAGGTCTTTGCCTGTCTGCATATCCAAAGGCATATCTTCCAGTCTTTTGGCTATTTCTTCTGTTATGGGTAGTAAGGCAGCCATTTCCTGGGCGGGATTCTCTATTTCCCTAATTCGTTCGGATAAGATCCCGTTTACAGTCGTTTTGGAAACAGAAAGTTCTTTATCTTCCAAAGCAGATAGAACCATTTGATACAAGTTTGGTTCCTGTCTTTGTAAAAATACAGCACGGGCAGATTGTTCCCAGTTCTGCCGGCTTTGCTGTCTGTCATCTGCACTTTGTGTTTCCCAGAAATCAAGGTCGTTTTTTAGCTCAAATAGGGCCATAAGCATTAATTCGGCCCAGCTGGAAGTTTTTATATTGATCGAAGAAATACTGTCCACTGGATATTCAAAAGCCTTGTCCAGTGAACCATGTTCATTACTTTTTCCGTCTATTTCCAGGCCGCTGATATAAATACCGGCTGTTGTACTTTCGCTGTCAAGCCATTGCTGTACCCCAGCCATGATTTCGCCTATTGTCTTTTCCGATTCCAGGGTAATGTCGGCGTTTATTCCGTTTATTTTTATTTCCATACTTAACGGCGGTTATTATTCAGCATCTGCTGGTTAAAATTGTCCAGACTATTACCCATTTGTTCCATTCTGTTATAGGCATTTTCCATATTGCCGTATTGCCGTTGAAGGGTTGCTTCACGAGCCGCTAATTGTCGGTCCAGGGTTTCTATGCGCCTTTCTTCCTGACTTATCCTGGTATCAATAGTGCCTGTTCTCAGCGCAATTACTCCGCCTGTTTCTACAAAAGGCCTTGAAATACTGTCTAAAACAACAGCTACTCCGGAATCGGCTATTAAATCTCCTGTTGTATCATTTCCAAAAAGCTGTTGTATGGGACGTAAATCCTTAAGCAATGCTGCATCAAGCATTTTTTCGTCTATTTCCAAATAACCGCGCAGGCGGGAAGGATCATATCCGGCAATTGCCCCTGCACGGCGAAGATCGGTACCTACTCCGATATGGGCCAGCATGGAAAGTTCATTTTCCGCATCGGTAAGATAAGCGGTTGTTACTGCCTGCTGCATTCTGCTTCTAAGCTGGTTTAACATGGAGTCGCCGGAAAAAATTCCAAGACGCTGGCGCATTTCTGAGCGTTCTTCGGTGGTTAAATAAGTAAGTTCCTGTAAAACCCGTTCATCGTTTCTGGTAAGGACATTCAGTTCTCCCATAAGACGGTTATAATTTCCCACCAGATTAATAATTGCATCTTTAATTGCTTCCCTGTCCGGTTCGATATTTAAAGTTATTGATGTATCCGAAGCTGTCCTTGCAATTATAGTAACACCGGGAATTAAATCGTCTATTTCATTGGAAGGCCTTCTTATTTCGATTCCATCCATTGCAATAATTGCATCCTGGGCAGTGGAAAGGGCATTGGCCGCTCTAAATTCCGGCTGAGGAGCCGGATTAAAAAGGTTAATATTGCGTATAGAAAGATCCCGGTTGGTATTATTATTTACAATTTCTATCGATGCAATAGCTCTGCTTCCGGCAATTTCGTCAAGATTTATTCTTGCAGGAATAAAACCTGTTGAATCCTGTATAAGCGGCAGGGCAGCAGAACTGCCGTCGCTGAAACGAAGAGAAAGAAAAGCCATATCGTCCACCCTTACAGGAGGAGGAGGGGCAGAAACTGCCAGGTCCGGAAGAGGTATGGCAGAGGGCTGGTTTTCTATTGTAATACCGCCATAGCTTACCGATCCGGACCCTGGAATATCCGGCCCGGAAGGCGCTGCTTCCACGACCTGAGCAGGCGTTGGAGTAACGGCGGTTGAAGTTTCAAAACTTAAGATTATTCCCCTTTGGGAGCTTAATTCCTGTGCATCAGGGGAAAAGCTTATGCTGCTTGTATTGCCCGAAAGGACAGTTAAAGCATCTTCTGTTACAGCAATACGGTCGGGAAGGGCAGGGTTTTGTTCGGGCGCTGTTGTTCCCTGTCCAAGTCCAATTCTGCGTGCCAGATCTTCGGCAGCGCCGGAAAATGTAAGCCGGTTTTCGGCTCCGGTAATAAGCGATTCAACTAAAAGGGATGGGCGTCCCCTTTCTATATTAATTATGCTGGCTTGAATCTTTCCGCTGCCCCGTCTGTTAAGAACTTCTATAAAGTCCTGGATAGAGCCGCCTCTATAATTAAGGTTAATCTCATCATTTCCAATTTTAAAGGTATAATTTCCTGCTTCCACCCTAAAAGAAGGGTCTAATGTATCGGAAAGAAAACGGTCTGCTCTTGCTACCTGTCTGACTACAAAGCTGCGTTCCTGCTCAACTGCCTGTCTTGTCGCAGTAGCAGTTAATATCGAAGGGTCCGAAGAAAACGCTGTGCGTTCCGAAAAAGGGTTTTGAAAGGAAAAGAGGTTACGGGCGCTTTCCCGTAGTGAGCTGATTCGGGTGCCAATTTCCTGCCAGTAGCCTTTTTCTTCCTGCAGGGTCTCGACTTGTCTTTCTGCCCTGTCTCTGGGGATTCTTTCGACAGCCATCAATCCTTCGATGATTCTTTCGCTGTCAAATCTGCTTCTTACGCCTGGAATATAAATGTCAGACATATCCCCCCCTCAAAGGACGATCTTTTACCTTAATTAAAGGCAGATCCTCTAAAATGACTATATCCGCTCGTCAAACAGAACCCCTATGGTCTCCTTAAGATGTGAATGAAGCCGCTGCAGTTCTTCGGGCGGAAGTTCCTTAATCACTTTATCGGTTTCCGGGTCGATAACCTTTACAGTAATCATGTTGGATTGGTGATTCATTTCGAATTTAAGCTTTTTATTAAAAGCAACGGTAATTCTTTCCAACTCTGCAATGATGTCGGGAGATGGTTCATTTCTGGCTTTTGCAGCCTGCTCCACCCCTTTATCTGCGGCTTTGATATCGGCAGCTTTAGTCTGCTGGGAAAATCTTTCTTGTGTTAGTTCCGCCTGGGAAAATCCGTTTCCCGCCGCGGTAACCTGCATGTTCATAGTTCACCTCCGTGTGCATTTCCGTAAAACGGAAACAATTAACAGGAAGAAGGGGGGAAGGGCGCGAACTTCCCCCTCCCTTCGTCGAACACGGTATTAATAATCCGGATTTTTCAATTCTGGGATTATTAACCCGTTTTCATCAAAAGACGACGTCCAGAAGTCTCTTGAATCTTACTTTCAGCCGAGCAGCTGCAGAACTGACTGCGACCTGGTATTGGCCTGGGCCAGCATTGCTACGCCTGACTGAGTCAGGATGGAATTCCTTGTATAGTCAACCATCTCTGAAGCCATATTAAGGTCCCGAATCTGAGATTCAGCAGCCTGGAGATTCTCCGAGGCAATGGCTACGCCCTTGGCGGCTATTTCAAAGCGGTTCTGGTATGCACCAAGATCCGCCCTCTGTCTGGAAACTGCTCTAAGAGCAGCATCTACCATTCCGATAGCCTGATTTGCTTCCTGCGGGCTTGCAATGGAAACAACTCCTTCATCGCCCTGGGCATTTGATAAACCAAGTGCCGATGCAGTCATTGTGCCGATAAAAATCTGCGCATTCTGGTCCATATTGGCCCCTACCTGGAACTGCATAACCCGGTCAACGGCGGACTGTGCTGCAAAGGCGCCGGTAAGCATATTCATCCCGTTAAATTGAGCATGGCTCGCAATACGGTTGATTTCATCTACCAGCTGGGATACTTCCACCTGAATCTGCATACGGTCTTCATCGGTGTAGATACCGTGGGCAGACTGAACCGACAGTTCCCGCAGACGATGCAGTATATCCTGGGTTGTCTGAAGGTAGCCTTCAGTTGCCTGGATAAAAGACACACCGCTTTGGATGTTGCGCTCTGCCTGGTTTAAGCCCCGGATTTGGCTCCTTAGCTTTTCAGAAACCGCAAGCCCGGAAGCATCGTCGCCCGCCCGGTTAATTCTTAAACCCGAGCTGAGTTTTTCGATATTCCTTGCTACATCAGCATTAGAGATACCCAAGAGGCGATCGGCAAACATCGCGCTCATATTGTGATTAATAATCATACATAACCCTCCATGAGTGTTAGCTCCGGCAATCCATGCCAAAGCCGTTCCATACGGAGACAAGGCCAGGAGGATCGCGCCTGTCCTGTCCCTGCCTGGTCGGAACGGATCAATTTACATGGTTTTGCTTACAAGCATTTCCATATAATCTGATCCGCTCTGCCGTATGTACCCTCATGAATATTCCCGAAAAACCGGGAATTTGGGTATTTTTCAAAGAACAAAAGAACTACCTTAAGGGCAATTATGCCCTTAAGGATAATTCTCCTCAACCTACAATATACACTACTATTGTAAAAGTTGCAAGACCGAAGTGGCCCTCTGGTTAGCCTGAGCAAGCATGGCAGTTCCAGCCTGGGTCAGAATCTGGTCTGTGACATAGCGAACGGTCTGGTTGGCCATGTGGGTATCGCGAATACGAGATTCAGATGCCTGCATGTTTTCTGCGCCAATATCAAGACCTCTTACAGCATGTTCCAGCCTGTTCTGATAACCGCCCAGATCGGCCCTTTGTTTGTTAATCATTTTAAGGGCTTCGTCAAGGACGCCAATGGCTCTGTTGGCATCGTCGGGAGTTTCCATGGTAAGAATAGCTCCGTCTGCCACATCGCGCATTCCAAGTGCTGATGCTGTCATGGTTCCGATAAAAACCTGTGTCCGCTGGTCCATATTGGCGCCGATATGGAGCCACATGGATGCAGTAACCACGTTATTACCAGATACCCGTCCGAAACGGCCGGTCAGCATGTTCATGCCGTTAAACTGGGCATGACTGGCGATCCGGTCAACTTCGGCTACTAGCTGGGATACTTCTACCTGGATGTACAGTCTGTCTTCGGCAGAATAGATACCGTTGGCTGCCTGTACGGCCAGTTCCCTCATCCTTTGGATAATATCCTGGCTGCTTTGCAGATATGCTTCGGCAACCTGAATAAAGGAGATACCGTTTGAAGCATTGGTAGAAGCCTGGTTAAGACCACGGATTTGGCTGCGCATCTTTTCAGATACTGCAAGACCGGAAGCATCGTCGCCCGCTCTGTTGATGCGGAGACCCGAGGAGAGTTTCTCCATGTTTTTGGTGAGGCTCTCGTTGGTTACTTTGAGAGACCGGTCAGCGAACAT
>Ga0099364_10003161_pt1 | contig 25785 bp, 21 predicted proteins | sample TergutTh196P3_FD_73070 | JGI IMG/M metagenome (GOLD analysis project Ga0099364, IMG submission 73070) | Microcerotermes parvus P3 segment gut microbial communities from Pointe-Noire, Republic of the Congo - Th196 P3 | ecosystem: Host-associated > Arthropoda: Insects > Digestive system > Gut ...
TTAAACAAAAAAAAAAAAAAAAAAAAAAAAAAAAAAAAAAATTTCCCCTGGGGAAAAAATTAAAAAAAAAAAAATTCCCCCCCCCCCCCCCCCCCGATAAATTAGCTGGTAAATCTAAATTTATTACAAATTCATTTTTAGCGCAAAGGGCGCAAAGTGAAGACGCAAAGTACGCAAAGTTTGAATTTAAATTTCTTCTTTGCTTACTTTGCCATCTTTGCGGTCTTTGCGTGAGGCGCGTAGCGCCAATTGAATTTATTAATAGGAGCTTTCAATGAAAAGGATTGTATTTATTTTATTATTGGTTGCCTTGATTTTTTCTTGTGATCTTTTTAATGCATCGTTAGATCCGGATTATTGGCAAAAGATTGATGATGAAATTGCTTGGGCTAATGCGCCGTGGGTGCCGTTGTTTATTGAGACGGGTGGTATGGGTATTGCAGACCCTACGGGGCCGCAGGATAAACTTGCAAAATTAGCGCCGTTGTCCGGTACATCGTTTATGAAATATGAGTTTTCTCTTTACTTTCAGCCTTCACGGGATTATCCGTTTATTGGCTGGCAAGCTTGGATTGAAGGAGAGGAACCTATAGCGTGGTGGGAACTACAGGAGTGGGAAAGCGATAAAGAAAATTATGTTGGGTTTGGTGTAAATCTTGTAAAATTTATTCCTAAGAATGATGACGGTACAGTGGTAGATATATTTGTTTATGAGATGCCGCCTGAAGATAAACAATTATACATAGGGCCTATTGGTGCAGATAACACTGACGGATTAAATGTATCCGTAGATGCCGGCGGGCTTGGTACTGCTTTTCCTTCAGGGAGATTGCCGGGAATAATGCAGGGGTATCCTTTTAATGTAAGTTTCCAGCCGGATGCGGCCTACCCGTTCCGTGGTTGGCAAATAACAAATAACAATGAGCAAATAGCAAAATGGGAAGTTGGGAGCGGTACGCAAACGAATAACGGTGTTACCTGGAGTCCGCGTAATGCATCAGGGACGGAGATGAGCATAACAATAACAAGCAATCTTTCAGAACAAATAACTATCATGCCGTTAGATGCAGACAGCGCTCCTATTGAAGTGCGTGTGCTTGCAAATCCTAGCTGGGGAACAAACCTCTCTGCACCGCTTTTGAACAGAAGAGTGGGTTTCCCGTTCACTGTAGAATTTTCTGCATCAGGGGCTTGGGACTTTTTGGGGTGGAAAGCGTATGCCTTTAACGGCCAAATTGCGGACAACCTTGACCCCGACACGCTTGGCCAAGAATTGTCGGAGGAAGATATCAGTATCGAAGTAACCGGAATTGGGCGTGCTATTGTTAAGGTGAATACGGAGGAGCAGGTCTTGCTTGTGCCGTTGTGTGTAACACCTGTACGGGTGACTCATTCTAATCCGCCGCACCAGTCGCCTACGGCGTATGCGCCGGGTCAGGTTATTACAATTACATTTTCTACACAGCTTAACTCTGATACGGTAAAGTTCGGGGATGGGTTTATTCAAATTACAGGGCAGTCGGACGCGGTACCCGTTGATATAACGGCGCATTACCTTGAGCCTGTTTATAATGAGGATATGCGGACTATTACTATTACTCCCAAGACTGATGAGCCGCTGGCGGCTGATACTGCCGTTAGTGTAACAGTGGGAACGGAAGTAAAGGGGCGGTTTGAGAACAGACTTAGCTCTCCTGTGTTTATCAATTTTAATGTGAGTATAGAAAGCGGCGCTGTGGTGAAGAATGTATACACGGCATATAATGTGTGGGCACTTCACGATCCTTTGAAGTATGATCAGGAGTTTTTCCAACAATGGTCTAATTACGACCGCGACCGGCGTATCCGCAAAAATGCAGACGGTGAATATGAAGTCACTCTCTACTTTGGCGTTCAGGCAACAGAAGATATAGATAACGACATACTTCACGATATCGAAATAGTTGAAATACATTATGCGCATCTTAACGGCAATGATGTGTCTGATGCGCTGGGGCAGGTTATTACAGCAGGGAAAGGCACGGATGTTATAACAGAAAATACTGAAAGTTCGGGGGCCGGCTTGTATTACCGCCAGCAGAATACCGCAGCAGATACAAAGTATTACAAGGCAGTTTACCGATGGACGACTCCTGTGCAGGGGATTATCCGTCTTGCGGTGCTTCCTTCCGGCGAACAGGCGGAAGCTGAGGATTGGCGGACAGTTGTTGCCGAGAGCCGGGGCTTCATCACTGTTGCGTTTGACAACCTTGCACCCGGCGGCACTAAAACGGAGATCTTTAGTGGTGAAGCTACGCAGTCAGTTGAGAGTGGTTTAACTGTGTACAATTACAATTCAGCTAACAGAACGATGGCTGTCAATCTCAATTTTAGCAATATCAGAGATAATTATGAAGACGGTTTTTGGAACGGTAATTTGAACGCCACAGGCGGCAAGCCTAGGACTATGGATCCTCAATCTGCTATTGAATGGCAGTGGCGTATTGTTACAGGTACTGGCGCAAGCGTGGTTCAGAATTATCCTACCCATAATGATACATGGTGGAGTTTGCTTAATAATGATGCCGAGCCTGCCGGTGTAATTAGTCAGGATTTATCCGTGCTGGGAAGTGATATTGGTGTGCGTGAGGTGCAAGTGCGTTACAGGGACGAGCTTGGCAAAATCGCCAATGACGATACGACAAACACAAGTACTTGGGTTTCTGTGGGCAGGATACGGTATTACAATGCGCCTGCTCTTGGCACTAACGGCACATGGAGAGCGGCTTACGACGGCGCGAATGTCATCACTTTGAATTGGACAAGACCGACAAACGCAACGCATACGGAAGTGCTGATTGACGGTGTTTCGGTTTACGATGGCGCGGCTACAAGTTACACGATTAGCGGCGTGCCTTCGTTCAGTGCGGCGAACCCAACAGGCAGCGGCGGCAGAGTACTCAACGGCAATGCGAGCGATGTGAGGGGGTATGCTGTCAGCATAAGGGCGTATAACACTTACCATAACGGCAGTCCGACTGAGTTTTATGTATTTAATTCTTTTGCGGCGGGGGTTGAGGTAACTTCGGCTAACTCGGCTTATGCGCATGATACAACAACTTTGATTAGTGCGATTACGGGCGGCAGGGCGAATATCATTTTGACTGACAACATTACGCTGACAACCGCATGGACACCGAGAGACATAACCAGCCGCAACTTCTACGGCAACGGACATACGGTTACGATTACTAGTTTTGCGACAAATGCCGATGGCAATATCATTGCAGCCAACATGGGGCTGTTTGGTACGGCAAGTAACACAGTAATCCGAGACCTTGTTTTGGTCTACGATAGCGATGACTCAATCTCAGTTACCAATACGGCAAATTCCAACATAGGCGGCATTGCAGGGAGTGCGACAGGCAATACGGCGATACTCAACTGCATAGTTAAAGGCGCAAGCAAAACAAGCGTACTTTCTGTTAATGTTACCGCCGCTACTAGCGGAACCAACGGAACACGGCTTGGCGGCATTGCAGGTTTCCTTGACGATACGGCATATATACAAAACAGCCTTGCGGCGTTGAATGTTACCCTGACCGCCACGACTGGCAGAACCCTTAGCGTGGGCGGAGCGGTTGGCTATAGCAGCTCAAGCGGCACATTGATCGATATTGAAGCATCGGCAGTAGTGAGAATGGATAAGGGAAGTGTCGACAGGAATAACAACTGCGGCGGCATTGCAGGTTACCTTTCAAATACCAGCCTTACCCGTTGCGTGTTCTCTGGGAAGATTGACATACCCGGCACATTTAGCGGCACCGCAAACACATATGTCGGCGGAATTGTAGGGAATTACGAAACCAGAGGCACGGCGGACAACTGCACGGCAAACGGTAATTTTGATGTACGCGGTTCAAGCGTATTTTTCCTTGGCGGCGTAGTCGGGCAGATATCCGGCTCCAGCAATCTGAGCAGGGTAGAATTCAAAAACTCCCGCTATACGGACGGAGAAATCACATTCACCGTAACAAGCAATTCAAGCACCTTTGTGGGCGGTTTTGCCGGACGAGTCTCGCGGTTCGGTTCTCTTGAAAACTGCCACAGCAATGCCCGCAGCATAACCGCAAGTAATACGAACAGTGCGGGTGGTAACCTCATAGAATTTATGGTAGGCGGCTTTTCCGGCCAGATAATAAGAACGGATGTGGCGGACTGTTCCAGTACAAGTCCGGTAACTGTCCCCGATACACATACGGCTTTGTTAGTCGTACAGATCGGCGGCTTTACAGGAACCCTTATAAGCAGTGGCTCTATTGGCTCAAAACTGGAGCGGTGTTTTGCCACCGGGGATGTTACCGTCCTTGCCGCAAGGAACACCCTTAACGGAATTGCAGCGGGCAACTGGATCGGCGGGCTGGTGGGCAGTGCTTATGGAGAGAGCGCTACAGTAAATAATATTATCAGCCAGTGCTACGCGGCAGGTAATGTTACCGGGGTGCTGTATATTGATGGAGGATTCGGCGTTGGGGGTCTTGTGGGAATAGCCAGCGGTACGGACATCAGCGGATCATACGCCGCCGGTAATATCGAAGCCCGCTATGAACACACCTCAGCCAATTCAAACGGGATTAAAGCCGGGGGTCTTGTCGGTAATATGGGATATGGCAACTCGAATCTAAACTATCAAATGTCTTCCATCATCGACAGCTACGCTCTTGGTAATGTTATTGCCGACAACATTAACACCGTAAACACCCCTGTCTATGCCGGCGGTCTTGTCGGCTATATGCAGGTTGACGCATCAAAAGCGGTACGGAACAGTTTTGCACGCGGCAGTGTTACCGCTCAAAACAACGGCAACGCTGCGGTTTACGCCGGCGGTCTTGTCGGTTTCATATATAGCGGCATCATCTCCAACAACGCCGCCCTCGGCGCAAGCGTTACTGCCAAGGGCGCAAATGCAACTCGTGCCGCCGCACGGATTTACGCCAACCCGACAACGAACATCGGCACGGCGAATTATGCATACGACGGTATGCGGCTTTTGACTGCGGCTACTTACGGGGGTACGGCAGATGGCGACATAAGTGATTCAACTGATGATGAGTCGCCAAACGGCAAGGACGCAACCATCAACGAATTCCGCAGGGCGGATTTCTGGCTGGACACCAGCGGTTTGTCTTTCAACTTCGATTCTTCCATCGGCGGCATTGGCGGTATCCACAACACTTGGAACTTCTCAGGCCTTGAGGGCAGGGGGTTTCCTGTGTTGGCGTGGGAGTGATGGGGGGGCAGAACCCCTCGCGCGGAGGCGCTGAGACGCGGAGATATTGGATAGTTAAGATAGATATATCTAACCTAGAAATCTTAAAAATTTTAAAATTTTAATATAGCTATGAGAGGATTAGACATCTAAGCTCTCATAGATCTCTGCGCCTCTGCGCCTCCGCGCGAGGTGAATTTGTAACAATTAGCAAAAAAAACTTGTTGACAAATTTTCTAGAATACGGTATATTTAGTATAGCTAGCCGTGAGATTAAAAGCTCACGCCCAGCAACATTCCCGACCCGGCCATTTGGTTGGGTCGGTGCTTTTTTATCTAGCCTTTAAGTCATCAACATTTAAGTAAATCAAGTTTTCTTGCCCTTTGATTTTCAGGATAATTCTGCCTCCCGAAAACTTGTTACTATCCTCGTACCCTTTAATCGTATTTCCGTTAAATCCCGTTCTAGTAATGCTATTTCTTGTACCGTATAATGCACCCATTATTTCATCTCTTTTTAAGTTTGATTTTTCCAAGTTAATAAAAACATTTGGAGCTTGAGAACGAGATCTCAAAAATTGGGCTGCAAGTGTGTTTGCATTTCCGCCGACATTCTTAAATTCAAATTTTTCCCCATTCACTATAGCATCATATTTTGTATCTGGTGAGCTGCGTATTTCTGGTACTAAATAGACAGTACTCTCAAAATTCTTTAATATTTGAGCATCTCTTAATTCTTCTAAATAATTTGATTTGGCTCCGACTGGACGGTTTGGCGATAGATATATCCCATCTTCTACGGCTATCCACTTTTCATTTGGGAATTCCCTGTCAGCCGCTTCTTTTGCTTTTTTTGCGTTTTCTCTTTGCTGCTTGTTTTTCATCTGAATATATTATCACTAAAAATTAAAATAAAATCTATAATACCTTGCTATGGTTGATTGGCTGCCGGGCCCGGCGCTGGGGGGCAGTGAACCCTTGTTAACTCTGCTTTAATTTGCTAAACTACTCTTATGGAATCAATAATGCTGGCCTCTGGCTCGCTGTTAAGGCAGGAATATTTTAAATTAATGGGGCTCCCCTTTAGTATTTACCCCGCCAAAATCGATGAAAGCAAAGTGACTTTAACCAACCCGGAAAAACTTACTGCCGAATTAGCCGTAAGAAAGGTTGAAAAAGTAATCGAGGTTATGAACGACCGCCTTCCCAAGTGGATAGTAGGCGCTGACACCGTAATTGCCGTGGACAGCGCCATTTTTGGCAAGCCGGAGACCCATGAAGAAGCTGCTGAAATGCTTAAAAAACTGTCAGGAAAGACCCATAAAGTGATAACTTCCATCGCTCTTTATAATGGGCATAATAAGAAGATATCCAAAAAAACCGCCGTTTGCTCGGTTACTTTTGCCACCTTAAAAGAAAAGGAAATTGAGTGGTATTTAGATACCAATGAATGGCAGGGGGCGGCAGGGGCATACCGTATTCAGGGACTTGCTGGGCTCTTTATAACCCAAATAAAAGGCGACCCAAGCACCGTAGCGGGGTTGCCATTAAGTGAATTTTATGTCATGCTAAGAAGTAACGGCTACCCATACGGAGCTTGACTCCCGGGTAGACGAAATTTCCGCCCTTTATAGGTTTTTATTTTAGCGCAAAGAGCGCAAAGAGTGCTTCTCCGAAGCACCGCAAAGAACGCAAAGGAATTAAAATTTTAAATTCCTACTTTGCGGTCTTAGCGTCTTCACTTTGCTAACTTTGCGATTCATAATAATCTAAACAAAGAGTGAGATATAGTGAGGGAAAAATGGCTGTAGTAACCATGAAAAATCTCCTGGAATCAGGAGTGCATTTTGGGCATCAGGTAAAACGATGGGATCCCAAAATGAAAAAGTACATTTTTGCAGAAAGAAACGGTATTCACATTATCGACCTGCAAAAAACAATCCAATCCATTAAGGATGCCTACGATGCTGTTCGTAAAACAGTAAGCTCAGGTAAAACCGTGCTTTTTGTCGGTACAAAAAAACAGGCTCAGCAGGCTGTTCAAAAGGAAGCCGAACGATGCGGAATGTATTTTATAAACAACCGCTGGCTTGGCGGTATGTTAACCAACTTTGTAACGATTAAAAAATCACTCTTGCGGCTTAAAAAATTGGAAAAGATGGAAGTTGACGGAACCTTTGAAAATCTTACCAAAAAAGAAATTTCTGGTCTTGGCAAAGAACGCATTAAACTGCAAAAAAACCTTGGCGGCATAAAGGAAATGAAAGAACTTCCCGGTATTCTTTTTATTATTGATACCCGCAAGGAAGCCATTGCTGTTGCGGAAGCTCAGCGCATGAATATTCCAATTATTGCTGTAGTTGACACCAACTGTAACCCGGAAGGTATTGACTACCCTATTCCCGGCAATGACGATGCAATCAGAGCAATTACACTGTTTACGCAGATTATCGCAAACGCGGTAGTAGAAGCGGACAATGAAGTTGGCCTAAAGATTATAGAAACTTTGGGTGATGAAGACGAAGATATGGACAGCTTGTTAAATGACACATCAAGAAAAGAAGAAGATATGGAAATCGATATCGAAAAATATACAACAGAAGAAGCGTATAGAGCGGCAAAAGAAGATGAAATTGTAACAGAAGATGATGACGACTCCGGTACGCAGATTAAAGTTGATATTGACAAAGCTTATGAAGAATAAAACATATTAATAGGAGAATTATATGGCAGATATTAGCGCTAGTGATGTAAAAAAGCTTCGTGAAAAAACCGGGGCCGGTATGATGGAATGTAAAAACGCATTGGTTCAAACCAACGGCGATTTTGCAGCCGCAGAAAAGATATTAAAAGAAAAAGGCCTTGCCGCTTTGGAAAAAAGAGCAGAACGCGCAACAAACGCGGGCAATGTAATCATTAAAATTAAGGACGATGGAAGTCTGGCGTCGGTTGTTGAGTTGAAAGCGGAAACAGACTTTGTTGCAAAAAACCCGGACTTCTTAAAACTTGGTGAGGACATTGCAAGCATCGCTTTGGAAAAAGGCATTGATAAACCAACTGATGAACTTCATGAAATGGTAACAAACTTGGCTACAAGAATCCGTGAAAATATGGGGCTTAAAAGATTATGTCTTGTAAAAGCGGGCGCCAATGAATTCCTTTGCAAATACATTCATGGTGAAAATGACATTGGCGTACTTGTAAAATGCGAATCCGACAAACCGGAAATCTTTAAGACAGAAGATATGAAATCTTTTGTATTTAGTTTGGCATTGCATATTGCGGCCTTTAATCCCATTGCTTTAGACAGAAGCAAAGTTGACCAAAATTGGCTTAAAGAGCAGGAAGAAATTTTTAAGGCTCTTATGGCAAAAGATGAAAAACTTGCAGGCAAACCGGAAGAACAGCTTAGTAAAATTCTTTCAGGCAAGGTAGATAAATTCTTAAAAGAAATCTGCTTGCTTGATCAAGGTTATGTTAAAGATGAAAAAATGACTGTTGCCAAAGCTATTGAAGAAGCAGGCAAACAAGCCGGAGCAAAACTTTCTATAGTTGAGTATGTTTATTACAAAGTAGGAACAGCGGAGTAATTATGCAGGATGTCATTTCTTCACATGAAGAGAAAATGAAAAAGACTGTTGCAAATCTAAAAGAAGGGTTTGCAACACTCAGAACGGGGCGGGCTTCAGCATCGTTATTTGACAGAATCAGGGTTGACGCTTATGGGGAAAAATCCCCCATGAATCAGGTGGCAAACATTTCAATTCCTGAAGCTCGTCTTGTTGTTATTCAGCCTTGGGACAAAACTCTGATTGGTGAGATTGAAAAAGCAATTCGCTCATCAGAGCTGTCCTTAAACCCGTCAAATGACGGCAAGGTTATTCGTATTTCTATACCGCCGCTTACGGAAGAAAGACGGAAAGAGCTTGTAAAACATGCCAAGGCTCAGGCTGAACAATCAAGGGTTGCGGTACGGAATATCCGCCGCGACGGCAATGATGAGCTTAAAAAACTTCTTAAAGATTCTAAAATTACGGAAGATGACAATGAAAAAGGTGAAGCTGAACTTCAAAAACTTACAGACAGTTATATTAATCAGGTAAATCAGATTTTAGAAGAAAAAGAAAAAGAAATAATGGAAGTGTAATGGAAGTGCCTGTACATATCGGCATCATAATGGATGGTAATGGCCGTTGGGCTAAAAGCCGCGGCCTTATCCGCACTCAGGGACATCTGGAAGGGTTAAAAACTGCCAAACGGATTGTAAAAGCTGCAAGTGATTTAGGCATTAAGTATTTAACCCTTTATGCATTTTCTACAGAAAATTGGAAGCGGGCAACTGATGAGGTAAATTTTATAATGGGACTTGTAAAACAATATCTTAGGGCAGAACTGGATTTTTCAAGAGAAAATCATATCCGCACCCGTTTTACAGGCGATATGGAAGGGCTTCCAAAAGAAATTCAAGAAGAACTTAAAGATTCTATGGAAGCAACAAAAGATTTTGACGGTATGCAGGTAGTCCTTGCCATAAATTACGGTGGCAGAAATGAAATTTCAAGATCGATTAAAAAGTTTGCACAAGAAAATCCGCAAAAAATAACCAATATTACAGAAGATGACATCCGATTATATCTTGATAATCCTGATATTCCTGACCCTGATTTAATAATCCGCAGTGCGGGTGAATACCGTACAAGCAACTTCCTGCTTTGGGAAGGCGCATATTCCGAGTTCTATGTTTCAGACAAATTCTGGCCGGATTGGGAAAAAGATGATTTACAGAAAGCAATAGAAGAATACAATAAAAGAGAAAGAAGGTTTGGCGGCGTTAAGGCGGCGTAACATTAGGAGAAAAGATGAGAAAAATAATAGAAAGATTATTGGTATTTATTATTGGAATCCCGGCGGTTTTTGCTCTTGTCTTTCTTCTGCCTTATTATAACCATCTTGCCTTAAATATTACCGTTATTGTTTTTTCTGCCATTGGAGCTTTGGAATTTTCTTTTATGCTGGAAAAGAAAAATATTAAAATATCAAAAATAGAGGCTGTTATTTTGGGATCTTTAGCGCCTTTAGCGGCAACTATTGTGCTTGGTTTATATATAACTGACATAATAATTATATTGATTATGCTTTTGGGCATTTTATGGGCTTTATTATCTGCTATTTTTACAAAAAAAGAAAATATAAATAATATAACTAACCGTTTTGTTGGTTGTATTTCTGTAATAATTTATCCGGGTTTCTTTATGCTCTGGCTTGTATTGATGAGTATGTGGGAAAATTCATCTGCAATTTTTCTTTTTTTATTGATTGTATTTTTTAATGATTCTGCTGCATGGCTATTTGGTTCATTATTTGGTAAAAATAACCGTGGAATCATTTCTGTAAGCCCAAATAAAAGCATTGCCGGTTTTATTGGCGGAATGGTGGGGTCTGTAGCGGCTGCGGTTGGAGCTTTTTATCTATTTCCCAATATTTTTTATTATGACAATTTAACTCATATTTCTAATTTGCTGCTTAATGTATTTACCCTTGGCTTTCTTACAGGAATATTCGCATCCCTTGGCGATTTAGCGGAATCTGCAATAAAAAGAAGTTGTGAGTTTAAGGATTCAGGAAATATGATGCTTGGAAGAGGCGGTATTCTAGATTCTATTGATTCTATTGCTGTCTCAGCTCCTATTTATTTTATTTTATTTAGCCTGTTGTTCTTTTAATGAAAAAAAAAGTTGCCGTTCTTGGAGCGACAGGCTCTATTGGAAAAAGTGCTCTTGATGTTATTTCCAGAGATCCTGAGCATTTTGAGGTTGTGCTTTTATCTGGCTTTAGTAGGGTTGATGAGTTAAAACAATTACAATCACAATTTCCTTTTGCTAAGAGCCTCGCGCAGAGGCGCAGAGACGCAGAGGGCGCAGAGAGGGAATTTAGGAATGAATTGTGTTCTGTTATTAGAGAGATAAAGGCTGATATTGTTTTGAATGGGATTGCGGGGGCGGCGGGTTTGGAGCCTTCTGTTGCGGCAATTGAGGCAGGAGCGGATTTGGCTCTTGCAAATAAAGAGACTATCGTTATGGCAGGCGAGCTTGTTTTACGCCTTGCACAAGAAAAGCAAGTTAATATTATTCCTGTTGATTCCGAACACTCGGCCATCTTTCATTTAATCCAAAATCTCACAAACCACAACTCTTCCCCACTCCCCACTCCCCACTCCCCACTCCCCATCCAAGAGATTATCTTAACAGCTTCGGGGGGGGCGTTTAGAAAATTGAGCATTAAAGAAATGGAGAGAGTTACTGTAAAAGATGCACTAGCCCACCCTACTTGGAATATGGGGCCAAAGATTACAATAGATTCCGCATCTATGGCAAATAAAGGGCTTGAAATAATAGAGGCTTGTGCGCTTTTTAATATGCCGGCTGACAAAATAAAGGTTGTGATTCACCCGCAGAGTATTGTTCATTCAATGATAAGGTTGTCAAATGGGGCGGTTTATGCGCAGCTTTCCAAGCCGGATATGAGAAGCCCAATAGCGGATGCTCTGTATTGGCCAAATATTGCGCCTCCGGTAATTGACCCTTTAAACTTTGATTCTTTAACCCTTGAATTTGAAAGACCGGATGCTCAAAGGTTTCCCATGCTGACTCTTGCTTGGGAGGCTGCCCGTCTTGGCGGTTTGTACCCCTGTGCTTATAATGCGGCTAATGAAGAGGCGGTTTCTGCGTTTGTTTCAACTAAATGCGGGTTTCTTGATATACCCAAAATTACAGAATATGTATTACAAGGGGATTGGACTAAAAAAATCGATACTATAGAAACTGTACTGGAAGCGGATAAAAAAGCCCGTTTAGAGGCTGTAAATTTTATACAAAAAATGGGATAATATGTTATGACATTTGTAAAAATTGCTATTGGGCTTTTAGGCCTTGGGATTGTTGTTTTTATTCACGAGCTTGGGCACTTTTTGGCTGCCCGCTTTTGCAAAATTGGCGTAGAAGCTTTTTCTATTGGCTGGGGAAACCCAATCATAAAAAAGAAAATAGGCGATGTTGAATACCGCCTTGGAATGTTTCCTGTTGGCGGTTACTGTAAATTTAAAGGCGGATCCGATATTGGAGGAAACGATTATAAAGAAGTATGGGAATTACACCAAAAGGGTGAAAAACCTCCAAAAGATTCTTTTCTTGGTGCAAGCCCTCAGGCAAGAATATTAACCTGTTTTGCAGGTCCTGCTTTTAATTTTATATTTGCTATTTTTTTGCTTTCCATTATTTGGGGTATTGGCTTTGAATACCCTGCTTTTGAAAATAAAATTGCACTTGTATCAGAAAGAATACAACAGATAGAGCAGATTGAAGAAACTCCCGCAGAGCTTCACCCTGCTGATATTGCAGGTCTTAAAACAGGCGACCGCATTACAGAAATAGACGGAAAATCAATATCGTACTTTCATGAAATGCGTGAAACAATTACCTTTAATCCAAACAAAGAACTTACATTAACAGTAGAAAGAGAAGGTGAACCAACCCAAAAAATTGTAATAGTACCCGCTCTTAATAAAGAAAATGGTATGGGGCAGATTGGAGTTATTCCATATTCCAACAATTATGAAATGATCCGAACCCCAAAATACAATTTATTTACCGCTATTGGCAAAGGAACGCAGGAATGTTGGAGCTTTCTTGTTGTGACTGTAAAAAGTTTCAAGCTTTTATTTATGGGGATTGATCTTACTCAGGCTGTATCAGGTCCTGTCCGCATTACATATTTAATGGGTGATATTGCTGCTGAGGGTATGGAACAGGGATTTGGTGTTGCTCTTAGATCTTTTATGAACTTTATAGCTCTTATATCCATAGCCTTGTGTATAATGAACCTCCTGCCGCTACCCATTATTGATGGAGGCATGATTCTTTTATACTTTGTAGAATTTATAAGAAGAAAACCTGCACACCCAAAAGTAATTTCAATTTTCCAAGGGTTTGGGATATTTGTCATTATTTGTTTAATGGTCTTTGCTTTATTTGGAGATATATTATATTTTATTAGGAGGTAATATATGAAACAAAACATTAATTGCCCGTGCGGAAATAATCTTACTATTGAATATGAAGAAGAAATTGATCTTGATTCAAACCCGGCCGAGCTTGACAAAATTCTAAACGGTTCTTTTATGAGCTATAACTGTTCAAGCTGCAATAAAAAACATAAACCGGAATACAAAATTATGGTTTTGTGGAATTCCAAAAAATTAAAAATGGAAGTCTTGCCTGAAATGAACCGTGGAGAGTTTTACCGTAAAAAAGAAAATTTTAACCATGAAACTGTTATAGGATTTCCTGAGATGGCAGACCGTTTGGCTGTTATAAAAGATGATCTTGAACCTGTCATAATAGAAACATTAAAATCTTATCTCTATGCTAAAGCTGAAGAAAATTATCCTGATAAAGATGTAAATGTATGGTACTACTGCAAGGGAGATGAGGGTATAGAATTTCATATTGATGGAATCAGGGATAATGAAGTAGCAGTAATGCGAATCTCCTTGGAACTATACAATAAAACTTTAGAAGATTACCGCAAACAACCCAAAGGTGAATCTTTTGCCTCATTAAGAGTCAGATCTTATCTTTCAGTACAAAACATCCTGCGGCATGATTTATTGAAATAATTTTTTTAACCTCACGCTACTTGCAGCGCAGCTTCTAGCAAAGACGCAAAGTATGAAATTAATGTTTTATTTTTTCTCACTGAGGACACAGAGGCACAGAGAACACTGAGAAAGTATCAGCAAGTAGCTTGCCACTCCCTCTGCGTCCTCATAGCTCAGCGCCTCTGCGCGAGGTAATGATTATGTAAAGAGCTTTCACAGCCCCCACTATCAAATTTATATTAATCAATCATGTGATGGGTTTTTCTTTACTTTCTTGATTGCAAAGTTTACCGCTTTTTTTACACTGTCCGCATAGGACTGTTCTGTCATTGCCTGGGATGCATACAGTGTCCCTAAAAGTGAAAATCGATACAAGGGCTTTACAGCATTAAGCGCAATTGCAGCAATATCAACAACACAGTCATTACACCGGCACATATCGCCTTCAATTTTAAGCTGCTGTTCCATTTCTCTTATTACCAGTGTTTCCGCCTCATTTTTCAAATGACTAAAATCATATTCATCTATAAAAGCCATATACTCTCCTATTATTTAATTATACCATAATACTGGATTATTGCAAGCCCTAAGAATTTAGGTGCTAGGCGGGTCCTTTGTTAATGGGACAAATTTGGCGTATTTATTTACCCTTTGCAGTTTGACAACCCCTACAGGACCGTTACGCTGCTTGGCAATTATAAGGTCGGTTGGAACTATATCAGAATTCTGCGGTTTTTCTTCTTCCTCACTTTCCTTATTTTTGTCATATTTACTCTTCTTGGGTGATTCTATATTCAAAAACAATACAAGGTCTGCGTCCTGTTCAATTGAACCGGAATCCCTTAAATGGGCAAGTGTTGGGGTTTCAAACTGGGCATCACGGTTTAACTGACAAATAACAACAATGGGAATATGCAGCTCCCTTGCAAGGCTTTTTAATGATCTTGATATTTCTGAAATTTGCTCAAACCTTGGAATTGAAGCATGTCCGCCGTGGGTAATTAACCCTAAATAATCAATAAAAATAATTTCTACTTTATTTTTGGTTCTTAACATTCGTGCCTGTGTACGCAACTCTGATAATTTCATATTTGGCATTGTTACAATGTGAAACGGAGATTCATATATTGTTCCCATTTTATCTATAATTCTTTTATATTCACCGGAGCTTAAAAAGCCGCTTCGTAAATTATTTGCCAAAACCATTGCTTCACTGCTGATAAGACGCTGACATAATGCAATTTCTGACATTTCCAAAGAAAAGAAGGCGGTAGGTATTTTTTTATGAAAAGCAATATGAGCCGCCATATTTAAAGCAATGGTGGTCTTGCCAACAGAAGGCCTAGCTCCAATAATAATAAACTCTTCTGCCTGAAAGCCTGATGTTAATTGATCCAAATGCTCATACCCTGTTGGGACACCTGTTATTGGATTCCCGGATTTCATGGCATGTTCTATTATATCAACAGTCTCTCTTAAAACCTCTCCTATTAAACGGGGCTTTATAACTTGTCTTATATCACTTAACTGAAATATACTTTTCTGTACTTCTTCCAAAACTTCTGTAATTTCTTTGGATTCATCATAAACGCTTACTCCAATTAAAGACGCAAGTTTAAGAAGTGCCCTTTTAAGCGAATAATTTTTAACCATTTGTGCGTAATAATCAATATTAGCACTGGAAGGAATTACATTTGTTAAGGCGGATATATAAGAAGCGCCCCCCGCTTCATCAAGCTTGCCCATTTGTTTTAGTTCATGGACTACTGTCTGGATATCTGCACGCAGGCTTTTTGCTTCTAAACTTAATACTGCTTCAAAGACCCTTTGGTTTGCCCGTGAATAAAAATCATCCGGCTTTAGATGAAGCTGGGTTACAGCAGAGACCGCTTCTGTATCCGCAAGAAGGCTGCCAAGAGCAGCTTGTTCAAGCTCATCATCATGAGGAGGTGTCTTATCTTTAAATGTTTGGGCCATACTTCCCCTTATGGGTTATGACTTAAGCTTCTTGCTCCACAATCGGATTGTTTTCAATCAGATCACTTGCAGGTGCCTCTTCCTTAACTTCCTCTCTAACTTCTTCTTTATCTTCAAACCGATCGTTTCTTCTTCCCCTGCGCGGAGCAGGTTTTGCGGGAGTTTCTGTCTTTATTTCCTGTCCAATTATTGTTACAGAAATTTCCGCCGACTGGTTTTCATAAAGCTTAATAAGAGCCTTATACTTGCCTACATTTTTTATACCGCTGCCCGCAATTTCAATTCTTTTGCGTTCAATCTGGAACCCGTTCTTTGCAAGTTCATCCGCAAGGGTTTGGTTTGTAACCGCGCCATAAAGCTTGCCATTTGCGCCTGCCGGCATGGTAATAGACAGCTCAAGAGAATCAAGCTTTTCTTTAACACTTCTTGCATCAAGGCGTTTTTGTTCTTTACGGGCTTCAATTTCCGCTCTTCTGGCTTCAATAACCTTTATGGTTTTTGGGGTGTACGGCAGAGCAATGCCTCTTGGAAAAAGATAATTCCGGGCATAACCTTTTGCAACTTCCTTTACATCTCCCTCTTCACCAAGAGTTGATAAATCTTTGTTTAAAATAACTTTCATGACAGACTCCTTGCTACTCAGCTACATAAGGAAGAAGCGCAATGCTTCTGGCTTGTTTAATTGCTAAAGCCAGCGCCCTTTGGTGTTTGGCGCAAGTTCCGGTAATGCGGCGGGGTAAGATTTTCCCCCTTTCTGTAATAAAACGGCGCAGGGTATCCGCATCCTTATAATCAATTTTCAGCTTTTGAGCGCAAAATTTGCATATTTTTTTCTTAAAGAAAACTTTTGCGCCTTTTCCGCCTCGTCCTCGATCATCACCATCACGGTCGTCCATGTGCATATCATGGCGGGCTGGATGATCGTTATCAAGATATTTATCATCTGACATATAATTTCTCCTTTGTTTTATTAAAACGGAATATCATCGGCAAAACCATCTTGAGAAGAATGACTTTCACCTGAATTATCAGAAGGCGATTGTGAATTATTTCTATCGCCATATGAGTTATCATTTGAGTAACCACCGGAAGAATTTCCCCCGGAAGCACCGCCCCCACCCCCACCAAGTAGTTGAACGTAGTTTGCGATAACCTCTATTCTTGAACGATTCTGACCGTCCTGCTGCCAGCGATCTTGCTTAAGCTCACCGCCAACACCTACCATTTTACCTTTTACAAGGTATGATTGCAAAGATTCACCTTGCCTGCCCCAAACAACGATATCAAAAAAGTTAGCTTCATCTTCCCATTGATCTCCGTTTTTTTTACGGCGGTTAACGGCAATTGAAAATTTGCAGACCGCCTGCCCGCCTGCGGTGTATTTAAGCTCCGCATCACGGGTTAAGCGTCCAATTAAAGTTACATGATTTAAATCTGCCATTTTGCCTCCCCTATTCGTCTATTCGTACAAATAGGAATTTCAAAAGATTGGCGTTAAGCTTGAAAATACGGTCTAATGTTGAAATTTTGGCAGGATCTGCCTTAATTACAAAGAGAACATACTTACCACGCGTTTTCTTTTTGATTTCATAGGCAAGATCTTTATCCCCCATTTCATTGGTGGTTTCAATCTCGGCTCCGTTGGCGGAAAGGTCTGTCATAAGTTGATCCCTTCCTGCTCTGTGTTGGTCTTCTTCCAGCGGGAAGATAACCGTAAGTTCGTATCGGCGCATATTTCCTCCTTATGGCCGTATGTCCAGCCCATAACCCGGGCTGAAAAAGAGGTGATTGTTTTAGGTTAACAGATTTGCAATATTGTGTCAATAGGCTTAGTCACGCATTAACACAGATTTACACAGAAAAGCCCTTGACACTTTTCTTATTTTATTGTAATATAATTTCATGGATTATAACTTTGCCCAAACCCTGATTAGTAGGCGGATTCGCGTCTCTATTATTTTTATAGAAGAAAGTTGTCAAATACATCACCTTTACACCTGCTTGCACGGGCAGGCCATTTTTTAAGGGAAAGATCTGTCTTTTTATATTCAGAAAAAGGAGTTTTTTTATGAAAAACCTTACAAAACTGTTTGGGACAGCCCTCATCACAGCGGTGCTCGTATTCGGAGCCCTGTCTTTGACGGGATGCAGCGATGGTTCGGAAGCCGACCTGATAGCGGCAGCCCCAACGGCAAACCCGCCGGCGGGTAAAGTTGATATAGGGACAAAGGTAACTTTATCCACTGCCACACCAGAGGCAATTATCTATTATACCATAGACAATACCACTCCCACAGCAAGCAGCCATAGGTATGAAACGCCGATCTCCATAGAAGGAAACACCACCATAAAAGCTATTGCCGTAAGAACCGGCTGGATAGACAGCGATGTTTTGACCGCAGTATACACTGTCGACCAGAGTATTACCGCGACCCCAACCGCAGACCCGCCGGCTGGTGAAGTTGAAATTGGGACGCAGATAACTCTATCCACTACTACACCAGGGGCAATTATCTATTTTACCATAGACAATAACGATCCCACAGAAAGCAGCGAGAAGTATGAAACGCCGATTACCATAGAAGAAGACACCGTCATAAAAGCCATTGCTGTAAGAACCGGCTGGATAAACAGCGCTGTTTTAACCGCAGAATATACTGTAGACCAAAGTATTGTTGCAGCCCCAACCGCAGACCCGCCCGCCGGAACCTACTACGAAGCCCAAAGCGTTACACTAAAAACCTTTACCAAAGAGGCACGCATCTACTACACCATCGACAACAGCGAGCCTTCTGCAGAAAGCAGTACGCTGTTCGATCCCGATACCCCCATTTCTATTACCAATACCACCACCATAAAAGCCATTGCCGTAAAAGACGATATAACCGACAGCGGCATTTTAACCGCAATCTATACTATAAGCAGCGGCAATAATGCAGAAGAAGCTATTCATCTTACCGAAGACAACTGGGCTGGCGGCAATATTACTACTTCAAACAGGACCAAGTGGTATAAGTTCACTGCAACCGCAAGTACGCAGTATATACACTTTTCTCCCGGTACATTGAGTAGTATTTCTGCACAATTGTATGACTTAACCAATACTGAAGTGGGAAGCGAGTTTAGTTTGTCCGGCTCCACCGCGAATATTACCCGGACAGCAACAATAGGTCAGGAGTACTACATAAGAGTATGGAGCAACAGCAGCACCGGAACATACCGGATAGGGTTTTGCAAATTTTCTCTATTAATACCTGAAGCAGACATTACTCAACTTACCGAAAACATCTGGGCGGAAGGCAGTATTTGGTATAAGTTCACTGCAACTGCAAATACGCAGTATATTCACTTTTCTCCCGGTACATTGAGCAGCGTGTCTGCGCAGGTGTATAACTCTAACAGAACTACGGAGGGAATCCAGTCAACTCTGTCTGGCTCCGCTGCGAGTATTTCCCGAACATTAACGAGCGGTCGGGAATACTACATAAGAGTATGGAACAGCAGCAATGCCGGAACGTACCGGATAGGGTTTAGCAAATTACCTATAATAATACCTGAAACAGGCATTACTCAACTTACCGAAAACATCTGGGCGGAAGGCAATATTACAGCTGATATGCCAATCAGAGAACAGTGGTATAAGTTCATTGCAACCGCAAGTACGCAGTATATTCACTTTTCTCCCGGTACGTTGGGAAGCGTGTCTGCACAGGTGTATAACTCCAGCAGAACTACGGTGGGAATCCAGTCAACTCTGTCTGGCTCCGCTGCGAGTATTTCCCGAACATTAACGAGCGGTCAGGAGTACTACATAAGAATATGGAACAATAGCAGTACCGGAACATACCGGATAGGGTTTGGCAAATTATCTATAATAATACCTGAAACAGGTATTATTCAACTTACCGAAGACACTTGGGCGGACGGCGATATTACTACTGCAAACAGGGAGCAGTGGTATAAGTTCACTGCAACCGCAATTACGCAGTATATACACTTTTCTCCAAGTACGTTGAGCAGCGTGTCTGCACAAGTATATAACTCAACCTACACTGCGGTGGGAAGTGAGTCAACTTTGTCTGGCGTGAGTATTACCCAGACAGTAACGATAGGTCAGGAGTACTACATAAAAGTATGGAGCAACAGTAGCACAGGAACATACCAGATAGCTTTTAATGATTCATTCATATCTCCGAGTGGTTTTGTAGAGCTTACCGAAGACACTTGGGCGGATGGCAATTTAACAACTGAAAACAGGAATCAGTGGTATAAGTTCACTGCAACAGCAGAAACGCAGTGGATACACTTTTCTCCCGGTACATTGAGCAGCGTGTCTGTGCAGGTGTATAACTCCAGCAGAACTGCAATAGAAACCCAGTCAACTTTGTCTGGCTCAACCACGAGGGTTTCCCGAACAGTAACGAACGGTCAGGTGTACTACATAAGGGTATGGAACAGCACCAATACCGGAACGTACCGGATAGGGTTTAATGATTTATTCATATCTCCGAGTGGTTTTACAGAGCTTACCCAAGACACCTGGGCTGACGGCAATATTACAACTGATATGCCAATCAGAGAGCATTGGTATAAGTTCACTGCAACCGCAGAAACGCAGTGGATACACTTTTCTCCCGGTACATTGGGCAGCGCGAGTGTGCAGGTGTATAACTCTAACGGAACTACATTGGAAAATTCTTCAACTTTGTCTAATTCCACCGCTACTAGGGTTTCCCGAACAGTAGCGAACAGTCAGGAGTACTACATAAGGGTATGGAACAACAGCAACACCGGAACGTACCGGATAGGGTTTAATAAATTCCTTATACCACCTGAAACGGGCACACTTATCGAAGATAACTGGACGGACGGCAATATCACTGCTGATACAACAAACAGGGAGCAGTGGTATAAGTTTACCGCAACAGCAGATACGCAATATATACACTTTTCTTCCAATACATTGGGCATTAACACCGTGTCTGTGCAGCTGTATGACTCTAATGGAACTACGGTGGGAAATTCGTCAACTTTGTCTAGCTCCGAAGCGAGGGTTTACCGAACAATAACGATAAATCAGGTTTACTACATAAGGATATGGAACAGCACCAATACCGGAACGTACCGGATAGGGTTTAACCATTTATTTATACCACCAGAAACAGGCATTACACAACTTACCGAAGATAACTGGGCGGACGGCAATATTACTGCTGATACAACAAACAGGGAGCAGTGGTATAAGTTTACCGCAACAGCAGAGACACAGTGGATACATTATTCTCAAGTTGACTTGACCTTCGTGTATATGCAAGTGTATGACTCTAATGGAACTACAGTGGAAAGCTATTCAAATTTGTCTGGGAGGGTTTCCCAAACATTAACGCGCGGCCAGGTGTACTACATAAGAGTATGGAACAGCCACGCCACCGGAACGTACCGGATAGGCTTTAACCATTTCCTTATACCACCCGAAACAGGCATTATACTTATCGAAGACAACTGGACGGACGGCAATATCACTGCTGATACAACAAACAGGGAGCAGTGGTATAAGTTTACCGCAACAGCAGAGACACAGTGGGTACACTTTTCTCCTGGGACATTGAGCAGCGTGTCTGTGCAAGTGTATGACTCTAATGGAACTACAGTGGAAAGTGCTTCAACTTATTTGTCTGGGAGGGTTTCCCGAACATTAACGAGCGGTCAGGAGTACTACATAAGAGTATGGAACAGCAGCGCCAATGGAACGTACCGGATAGGGTTTAATAAATTACTTGTACTGCCTGAAGCCAGCGTTATTCAGCTTACCGAAGACACTTGGGCAGACGGTAATATTACTGAGCATATTCCGGAGCAGTGGTATAAGTTCACTGCAACCGCAGGTACACAGTGGATACATTATTCTCAAGTTGACTTGACCTTCGTGAATATGCAATTGCATGACTCTTATGGAACTACAGTGGGAAGCCGGTCAACTTTGTCAAATTCCAACCTGATGGTTTCCTTAACATTAACGAGCGGTCAGGAATACTACATAAGGGTATGGCCAAGTGGTAGTGGCACCGGAACATATCAGATAGGGTTTAACAAATTCTCTATATTAAGACCTGAAACCAACATTACTCCACTTACCGAAGACACTTGGGCGGATGGCAATATTACTACCGCAAACATGGTGCAGTGGTATAAGTTCACTGCAACGGTAGGTACGCAGTATATACACTTTTCTCCAGATACAGGTACATTGAGCAATGTGAATGTGCAGTTGTATAACTCTAACGGAACTATAGTGGAAGATTCATCAACTTTGTCTAATTCCACCACTAGAGTTTCCCGGGTAGTAACAACAGGTCAGGAATACTACATAAGGGTATGGAGCAACTTAGTCTACAACATCGGAACATACCGGATAGGGTTTAATGATTCATTCATATCTCCGAGTGGTTTTACAGAGCTTGCCGAAGATGACTGGGCGGAAGGCAATATTACTCCATACAGGGAGCAGTTGTATAAGTTTACCGCAACCGCAAGTACGCAGTGGATACACTTTTCTACAGGTACTATGAGCAGCGTGTTTGTGCAAGTATATGACTCTAACTTAATTATTACAGTGGGAAGCTCGTCAATTTTGTCTAGTTCCACCGCTAGGGTTTCCCGGTCAGTAACAATAGGTCAGGAATACTACATAAGAGTATGGAACAATTCCGACGCCGTAACGTACCAAATAGGGTTTAATACTACAGATTCACCGCCACCAACACAATAAATGGGAAATAGATCGTTGTTCGTGAGAAAAGCGGGTTGTTAACCTGTAGCCAACGAACAACGGTCTGTTTCAAAAACAGGTCTGGCAGCACAAGCGTAGTAATTGTTGATAAAAGCGGAGGCTGGACACGCTACCTCAAAACAATTGGCACCAGTTCTGAAGAGAAAATAATTGCCGAACTGGGCCATGTGACTGACACCAAAGTACGCTATATGTGGGGTATTTTAGTGTCAGTCACCCCTTAACAAAGTAACCGTCAAAACAACCCCTTCTAGCGCGGAGTAAAAAAGAAAAATAAACTGACCTTCAAAATAAACATTTGGAGGTAGAGAATGCGTTACAGCGAAGAAGAAAAGGAAATGTGGTTGGAAGACTGGAGACAGAGTGGAAAAAGCGCGTGGGCGTACGCGAAAGAGAACAGCCTTAACCCGCGTACCTTTATTAAGTGGAGTAAGCCATACAAAGAAAGCAAGCATAGCTTTGTAGAGGTATCCGCACGGCTAATGCCCCAGAAGCACGACCGTGAGATACTGATAGAGAAAGGGGATGTAAAAATACATATACCGCTTTATCTTAACGGTATTGAATTACGAGCTGTTATGGAAGGCTTGGGGAGAGTCATATGACACTTGATCTTAGCAAGGCAAGGATATTTATCCGTCCCGGATATACAGATCTTAGAAAAGCAGTAAACGGCCTTGCAGCAATAGTGGAAGCAAATATGTCAGGGGATCCTTTCAGCGGAAACATATATATCTTTTGTAACAGGGAGCGCAAGTTGTTAAAAGCAGTATACTGGGACAAAACAGGATTTTGGTTGAGCCAGAAACGGCTGGAAGAGAATAAATATCCGTGGCCGCAAGATGAAAATGAAGTCCGGGAACTTACACTGGAACAATTACAATTATTATTATCCGGGATAGATTTCTTTAAAGCACACAAAACATTATATTACAAAAAAGTTTCATAATTATTTAAAAAACTATTGACAAAATATTTTGTTATGCGCTAAACTGTGGTATGCAAGTACAAGTTGAGGGGCTTAGTACCACAGTTATTAATTATATCGATGAACTAAAAGCCGGTTACGAAAATAAGATAATCAAGTTAAAAAATGAAGCAATAGAATACCAGAACAAATACATCGTGATAAAAGAGAAGTACGATCTTTTGATATACAAAAGGTTCATGAGAAGTGCCGAAAAGATGCCGTCTGACGAAAACCAGCAATTATTGTTTACAAGTGAAGTAGATCCTGTCGAGATACCGGAAAAAGATGATGAAGAAGAAAAAACAGAGGTAAACTCATACTCAAGGAAGAAACCCGGTCGCAAACCGATAGACGCCAAGATACCTCGAATAGAAAAGATTATCGACATACCTGAAGAAGATAAAACCTGCGCTTGTGGGGTGGAACTGACTAGAATAGGCGAGGAAACAAGTGAAAAACTAAACATAATCCCTATGCAGATATTTGTAGAAAAAACAATAAGACCAAAGTATGCCTGCCGCCATTGCGAAGGAACGGAAGATGAAGACAAAAAAACGGTACGGATAGCGCCTGTCGAGCCGTCTATAATACCAAGAAGCATAGCCAGTTCCAGTCTTTTAAGCACTATCTTTACCCAGAAGTTTCAGGATCATCTGCCGTATTACAGGCAGGAAAGGCAGTTTGATCAGATAGGAGCGGCGATAAGCCGGCAGGATATGTCCAACTGGCAGCAACATGTTTACAAAAGGTTAGCACCGTTATTTGAAATACTGGAGAAAACAGTTAAATCGGGACCTGTAATACAAATGGACGAGACAACGGTGCAGGTAATGAGAGAGGAAGGAAGAGATGATAAGCAAAAAAGCTATATGTGGCTTACCCGAGGAGGGCCGCCCGGGAAAACCGTACTTTGGTATGTTTACCGGCAGACTCGTGCGGCATATAATGCAAGAGAATTTCTTGAAGGGTACACAGGTTATCTGCAGACTGACGGTTATGAAGGATATAACGCTGCTATAAAAGGCATGTTAGGAATTAAACATGTTGGCTGTTTTGCCCATGCGCGGAGATATTTCTTTGAAGCTTCTAAAATATCAAAGAATTCAAAATCGGCAGAAGAAGGGATGAAATATATTCGCAAGCTTTACATAATTGAAGATGATCTTAGAAAACAAAATCTTGACGAAGAAACATTTGTAAAAGACAGGAAAGTCCGCGCGGAACCCGTACTTGAAAAGTTTAGATCATGGTTATTGAAACGGAAAGAAGAAGTTCCGCCAAGTATGCTTTTAGGAAAAGCGATAAACTACACGCTTTCCGAGTGGGACAAAATGACAGCGTATCTTGAAAGTCCGTATCTTACGCCTGACAACAATACATGTGAAAACGCAATACGACCTTTTGTTCTTGGAAGAAAGAACTGGCTGTTTTCTCAAAGCCCCGAAGGAGCAGAAAGTTCCTGCGGCATATACTCGCTGATTGAAACCGCAAAGCAAAACGGTCTTGTACCCAGAAATTATCTCACGGCTCTTTTTGAAAAAGCCCCCTTGGCGACTTCACCCGAAGACTGGGAAAAACTCCTCCCTTGGAATGTTTTAACTGCTTAAATTGACGGATACTTAACAAACTACCAAAACTTCCAAACAAAACACCAAAGACTTTTCCTCAAACGATAAAGCAAATTTAGTATCACCAACCCAGAATAAACGGCTGGCTTTTGTGTGTTAATCACACAAAAGTCTGCCGTTTATTCTGGGACTAGCAGATACTTCCTCCGCGCTCTCTGCGTCTCAGTGCCTCTGCGCGAGGAAATGAATATGTAAAAATCCGCAAACCCCCATCTTCTTCCATATTATAGCACAACGCACAAGAGACAAATTTTCACAAATTTTCAAACTTTCTTCAAAAACGATAAAGCAAAACAGCACTTCCGCACCATATATAGGTATCTAAAACACTTAGTTTTCTAAGTATTCTGGAGGCAGTAGTCCTGTGTTTTTTTCTCACAGAGGACACAGAGGTATGATAAAAAGTTAACCAAGTTCGGAAAATATTGTATAACCTGAAGATAGGAAGTATCGACAGGGGAAGGCGTTGGTTCGTGTCTGTGCCTGGTCTACGAGACCGCCACGGAGAATGAAGAG
>Ga0099364_10003162_pt1 | contig 25781 bp, 24 predicted proteins | sample TergutTh196P3_FD_73070 | JGI IMG/M metagenome (GOLD analysis project Ga0099364, IMG submission 73070) | Microcerotermes parvus P3 segment gut microbial communities from Pointe-Noire, Republic of the Congo - Th196 P3 | ecosystem: Host-associated > Arthropoda: Insects > Digestive system > Gut ...
CATATACATATCGTCTACCCAAAGGGAATTTTCTGCAGGGCGCAAACGCGCAAGGGTTCCGTCGTGCAAGCGATGCTCTTTGTACATCGTAAAATCGAACGTTAGGTCGATGATAGGACGCAGCTTTGTAGCCAAAGACGGATTTGCCAGTACGCCTTTGACAAAAGCCGCTTGCATAGAGCCGCAGTCATCAAGCCATATCGGAGCTATAAGCCCCCTAAGCCCGCTTCTGCCTGACTCATTATGAGCTCTTACAAAATGAGGATATATATCCCCAACGAAATTAAAACGCTCGAAAACATAGTTGGCATAACGCCTGTCGTCAAAAATTTCGGCAGCACGCAGCAATGCTGAATAAGTAACGCCCCATTCGTAGGTTAATATTCCAAAACGACCGCGCTCTAACACTGTATTGGCATCAATACGGCGGTAGTCGGTTACGGGGCGCGGAGGCTCAGCGTCAGGCTGAGGCTGAGCATTAGGATTAGGCGCCGGACGGTCGAGCAAGCGTGTCGGTGTAGTGGCGTTGATAAAATCGAACACGCGGTCTAAATCTACCTTGATAGAGGTAAGCAAAGGATTAGGAGGCGGAGCCTGCCCCTGTCCTTGTCCCTGTTGAGCTATACCAACAGAACAAATAAATACGCAAATGGCAATAATTGCCAAAAATTTATTATATTTCATATACTTAAAATATTAAATTAATTATTAAATTGTTTATAAAAAAATTTTTGGCAAAAATAACTTATTTTTGAATATTTACAAAACTTGGCTACAATATTTGATAGTTTTTTTTGATGTGACAAATTTTTTAGAAAAAAAAGTTAAAATAAAGAGGAAATACAATATTTTTTTTTGTGTGAATTCTTTTTTTTTGTATTTTTGGGCTTTCATTTTAAAATAAAAAATTGAATCATGAGAAAGAAAATAGTAGCAGGCAACTGGAAGATGAACAAAAGCCTATCCGAAGGCGTACAGTTAGCCAAAGACGTTAACGCCGCAGTGGAAGCCGTTGGCGTGTTGAAATGCGATGTGGTGGTAGCTCCGCCATTCTTGCATCTCACGGAAGTGAGTAAAGTAGTGGGGAACAAAGTCAGCGTATCGGCGCAAAACTGTGCTGCCGAAGCGTCAGGAGCGTATACCGGCGAAGTGGCGGCAGCGATGCTCAAATCTGCGGACATTCAATACGTAATAATAGGACATTCCGAACGTCGCGCTTATTACGGCGAAACAGACGCTATACTTGCAAAAAAAGTAAATCAGGCGTTGGCTAACGCTCTGAAACCGATTTTCTGCATAGGCGAAGAACTATCGCAACGCGACGAGGGCATACATTTTGACGTAGTGCGCGGACAACTCGAAAAAGGCTTGTTCCACCTGTCGGCAGAAGAATTTAGTAAGGTCGTAGTAGCCTACGAACCCGTGTGGGCTATCGGCACCGGACGTACCGCTACCGACGAGCAGGCGCAGGAAGTGCATGCTTTTATCCGTAAAACAATTGCCGAAAAATATGGCGAAAAAGTCGCCGACTGCACAACCATCCTGTATGGCGGTAGCTGCAACGAAAACAACGCGCGCGGACTGTTTGCATGTCCCGATATAGACGGCGGTCTGATTGGCGGTGCATCGTTAGTGGCTGAAAAGTTTGTAAAAATTGTTGGCTCGTTCTAATGGACGTTGATTTTCTTGTAATAGGTTCGGGATTAGCGGGTTTGAGTTTTGCTTTGAAAGTGGCGCCCTATGGAAAAGTTTGCATAGTTAGCAAAACAACGCTGAACGAAACGAACACAGTGTATGCGCAAGGTGGTATTGCCGCTGTTATAGACGACAACGATTCGTATGAAAAACACGTTAATGACACGTTGATTGCCGGCGTGGGGCTTTGCGATGAGATGATTGTACGGATGGTCGTCAGCGAAGGACCGGCGCAAATAAGACAATTAGTTGAATGGGGCGCCCGCTTCGATGTGACCGACGGCGGCGTTTTCGACCTTGCACGCGAAGGAGGGCATAGCGAACACCGTATACTGCATCACAAAGACAATACAGGCTTCGAGATGCAGCGAGCCCTGTCGGAAATGGCGCTAAAAAATCCAAATATTGAGATTTTGGAAAACCATTTCGCAGTAGATATAATCACACAGCACCATCTCGGACGGTTAGTAAAACGCTATCATTCGGATATAGACTGCTATGGCGCCTACATCATGGATGTTAAGACCAAAAAGACCTTTGCTGTTTTGTCGCGCGTTACGATGATGGCTACCGGAGGCTCCGGGAATCTATACAGCGCCACCACAAATCCCCGTATAGCTACGGGCGATGGTATTGCTATGGTTTATCGCGCAAAAGGCATCATCGACAATATGGAATTTGTACAGTTTCATCCTACATCGCTCTACAATCCCGACGAAAAGCCGTCATTTCTGATTACTGAAGCCATGCGCGGCTTTGGCGCTGTTCTGCGAACTATTGACGGCAAGGAGTTCATGCACAAGTACGACGCGCGCGGTTCGCTTGCTCCGCGCGACGTGGTTGCGCGCGCAATAGACAACGAAATGAAAGTGCGCGGCGACGACCACGTATATTTAGACGCTACCGCTACATCAAGCGAAGCGTTAAAAAGCCACTTCCCGAATATTTACGAAAAGTGCATGAGTCTTGGAATAGACGTCGCAAAGGATTACATACCCGTTGTACCCGCAGCGCATTACCAATGTGGAGGCGTAAGGGTAGACAAGCGCGGACGAGCAAGTATAAACCGACTGTATGCAGCCGGCGAAACGACGTCCACAGGGTTGCACGGAGCTAATCGCCTGGCTTCAAACTCGCTGTTGGAAGCGGTTGTGTATGCCAACAATGCTGCAAACGACGCAATAAAGCATTTCAAAAAGTATACCATCCCCGACAACATTCCCGAATGGAACACCGAAGGCACGGCGCATCCCGAAGAAATGGTGCTGATAACGCAAAATTACAAGGAATTGCAGCAAATAATGAGTAATTATGTAGGTATTGTCCGCTCTAACCTGCGCCTGAAAAGAGCAATGGACCGACTGCAAATTATTTATGACGAAACCGAAGCGCTGTATGCAAAAACAACATTGTCGCTGCAACTCTGCGAACTGCGAAATATCATAAACGTTGCCTATCTGGTAATAAAAAGCGCCCAAGCGCGACACGAAAGTATAGGACTGCATTTTACAATAGATTATAATTAAAATGATGATTTGGTATAAGATTTTTTACGGAATTTGCTGGTTGTTGACATTATTGCCGCTTGGCTGTCTTTACGTGATTTCCGATTTGTTTTTTGTTCTGGTATGCTATGTGGTGCGCTACAGGCGAAAAGTAGTGATGGAAAACTTGCGCAACTCCTTTCCCGAAAAAACGGATAAAGAGCGGCGGCTGATTGCGCGAAAGTTCTATCGTTTTTTATGCGATTTGTTCATAGAAACAATAAAGGTGATGAATATTGACACCCCTCAAATACGGCGCCGCTTCAAGTATAATAATCCCGAAATTTTGCACGAGCTATACAAAAAGGGCAAGCATATTTTATTTGTCACGGGGCATTATGGCAACTGGGAATGGTTGGCAACGCTTGAGAAAACCACTCCATATCACCATGCAACGCTTTATCAGCCATTGCAAAACAAACTTTTCGACAGGTTTTTATTTGAACTGCGCTCTAAATGGGGTTCAGACGTCATTCCGGCAAATAATGCAGTCAGAGAAATTGTTAAATACAAAAAAGAAAACCGGCTGACCGGCTTGCTTTTTCTCTCCGACCAGTCGCCTCACTACGGCGCTGCGCTACATTGGGCGCCTTTCCTGAATCAGGACACGCCAATATATGTCGGTATCGAAAAATTAGCACGGCGCTATGATACGGCAGTGGTTTATTTAGAAGCGTTGCGTGTGAAACGGGGATATTACGAAGTAGGCGTTGTTCTGGTAGCCGAAAATGCCGCTGAAACAGCCGAAATGGAAATAACAAACAAGCACGTCCAATTACTGGAAGAAACCATACGCCGCAAACCTGAATATTGGCTATGGAGCCATAGAAGATGGAAACATAAGCGTTAAATGTTTCAATTTCCCACTGTTACGTAAACTGTTGCATGGTTCAACAAAAAATACGCTACTTCTCCATACGTGAATGGTCCGTTCATCTGCGCGAGATGGTTGCGAAAGACGCCAGGATATGCAAAATTAGTGATGCAAGTGAATGAACATACTATGTCGCCGTCAAAAACCTTTTTTTCATTTTCATAAGACATGTTGTCCATATTCGCTAAACGATACGGAATATCCTTATAAACAGGCGCGCCAAACGAAACGTATTTATCCTTGTCGGCTTCCGTTTCATGGGCAATTGCAACGTTCATAATAAATCCGGCGTAATCTCCGGCAAGGCACTTGCGCGAGCCGGCGCCGGCGTCGCGTGAACGGTCTATTTGACGGGATAATAGATATTGCCTGAGATTTTGCTTGACGCCATTTATCAAAGCAGATTCGAACTGTTGTCCGTTCTCTTCAAAAATTATGACATCGTCGGTGTCGGGTTTGAACGGGCTGAAAACATGTATTTCAGCGTATTTATCAGCGGCAACCCCGATGTGCATTACCACGCCTGAATTGTTGTGCGACTTGCCATCGATGCCCGAAAAAACAAGCGATTCGTCATTACGCTCATATTCGGAATATAACGAAGTGACGGCAATCCAGCCACAAACAGCCTTATTGGCAAAATTGGAATAATTGGAACAATTGAGCCCATATTCACTCCAAACTTCTGAAAAACAAGGCATTATTAACACGGAAAAACCATTGTCAAATGCATCGTCATAGATGCTATTAATAGTTTTAGCGTCGTAGACCTCAAATTTCACCTGGGCGGCAATATCTGTCACATTGTGAACAAATATTTTTTCGCGGGTGGTAACTAAATTTTGACCCTTTTCGACAAATCGACTGCAAGAACCTGCAATCCAATTTCCCTTCGACAACTGCGACAATAATGGTGCATCGCCCGCTAAAAGCAGTTTGTCGCCATTTTCAATCATTGTGTTGACTTCAGCAACAGAAAAAAATCCTTGAATCATATCATTATATTTTAAATGTTTTGAAGGTGCAAAGATATATTTTTTAATTGTTCAATCAAATTTTTTTTATTTTTTTACAGCCATCTTTCGCATTGCGAAAAGAAAAAGTTTGATTCTACGGTTGCGCTTTCGACGCAGTCTGAACCGTGAACGGCGTTTTTCAGAATGCTACGGGCATATTTTTTCCTTATTGTCCCTTCTGCGGCATTAGCCGGATTGGTTGCGCCTATCAATTTTCGGTATTCTTCTACTGCGTTTTCGTGCTTCAAAATAGCCACTACTACCGGCTCTGAAATCATAAAATGCACTAAATCGCCGAAAAACTGTTTATCTTTATGGATGGCATAGAACGTTTCGGCTTGTTCCTGTGTCATTTTTAGATATTTCATTGCTGCGAATTTAAAACCGCCCTTTTGAATATCTGCTAAAATATCTCCCATGTAGCCGCTTTTCATAGCGCACGGCTTGACCATGGTGAACGTGTAATCTCTTACTGACATGATTTTTTTTATTTTTGTTTATTGCATAATTCTCAACCTCATTCCCGGCGTTATTCTACTGTTTGCCGAGAGATTGTTCCACCGCTGAATATCATTTACTGATACGCCGCTGTACATTTGTGAAATCGCCCATACAGTATCTCCTTGTTTTACTGTATAATAGGTAACATTTCCTCCGCTACTGCTGCCTGCAGATGCGGTGGTAGCAGTAGCAGTAGACGCTTGACTGCTTGGCGCGGCAGCAGTAGAGCTTGACTGACGCGGAGCTACATAAACGACTAATTGTCTGCCCGCAACGATTCGTGTGCCGCTAAGATTGTTCCACGCTTGCAAATTTCTAACCGTTACGCCATACCTTGACGCAATAGTACTAAGCGTTTCGCCCGAGCGGATAGTGTGTACCATACGGTCTCTTCCGGCAGTATTTACCGACGAGTTTGCAGCCGAGCTGCTACTGCTGCTGGCGCCTGCGGGCGATACCGGACGAAACGAATTGCTAAGGAATACCTCCGGTCTGTGATTAACTATCGATTCTTCCAGGTCGATATAGCCGGCTGTGTACAATATCGGAAGCCGCAACGGATGTGGCGCCGAATTGCCCGGAATAATATCTCTTAGGTATTGCGGGTTCAAGTCGCGCAACAATTGCAATGGAATTCCCATTACTTGCGAAACCTGCGAAAGGTTCACGTTCCGGTTAACCATTATTGTATCCGAATCGGGTGGCACGTTTATTTGTCGCGGAGTGAATCCGTGTTCTTTATAGTAATGCATTGCGTATGTTGCGCCTATGTACAAAGGCACATATCCTCTTGTTTCTCGCGGCAGGTAGGGGTATATTTCCCAGTAGCAGGTTTTTCCGCCAGCGCGTCTGATTGCTCTGTTTACGTTGCCCGGTCCGCAGTTATATGCAGCCATAGCCAACGTCCAGTCGTCGTACATATTGTACAGGTCTCTCAGGTATCTTGCCGCAGCGTGAGTTGCTGCAACGGGGTCGCGTCGCTGGTCTACAAAAGTGGTTACCTGCAAGCCGTACATACGCCCGGTAGCAAGCATAAACTGCCATATTCCGGTCGCTCCCGCACGGGAACGAGCAACAGGGTTCAATGCCGATTCTACAACTGCAAGATACCTAAATTCGAGGGGCATTTCATAAAAATCAAAAATTTCATCGAAAATAGGAAAATAATATTCGCTAAGACCGAGCATTATATCCATTTGATTGCGCCTGCGATTGGTATAGACGTGAATACTGCTCCTGACAACGTTATTGTAAGTCAGATTTACTAACGAAGGGATTCGCTCAAGACGTTGAATGTAGATGGAATCGTGGTGTTCGATAACAAAAGACAGTTCGTCTACTGCAATTTCTGCTGCCAGCGTATCGCTTGCGATTGTTTCCTGCACACGCCAAAGGCGCATTAAATTATCCAAATTTATGTCAAAATCTGAAAAATAAAAATCTACAGGGATAGAATCATTTACAATCTTACGGGCTCCTGCCTCGTATTCCTTTGCCCATAAAACCATAGGTATGAGCAACATAAAGCATTTTAATATTAAAATTTTCTTAATCATTTGATATACAGTATTTAGATTTTAAAAATAAAACCGCAAAGATAATCCAATATTTTGAGAATACAAAAAATTATCAAAAAAAATTGGACGAATTTTTAAAGAAATATTATCGTCGATGTTAAAATCCATGAGATGAGCGTCTACGTTTGCGTCTATAATATTGACTGCATACGACGCTACGACCGCTACAATAGCCCAATCGCGCCAAGTGCGGAGTTTATCTTTTCCGGTGTTGATTATTTGCGATTGACGAGCAGGAGTGAAGCCGGGCAATAGAACTTCATGATAATTCGTATAGGGGTCGTTGTCGTTGTAATCGATGTATGCGCGTCGATATTGGCTAAACATGTTTTGAAATGTTATGAGTCGCTCTACTGAAATACCAATTGCCAAATAGATGATGGGTATTTTCCAGTATTTACGGTTATAGACCTGCCCTAATCCCGGTATTACAGCCGACATCATGGCTGCTTTTGCCGGCGAATGTAAGGAATATGATTCCATACTTTCTACCGGAAAAATTGTTGCCCAATCAGTTGTATCGGAAATAAAAATAATGTCGGATTCATAGAAAAAATCAATCGAATCGTTAGCGAAATCAATCGAATCGTTAATGAAAACCGTAGGCGCTGAAATAGAATCAGGTTCTTGTCCTGAAAGTTTCAAGTTGCAAAGCCACAAAAGAATTGCAACCGCAAAACATATTTCAAACTTCTTAATTTTCAATTTTCAATTATTTTGATAATATTCTGTAGTTCTGCATCGGTTCTGAACGGTATTACGATTTTTCCTCTGCCTTTTGCATCTCTCTTAAAATCAACTTTTGTAGCAAAACGTTTGCTCAACAGCGCTTTCATATTTTCTTCCATATCATCTGACGCATTATCCAATTTGGCGTCAGCATCAATTGTTTCAACGTTTGCTTCCGGTTCGGGTTCGCTTACCGGTTCGGCTATGGGTTCGTTTTCGGGTTGTGGTTCCGGTTCCGGATTATTGATTTGATGAACTTTATCTTCCACTTGACGTACAGAAAGTTCATCTTCAATAATATTTTGTAGCATCTGCTGCTGTAGGTCAATTTGTTTGATGTTCACTAATGCCCGCGCATGTCCCATGCTGATTTGCCTTTGCTTGATAGCCAATTGTATTTCGGCAGGCAATTTTAACAGTCGCAAATAATTGGCAATTGTAGAGCGTTTTTTGCCAATGCGCTCACTGACGTTTTCCTGCGTCAATTGACATTCATCTATCAGGCGTTGATAACTGATTGCTATTTCCATAGCGTCTAAATCTTCGCGTTGGATGTTCTCTACTAACGCCAACTCAAGCATATTGTTATCTTCGGCATGACGTATGTATGCCGGTATTTCTGTAAGACCGGCAATAACTGATGCACGGTAACGCCTCTCGCCCGAAATAATCTGGTATTGACCGCTATCTGTTTCGCGAACAGTTATTGGCTGAATTATTCCCAATTGCTTGATTGACGCGGCTAATTCTGCAAGAGCCTCCTCGTCGAAATGGGTGCGAGGTTGATACGGATTGGTTTCAATTTTTTGAATATCAATCTTATCTGTCGTATTGACGGTGTTCTCAGAAACGGTTTCCGGTTGCCTTATCAGAGCGCCCAAACCTTTTCCTAATGCGTTCCTTTTTGCCATATCTGAAAATTATTTTTTTGCATTTTTTTGCAACAACTCTTTTGCCAAACTCAGATAATTGATAGCGCCGGCTGAATTGACGTCATAGAGGATTACAGGCTTACCGTGACTGGGCGATTCGCTGAGCTTTACGTTGCGCTGAACAATAGTAGTGAAGACCATATCCTGAAAATGCTTCTGAACATCTTCAACTACCTGATTGCTCAATTTTAGCCTTGCGTCGAACATTGTCAGCAGGAAGCCTTCTATTTCGAGCGAAACATTGAAACCCTTTTGAACAAATTGAATTGTTTGAAGTAGCTTTCCCAAGCCTTCCAATGCAAAAAATTCGCATTGAACCGGTATAATAACCGAATGGGCTGCTGTTAGCGCGTTCAATGTAACAAGCCCTAAAGATGGCGAACAATCAATAAAAATGTACTCATAATCATCTTTGATTTGCCCGATGACCTTCTTAAGTATTTCTTCCCTTTCAGGTAGTCCTACCATCTCTATTTCAGCGCCAACCAAGTCAATATCCGAAGGTATAAGGTCAAAACCCGGTATTGCAGTCTTGAGAACGGCTACCTTCGGGTCTACTTTATCAATCATGCACCGGTAAGTGCTGTATTGGATGTTTTGCACATCAAAACCTAAACCCGATGTTGCATTTGCCTGAGGGTCGGCATCAATCAGCAATATCTTTTTTTCAAGTACCGCCATACATGCCGCCAAGTTGATGGCTGTGGTGGTCTTGCCAACACCGCCCTTCTGATTTGCTATTGCAATTACTTTTGCCATAAACGAAATTTTATAAATTAAAAAACGGACAAAGGTACAACTTTTTTTTATTTATGAACCAAAAAATTTAATTTTCAACTAAAATTCTGTTGAAGAACTGACATTTTCTGCAGAAATTAGAGGCATGCCCTTGTAGCGTAGAAATAGCTGAGCGATTGACAGCACATCTTTTTCGCAATAGCGTACAATGCGGAGAAGATTTTTTTCTTTCCAGTACACTGTTGCAACCTGACTCCCGTCAATATCGTCTTTGGGCGAGGGAATATTGAAAATGTGGGTTAATAACTTCAACGAAGTATAGTTTTTGTAATCGCCAAATCGCCAAAGTTCCATAGTGTCGATGAATGGCGTTTCCCAAGGCTTTTTTCCGGCAATATCAAATACGGCAGGCAATCTAAGCCCATTTATCAACATTCGGCGAGCAATGAATGGAAAATCAAATTCTTTGCCGTTGTGAGCGCACAACAACATATTTGCACGTTGCATCATGAATCGTTCGAGCGTTCCCGAAAATTCCTTCAAAAGCTTCGATTCATCATCGTCAAAACAAGATTTCAAACGGAACGCTAAATCGCCCGAAGGCAAACGATATGCAAAACCCGCCGAAATACATACTATTTTGCCGAACTCAGCATAAATACCCGCTCTTTCGTAAACGCTTGCGGGCGTGTGACCATCCTTACACATAGAAGCAGATTTATGTTCCCAAAGACGCTGAGTTGCTGAATCCAATTGGTGAAAATCAGAACATTGGGGCGCCGTTTCGATGTCTAAAAACAGAATATCATCAAGATTTAAATGCTCCAGCATAAAATTAGTTTTCAGTTTTCAGTTCGTTTTTAACCGCAACTGCTGCCGCAACCTCCACAACTGCTTGGCGAGCAGTGCATGCGCCCATCTTTTATCTCTTCGGGAGTAGCCTCTCGAACGTTCACTATTGTTCCCGAAAAGAACAGGTCGTCGCCGGCAAGAGGATGATTGAAATCCATGACAACCGAATCGTCCTTTACTTCCACGACCACTCCGTTAAGATTATTCCCCTGCGCATCGGTCATAGGAATGGTATTGCCCTCGAAAAACAATTCATTGTCGGTTTCCACGTCTAAGATAAATACCGACTTAGGTACTTCTATTACTGCATCTTCAAGCGCCTTTCCGTAGGCTTCCTCGCAAGGCAGCAAAAAAGCAAAAGTATCGCCCGTCTGCAAATTCTCGATTCTGCGCTCAAATTCGGCAATCAAACTGCCCACGCCAAACATGAACATCAAAGGACGCTCAACGCCTACCGTTTGGATAACATCCCCGTCTTTGCCGTCAATGCGAAGCTCGTAGGACAATGATACTACTGTATTTTTTGATATTTTCATCTGTTACTGTAATATTTAATGTATATATAAAAATTTCTGCAAAGATACAGTTTTTTTTGAAAAAAAAGAAAAAAATTTTTTCCGAAGAATATAACACATAAAAAAAAAATAAAAAATTTTATTGTTATTTCGTTTTTTATTTTTACCTTTGTCGCATATTTTTTTTAAGAATTTTTGTTGAACTAAAAAAGTAAAAATCATGTATTCGAAACCTTATCATATTGACCATGTAGGTATTGCAGTAAAAAGCATCGAAGAATCGCGCAAGTTCTACGAAGAGGTATTGGAGCTTGAGTGTTATAAGATTGAAGAGGTGCCTGACCAGAAGGTAAAGGTAGCCTTTTTCAAAGTTGGCGAGGTCAAGATAGAGCTCTTGGAGCCTACCTCTCCTGATAGTCCTATTGCGAAATTTCTCGAAAAGAAGGGACAAGGCATCCACCACATTGCCTATTTTGTTCACAATGTTAACGAAGCCTTAATGGTTTCTGAAGCAAGGGGTGTGCAGTTGATAGACGAGTTGAGCCGTAAAGGCGCAGATGGTATGGACATCGGTTTTCTACATCCAAAATCTACCGATGGCGTTCTTGTCGAATTTTGTAGCGATAAAATAGTATTATAATATGTCACAACAGAAGAAAATTAAAGAATTGATTGACCTTCGGGTCAAAGCAAAACAGGGCGGAGGCGAAAAGCGGATAGCTGCGCAACACAAAAAAGGCAAACTCACCGCCCGCGAACGTATAGAACTGCTGTTAGATGATGGCAGTTTCGAAGAGTTTGATATGTTCGTTGCCCATCGTTGTCAGGATTTCGGACTTGAAAAAGAAAGTTATCTGGGCGACGGAGTAGTAACCGGATATGGCACCATCGACGGACGTTTAGTTTACGTCTATTCGCAAGATTTTACAGTTTTTGGAGGTTCGCTTAGCGAAACGTTCTCTAAAAAAATCTGTAAACTGATGGATATGGCGATGAAGGTAGGCGCGCCAATAATAGGACTGAATGATTCGGGAGGGGCGCGTATTCAGGAAGGAGTACAAAGCCTTGCAGGATATGCCGAAATTTTTCAGCGCAACATTATGGCTTCGGGAGTTATTCCGCAAATATCCGCTATTTTTGGTCCCTGTGCCGGAGGAGCAGTATATTCGCCGGCGCTTACCGATTTCATTATGATGTCAAAAGAGAACAGTTACATGTTTGTGACCGGTCCAAAAGTGGTTAAAACCGTTACCAATGAGATAGTTACAGATACCGAACTTGGCGGAGCGATGGTTCATGCCACCAAATCGGGCGTAACGCATTTTGTTGTTGATAGCGAACAGGAAGGCATTATGCTGATACGCAAAATGTTGAGCTACATGCCGTCTAACAACCTCGAGGAGCCTCCGCTGGTAGCGTGCATAGACCCCATTGACCGATTGGAAGACAGCCTGAACGAGATTGTGCCCGACAACCCCAACAAGCCGTACGATATAAAAGACGTCATCCACGCTATCGTCGACAATAACGAGTTTATGGAAGTGCACCGTCATTATGCGCCCAATCTTGTGATAGGTTTTGCGCGATTCAATGGTTCTTCGGTCGGTATAGTTGCCAATCAACCAAAATGGCTTGCAGGCGTGCTCGACATAAACGCTTCCCGCAAAGGCGCGCGGTTTGTGCGATTCTGCGATTGCTTCAATATCCCGCTTGTTACTCTGGTCGATGTTCCGGGATTCCTGCCGGGAACAGCGCAAGAATACGGCGGAATAATAGTGCATGGCGCAAAGTTCCTTTTCGCTTATGGCGAAGCAACAGTGCCGAAAGTAACCGTTACATTGCGAAAATCGTATGGCGGAGCGCACGACGTGATGAGCTGCAAGCAATTGCGCGGAGACATAAACTACGCATGGCCCACTGCCGAAATAGCGGTAATGGGTGCAAGCGGCGCAATAGGAGTGCTTTACGGACGACAGATATCTGCAATGGAAGACCCGGAAGAACGCGCAAATTTTGTTTCCGAAAAAGAACAGGATTATACCGACAAGTTTGCAAATCCATACGTGGCAGCAAAATACGGATTCATTGACGACGTGATAGAACCGCGTAATACTCGATTCCGTGTTATCAGAGCCTTGCAGTCGCTGGCAACAAAAAAGGATACAAACCCGCCGAAAAAGCATAGTAATATTCCTTTGTAAATAAAGAATGAAAAATTAAGATGGAATATGAAAAGATTTAAGAAGATAACAATAGCATTATTGGCAGTGGTTTTGTTTCCTTTGCTTCCGCTTGCGGCGCAGGAAGATGCGTTGCTCTTTGAATCGTACGACCCGTTGATTCCACAAATGTTTGCCTTCGACAAGAAAAATGCTATTTTTGCAGGTATAAATCATGTGGACAACGAAATAGTGATTGTCAGGTACAGAGAAAACCAAGAACTGTATATCTCCCACAGAATTTTAGTAGACAAGGTAGAAGGCAAGCACGACATAGCTCATATCTATCGTCCGAAATCAGTTGCCATCTACGACGGTTATATTGTTTTTCTGGCTTCGCACGTAGACAGTTGCTATTTTGCCGTGCTTGATTTGAACGGCAGGCTCGTAAATAAACTGATGTTTCTTGGACAGGCAAATGCTTTCAGCTATAGCCCGTCTGCGCGGGAACTGTATATTTCGGGCGAAAATCCAACCGGTTTTGATGTAATAGTTTTAAATACCGGCAACGGTATAAGAAATGTAAAGAAGGAAGACGCGCTGGCGTTGCATTATCAGAGATATAGTATGTCAGAAGAAATAGCCAAGCGCGACCCTTGGGGCATCGGTATGGCGGTTATAGCTATGAGCGTGGTGTTCCTTGCATTGCTTACGCTTTTCTTAGTGTTCAAGCAATTAGGCTTGCGATTGGTTGCACTGCAACGTCACAGTCGAAAAGCGCAAGAAACGAAAATTGAAGTCAAATCAGAAGCAATATATTCGAACATGGCAATCAGCGAAGGCGTATATGCAGCCATAGCAACAGCAATTCACCTCTACGGAGAAGAACTGCATGACGTGGAAAATACAGTGCTGACCATAAACAAGGTATCGCGTTCTTATTCGCCATGGAGCTCGAAAGTTCACGGACTAAATACATATTTTAAACGATAAAAATAAACAGATGAAAAAGTATAAATTCACTATCAACGAAGTCGATTATGCCGTTGAAATAAAAAGCGTTGAAGACCGTACCGTTGAATTAGACGTTAACGGTACGTCCTATACCGTTCTTGTTGATAAAGAAGTAAAACAGTCGAAGACGCCAACATTATTGCGCTCGGTGGCTATCCCGTCTACCGACCAAGGCGCGGCAGTGAAAATTGACGCTAAAACCGGATACATAAAATCGCCCCTGCCGGGAACAATAATAGATATTTTTGTGAAACTCGGCGATAAAATTACAATCGGGCAAAAAGTGCTGATGCTCGAAGCGATGAAGATGGAAAACAACATCGAATCAGACAAGGTAGGCTCCGTGACCGAAATAAAAATCGCAAAAGGAGACTCCGTAATGGAAGGAGACGTATTAATTGTAATAGGAGAATAACGATATGATAACACTTCAAAATGCCGGTTTTTTAGATTTTGTGAAGAACCAAATGATTCAGTTCTTCCAATACACAGCCTTTTTTAATTTCACAATAGGTCATTTTGTGATGATTATTATCGGTTTGATTTTTATATTCCTTGCTATTACCAAAGAATATGAACCATTGTTGCTAATACCAATCGGCTTCGGCATGATTATTGGCAATATTCCATTCTTCCCCGGGCTAAAAATAGGGATATACGAAGAAGGGAGCGTGTTGAACATTCTCTACCATGGCGTACAGTATGGATGGTATCCGCCATTGATTTTTCTTGGCATTGGAGCAATGACAGATTTTTCGGCGCTGATATCAAACCCTAAATTGATGCTGATTGGAGCAGCCGCACAATTTGGTATCTTTATAGCCTATGCTATCGCCCTTGTTCTTGGATTTTCGCCGGCAGAAGCAGGCGCTATCGGTATAATAGGCGGAGCCGATGGACCAACGGCTATTTTTATATCATCAAAATTAGCCCCGGAACTGCTCGGCGCTGTCGCCGTGTCAGCATACTCATATATGGCGCTTGTGCCGGTAATTCAACCGCCAATTATGCGGATGCTCACAACGCCAAAAGAACGGCTTATTCACATGAAACCGCCGCGTTCAGTGTCGAAAACAGAAAAAATAATTTTCCCAATAGTCGGTATTCTGCTTACATGCTTCATTGTGCCATCCGGACTACCCCTGCTGGGAATGTTATTCTTCGGAAACCTGCTTAAAGAAAGCGGAGTAACAAGAAGATTAGCAAACACGGCAAGCGGACCTATGATAGATATTGTAACAATTTTAATAGGGCTAACAGTAGGAGCTTCAACCCAGGCGACCACTTTCCTGACAAGCGCCTCAATAATGATATTTGCGCTCGGCGCCGCTTCTTTTGTAGTAGCCACAGCAGGAGGCGTATTGTTCGTAAAAATAATAAACCTGTTCCTAAAAGAAGGAAACAAAATCAATCCGCTGATAGGAAATTCAGGCGTCTCGGCAGTGCCCGACAGCGCCCGCGTGTCGCAGATGATAGGACAAGAATACGACCGCTCAAACCACCTGCTCATGCATGCAATGGGACCAAATGTTGCAGGAGTAATTGGAAGCGCAGTTGCTGCCGGAATATTGTTGAGCTTCTTGTATTAATAATGATAAAAGCAGGAATCGTAGGAGGGGCGGGATATACCGCCGGCGAGTTGTTGCGCGTTTTGGTGCATCACCCGCAAGTAGAGTTAAGTTTCGTACACAGCGCCAGCCACGCGGGACAATCTGTATGCGCGGTTCATCACGATTTGACAGGCGATGCGGATATGACGTTTACCGGTGAATTGGGCGTGGCAGATGTAGTATTTCTTTGTTTAGCGCATGGTAAATCCGTCGAATTTTTGAACGCTAATCGTTTGCCTGACGCTACTAAAATCATAGACCTGAGTCAAGACTTTCGAATAAATCAAATTTTCCAGACAAACGACGGCGATTGTCGCGAATTTGTTTACGGTTTACCCGAATGTTTCAAACAACAGATACGCAACGCGCAAAACATCGCTAATCCCGGTTGTTTTGCCACTGCCTTTGAGTTGGCTCTGCTGCCTTTGGCGAAAGCCGGACTGCTGACAAGCGAGGTTCACGTCAATGGAATAACAGGCTCAACCGGCGCGGGACAAGCGCCAACGGCAACAACTCATTTCAGCTGGCGAAACAACAATATTTCGATATACCAGCCCTTTACGCACCGTCACCTGCTCGAAGTGCGAAAAATATTGGAAATAGAAGCAGCAAGCGCAGTCGCAGAACTAAATTTTTTGCCTGTACGCGGCAATTTTACGCGCGGAATTTTCATGTCGGCATATACCGAAACAAATTTGCAGCTGACGGAATTGAAGGATATTTATCAAAAATATTATGCAGACGCAGCATTTACAATTGTTTGCGACCACGAAATCAGCCTGAAAGAAGCGGTAGGAACCAATAAATGCCTGTTGCGGATAGAAAAATACGGTAAAAAAGCATTAATTACTTCGGTCATTGACAACTTGCTGAAAGGAGCTTCAGGACAAGCCGTGCAAAACATGAACCTGATGTTCGGAATAGACGAAAAAACAGGACTGAAAGTAAAAGCAATAGGATTTTAGTCGGGCAATTGAGTGAAAAAAATAAAAAAAACTTGCGTATTGAAAAAATGATTATCTTTGTGGTTCATTTAATTGTTCACCGAAGTGAACAATAGAAGTTATAATCTGATAATAGGTCAGTGGTGGCAATGGGCAGCTACTTTCTACTTAGTCGAGTAAGCACAAAAAGTTTCAGCGCAATTTCACGTAATAGGGTAATGAGGTTGTATTTGTTCGACAACTTGTTTTGTTTGTGGATTAGATAAAAAAAGAGGTTTTACGCACCAAAAAGAGCGGCATTTGCAAATGCCGCTCAACGTATAGATTTGAAAACGAAATGAACTAATTTTATTTTCTGCCTGTTTGGGAGAACAGCAATAACAGCACTCGAATCAATTCGTTATTTTTATTGCAAATAGGCATGAATATTTGCTTAACTGACAGTTTTTTACCATCGCTCAATGTAATCTGCCTTACATCTTCATAAAATTCACCCTTTATGACCTTTTCATTTGCCGCAACAAACGATTTTTGGTCGGCTATTTCTGAGTAATGTTTTCCGATAAGCGACGCTTTGTCTGTTTTCAACAATTCAATAGCGTTATCGTTGACGTCCATGATGACGGCTTCCGACGAAAATTCAATTACGTTGCACGTTTTGAAAAACGCATCGTGGAACTGTTTCATTTCGTGTTGCATCTCTTCATCGTGCACTTTCAACTTCTTCAGCTCTTCCAAAGTTTGACGGATTTCTGCTTCCTGGTCTACAATCGCCAATAATGTGATGCTCAACAGTTTTCCGTTAAGGTCGCTTATCGGCATGAATGTATGTTTAACGTCCATTTCCTTTCCTCCGCCTTTCACTTGAAGCGTTTCCAAGTATGGTTTTCCTTGCGTGAGAGAATCCCATGCTTTTATGTATGCTGCCTGTCCGATAAATTCCGACAGATGTTTGCCCACAAAGGCTGACTTGGGAGCCTGGAACAATTTTAGAGTATTGTCATTGACGTCGGTGATGATAGCGTTGGCATTAAATTCGACGATGTTGTATGTACTGAATATACCATCATGGAACTGTTTCATTTCGAAGTCGGCTTCTTCTTTTGCAGCCTGCATCTTCTTCATACTATCCATTGCCTCGCTCAATTCTATTTCTCTACGGCGCATCTCTTCCTGCGTTGCAAGCATCTCTTCCATAGTTTGACGAATTTCCTCTTCTTGAGTTTTCATCTCTTCTATGTGTTGCAATAAGTCATGTTCCTGGTCGTGGACTACAAACAGCGTTACGCTCAACAGTTTTCCGGCAAGGTCGCATATTGGCATGAATGTTTGTTTGATGTTGATTGACCTGTCGCCTGCGGTAACCTGAACTTTATCGGAGTAAATTTTTCCTCTCGACAGGCTTGCCCATGCTTTTTTGTAGGCATCCTCGCCAATAAATACAGACATGTGTTTATCCATAAATACTGATTTGTCGGGGAACTGGAACAGGTCTATCAGGTTTTGGTTGGCGTTGGTGATTATTGCTTCTGAATTAAATTCTACAATACTGTAGGTATCAAATATACCATCGTTGAACTGCTTCATTTTGAAGTCGGCTTCTTCTTTTGCAGCTTGCGCCTTCTTCATATTTTCCATAGATTCGTTCAATTCTACGTCTCTACGACGCATCTCTTCCTGCGTTGCGAGCATTTCTTCCATGGTTTGACGAATTTCTTCTTCCTGAGTCTTCATTTCCTCAATGTTTTGAAGCAATTCCTGTTCTTGATTGTGAACTGCCAATAACGTTATGCTCAACAATTTTCCATGAATGTCGCATATAGGCATGAAGGTATGGTCGATGTCCAATTTTCTGCCTGCGGCAGTAACCTGATGCGTTTCCATAAATATTTTTCCGGCATTGATATTTGTCCATGCTTTATTAAAGGCTTCCTCGCCAATAAATACGGACATGTGTTTTCCGACGATAGCATGTCTTGGCGCCTGGAACAGATTGAGAATATTTTCGTTGGCGTCGGTAACGATGGCGTTTGCATCAAACTCCACTATGTTATACGTTTCGAAAATTCCATCGTGGAACTGTTTCATTTCGTGGTCGGCTTCTTCTTTTTCTGCCTGCGCTCTCTTCACATTCTCCAATGTTTCGTTGAGTTCTGATTCGCGGCGGCGCGATTCTTCCTGCGTAGCCTGCATTTCTTCCATGTTTTGGCGAAGTTCTTCTTCGTGGTTTGCCAATTCTTCGGCTTGCAGTTTGCTTTGCTCCAACAGACGGTTGGTACGAATGTTTACCCGAACGGTAGATATGGTCGATGCGATGCTTTCGCTTACTTTTTGCACAAATTCAAGTTGATATGGCTCAAAAGGCACGAATGACGCCAATTCGAGAACGCCGTATATTTCGTCGTTCACTTTCAGCGGACTGATAAGTATCGCCTTGGGGTTAGCGTCGCCCAAGCCAGAAGTAATATTAATGTAATCGTCGGGAACGTTGGTCATGTATACTCTGTCGCCTTCCAGATAGCATGTTCCTACCAATCCTTCGCCCGGACGAATTTTTTTCTCTTCAAATTTCTTGCGGTCGAACGCATAGCAACCTTTTAATTCCAAATATCTGTCAGATTCATGTTCGGCGTCATTCATTACGAATATGCCTCCCTGATTGGCATCCAAATATTTTACCATGTTACATATAATATTATATGACAGGGCTTCAAGGTTTGCATTGTCGCTGCGAAGAATTTCGGCAAATTTTGCCAAACCGGCAGTACCCCAGTTTCTTTGTTCTTCTTCTTTTGCACGACTTTCCTGTTCGTTTCTGGCTTTTTGCAGACTTTTGCGCATTTCGAGCAACGAGTTGCCAAGAACGTCGTCATCGCTCAACATTTTGTAATCTGCATGGAGATTGCCGTCGCCGATAGAGTTGGCAAATTCGGCAGTGTCTTTCAAACCGTTAATAAGATGATTCAACTCGCGCTTCATCTCTCCGATTTCGTCCTTATTGTTGTTGTCGTCAATTTCTACGCTGTTGATATGCCCCAGCGAAAGTTTTTTGATTAAACCCGTAATGTTTATTACATCTTTCAACATTCCGCCAATCAGAACGAATCCTGCAAGGGCAATCAATATAACGCCGAATATGCAGTACAGAATCAACTGACTTACCGCTTTTCTGGCGTTTACGTAAACATCGGCTTCCGGCACGTCCACAGCGTAAAACCACGGTCTGTTGCCTATACCGAAATTGAAGGGAACATAAACCTTGTACACGTTTTCTCCCTCAAACAGGAAGAAACCCGAAAACAGTCTTCCTTCCGGCAACTTGTCCAATATGGCTCTATTGCCATATTCTGCCACTCTGCCCACGCGTTCGAGGTCATGATACACGGCAACGGTACCCTTGTCTGTGATCAATTTTCCGGTAGAATTTTCGTTCAGACCGGATATAAGGTCACTCAATACATCGCAGCGGTAGTTTGTTCCAATAACGCCAATGTACTGTCCCGCAAGAAAAATGGGGATACTGACGCTGAACATCTGCACGCTTTCACCGTTCACCAAATTCGAGTACGGTTCTGTGATAATTTCCCGTCCCTCTCTTTTTGGTACTTCGTTCAGAAAACCATCAAGCAAATGGTCTGCAACGGTATACACTCTACCGCCCGTAATCCATGGCGCAAATGAGCCTGTGGCGGTACTTCCGGGCTGCCCTACAAATAATGAATCCAAGCCGTCAAAGGCATAAGGCTCGAATATGCACCATAGGTTGGGCAAACTTTTTTCGCGTCTTACCAAATTCCTCAATTCGTTCAGCATATATTCCCGCTTGTATTCAAGGGGAATAGTTTCCGAAGCGACCAAAGTTTCGATAACGCCTGCGTGTCCCCGTATTACGTTTGCCGCTCCGTTGATATGTTCAGCCAAAGAAGCTCCGGATGATATCGCCGACAATCGAGCAATTGCCGAAGCGTCTTCCAAAGACGTCTCGCGAAGAGGTCTTGACAACAGCAAGCAAACTAACGAAAACACTACTAAACTCGCAATCCCCACCATTAGGGGAAGCTTTGTTTTTACAGATAAATCTTTATATTTCTTCATATGATTTAGTTTTTAAAAGTTTAAAAAAATTTGCAGCAAAGGAAAACACTTTATTTTACAAAAACAAATTTTTGCTATTTTTTTTTTACTTTTTTTTAATTTTTTTCTACAAATTCAACTTTTCCACTTTCCATTTCATATACTGCGCCGACAATTTTTATTTCGCCATTATCTTCCATTTCTTTCAAAATGGGACTGTTGTCGCGAATTTCGTTGAGCATCAACTGCACATTGGCAAGACAAACAGCATCGACAAACGCCGTATTGGAAGATTTTGCTTCACCTTCAAAATGTTCTTTTGAATGGCAAACGGCAGGCTTGATTTTATCCAACAGCCCCGTTATGTTACCCAACTCAACCTCGTCGATAGCCGACTTGATAGCGCCGCAATGTCCATGCCCCAAAACCACAACAAGTTTCGAGCCTGAAACCTTGCAAGCATATTCCATACTGCCCAGAATATCGGGATTTACGATGTTTCCGGCAACGCGGGCAACAAAAATATCGCCTAACGCACGATTGAATACATCCTCTACCGGCACACGCGAATCGAGACACGATAAAATAACGGCTTCAGGATATTGTCCCTTTGCGGCATTTTTCACGCGTTCGGTGTTGTTTCGTACGGTAAGACGGTTGTTGATAAAGTCATCGTTACCTTTTTTTAGGTTTTCGATGACCTTGTCGGGAGTCAGTCTTGCCTGCTCTTCAGCTGATAAAACGTTGTTATTCTGAACATTTGCCGTCTTGCCGCCGCAAGATGCAAGTACAAACGATACAACGCACACAAATAATAAATTCTTTATTTTCATTATATTACGATTTAAATTACTATTATTATTAACGGGGCAAAGATAGGTATTTTTTTAAAAAAAGCCCCGTCACTATTTTTTTTCGTTTGTCGCCTTCTAAACTTTCTCAATATCCTTAAAATACTTGTATGTACCAACTTTCAGTTCGGCAGTTGCATCTTCGTCGCACGCAATTATTACGTTCGGGTGCGCTTGTATTGACGAAATAGTCCACATTTGGGAAATGCTTCCTTCAATAGCATGATGGAGGGCTTGCGCTTTGCCGGATCCACTGATGATAACAAGTATTTCCTGCGCGTCAAGTATAGTGCCTACGCCTACCGTAAGAGCGGTTTTGGGTACTTTTTCGAGGTCGTTTTCAAAAAAGCGCGAGTTGGCAATGATTGTATTTGTGTTAAGTGTTTTTACGCGGGTACGCGAACCAAGCGACGAGCCCGGCTCGTTGAACGCAATGTGTCCGTTACTTCCTACGCCGCTCAAAAAAAGATGTATACCCCCGAGCGATTCTATCTTTTCTTCGTAGCGCTTACACTCGGCTATCAAGTCAGGGGCAGAGCCATTCAGAAGATTCACATTTTCAGCAGGTATATCGATGTGACTGAAAAGATTTTCCCACATAAAAGTATAATAACTTTGCGAATGATCCTCCGGAATGCCCACATATTCATCCATATTGAAGGTGACAACATTCTTGAAAGATACTTTTCCTTCTCCGTACAGGCGTATCAATTCCCTGTATGTGCTTAAAGGCGTTGAGCCTGTAGGTAATCCCAACACAAACGGTTTTGTTTTCGACGGCGCGAAAGCATTAATTTTTGAAACAATATGGTTTGCCGCCCATTCAGAAACCTTTTCGTAATCCTCTTTAATTATAACTCGCATAATATATTTATGTATAAAAAACTTTCAACTTTCAACTTTCAATTGAATTATCTTCCTAATTTTACATTGAATCTGGGAGTTTCTACTCTAAATTCCCGGGGATCTTCGTTCTCTTCCGCCAACAAATGATATGTGATAACAAATTGCTGCACTTCTGATAACCTTGCTTTTCGTCTAAAAAGCAAATAGAATCTTTTAGGCGCCGTGTGTGGCGAATTTTCGTTATAGTCGCTCAACAGCCTGAATCCTCCTGCTTCTTCATCAACCGTATAGGCAAAAATATCCACGATATCGCTCAAGTCATAGCCGGCGAGATGAGTTTCATCAAAATCGTATTTGCTTGAAATGAAAATCTTATCAACTAAATCGAGCGTACCCATATGCCCCGGTAATTCACATGCTATGGCTTCCGTTAATCCAAATCCTTTCCTGTTAAGGTTGTGCTGCGCATGGAACAATAATGCCGTTTCGGGAACCTCGAAATATAACATCATACTGTCGCACGCGTACACGTATGTGTCAAATTCCTGACTGACTTTTAACGGCATTGGCTTTTGGGATGCAGGATTGATATAATAATACTCAACGCTTTTAAACGCCAGATCCATCATCTTATAGTAAGGCATTACCTCCAATTCCAAACAGCCGTCATCGTTAATGCAACCGAACGGAAAATTAACCAACAAGAACAAAATCAATACAATTTTTAGTTTGATACTTTTCATTTGATATTTTTTTTATTATATATATACGTTTTTTTTGTACTTTTGTTGCGAATTTTTGAACTTTTTTTTATGGATTCTGAAAATTTTTTTGAAATGTTGGTTCAAAGGCAGTCAGTACGCGGCTATTCCGATACTCCTGTTGAACCTGAAAAATTGGCGCGTTGCCTTGAAGCGGCGCGCATGTCGCCATCGGCATGTAATGCGCAGCCGTGGAAATTTATTGTAGTAGACCAACCGCAACTTAAAGAACAGGTTGCAGGCTACACAACGTCCGGTCCGTTAGTACCGATGAATCATTTTGTCCGTCAGGCGCCGATTTTGGTAGTTATAGTTCGCGAAAGCCCCAATCTGACTTCAAAAATTGGTACTTTACTGAAAGACAAGCCATATACTTTGATGGATATCGGCGGGGCAGCGTTGCAGTTTTGCCTTCAGGCAACAGCCGAAGGTTTAGGAAGTTGCATTTTGGGATGGTTCAATGAAAAAAAAGTAAAAGAACTCCTTCACATCCCCAAAAGCAAACGCGCCGAACTGATAATAACTCTGGGATACCCTTCCTCACAGACTTTGCGTACCAAAATACGTAAAAAAATGGAAGAAATCTGCTGTTATAACAGATATTCATAAGATGATGCAAAAATTAATTTTCAATTTTCAATTTTCAATTTTCAATTTATATGATGACTTTTGAAAAAATAATGACCGAACTCAAGAAAAAGCAATACCGTCCGGTCTATTTACTGATGGGTAAGGAACCCTATTATTTGGATGTTATTTCCGATTATATTGCGGACAATGTTCTTCCCGAGCAAGAAAAAACATTCAATCAGGTTGTTGTGTATGGTAAAGATACCACCATAAATACCATACTTGACGCCGCCAGACGTTTTCCGATGATGACAGAACATCAGGTCGTTATCGTAAAGGAAGCGCAAAATCTGAAAGATATAGACAAGTTGCAGCCATACGTTGAAAAACCGCTCAAATCAACTATTTTGGTGATTTGCTACAAGTATGATAACCTCGCCAAAAGTAGCAAACTCTACAAGGCGTTGGACAAATCGAAGGATGCTGCGATTTTTGAATCGAAAGTTTTGTACGATAATCAGGTTGCGGCATGGATAAACGATTATCTGAAAGAAAGAGGCTATTCGATTGTTTCAGCCGCTTCCGACCTGCTAAAAGAATATCTTGGCATGGATTTGAGCAAATTAGCCAATGAGTTGAACAAGTTGGTAATAACGCTCCCGCCTGATGATAAGAAAATCACGCTCGAACATATTGAGCAAAATATCGGTATCAGCAAGGATTACAATGTTTTTGAACTGCAAAAGGCGCTCGCCGAAAGGAATGTGCTGAAAGCCAACCGTATCATAGACTATTTTACGCGCAACCCCAAGGATAACTCAATCATATTGGTAATCTCGTCGCTATATTCCTATTTTGTAAAAATACTTACATATCATTATTTGAGTGACAAGTCGCCGACAGCAGTAGCATCGGCTCTGAAACTCTATAATCCGTATTTTGTAAGAGAGTATGAGGCGGCAGCGCGAAAATATTCGGCGCAAAAGATTATACAAATCATTTCGATACTTCGCGAATACGATTTGAAAGCGAAAGGCGTTGGGAGTTCGTCAGACGTTTCCGAAGGGGACTTAATGCGGGAAATGGTATTTAAGATTTTGCATTGAGCGATTTCTTTTCCTCCTCTTCGTAATACACGGATTAGACGGATTTGACTGATTATCACGGATTTTTTGGATTTTGGGGTGGGACTACCGACTACCAACTGAAAACTTTTTATCGGTAGTCGGTAGTCGTTAGCCACCCAAGTCCCCATCGTCCCCAAAAAATCCGTCCCAATCCCTCTAATCCGTCAAATCCGCGTATCCCGCGAATTGCTTATCACCAAAGGAAAAAAACATACAATCAAGGTAATTGCTTCAATGTAGGGCTTTAAAAGAGAGACAAACTTCATCTCATTGAAAACAAGAATAACTAAAACCTAATTTCTACATAATTATTTAGCAATCAGTTGCAACTATTAGCCTCAAATCCAATATCGGTTTGAAATTTTTGATTTTTTCGACTGCGGTGATGGCTCGAGAAACATCGTTTTCGGTTACTTCATATTTATTAGGATAACGAATATCAGCAGCAAATGTAGTTAAAAATTTACACTCGTCATATACATTTTGAAAATCGTTGTCTATTTCACTGCAATCGAGGTTTAGTAGTCGCAGATCATGCGTTTTTTTAGGTATAATATCATTAAAAACCAAATAACCTTTCAAGTATTTCTCACCTGCTTGCGCACAGTGATAACAAATCACTTCAAAATGTCTGCGCACGGCTTCATTTAATAGATACGCCGAGTCTAAATCTCTGTCTGCTATTTCTAACCACTCTTTTACTTCTTCATTGTTCATATAAAATCCTCCCTTTTTGATAAATTGTTCTTTCAAATTTCCGATTAATCCTTCGCTCATTGAATGAACTTTCGGTATCAAATGACATGTCTGTTGAAAAAATTCTCATGTGTCCTAAATCTCCTAATATTTCTG
>Ga0099364_10003163_pt1 | contig 25771 bp, 22 predicted proteins | sample TergutTh196P3_FD_73070 | JGI IMG/M metagenome (GOLD analysis project Ga0099364, IMG submission 73070) | Microcerotermes parvus P3 segment gut microbial communities from Pointe-Noire, Republic of the Congo - Th196 P3 | ecosystem: Host-associated > Arthropoda: Insects > Digestive system > Gut ...
TTTAAGGTTTAAAGTTTATTCGACTGCGTCTCATGAGATCGCTTCGCTAAGGTCAGGGTTGAGGGGATTCCTCACTGCGTTCGGAATGACGAAATCGGACAAGAGCAAGATAATCAATAGATTCCGAACGCAGTGAGGAATCCCCTGAACGGCACAACCCTCAACGAAATAATTATTTTTTACCCTTTTCAAGTTCTGCAATTCTTGCAAGGGCTTCTTTTAACGCTTCATCTTTTTCAGCTAATTTTTCGGATTGCTGGGTGATGGTTTCGGTCTGCTGGGTGATGGTTTCGGTCTGCTGGGTGATGGTTTCGTCCTTCTCGGCTAATTTTACGGCTAATTTTTTGTTTTCTTTGCGTACCCAATTTTGCAAATAACTGATAAAATTATCCTCGTCATTCATCTGCTTCCTTACCTTTGAATTTGATGCCGCCATCTTTAAACGACGAATAATCAAATGGTATTTTTCAGGATAATCTTCTTCCCTGATACTCATTATATGCTGGTTTGAAGTGCAATAACTCTGATCAAAAACAGCCAAAAGCTGCTCGGTTTCAGTTCTGCGACGACCTCTCAAAAAATTAATCTGGATTATCCAACTTCGATGATTGAGAGCCTCTATGAAATCATTTTTGGTGGCAAGTGCCTTTTTGTTGTAAGCATCGCTTACACGAGGATCTACTATCAAAACAGGCACTTTCTTATAACCTATATCCCTGCCTAAAAAATAAATACAGTATATCTGTGCAACCTTTTCTACGTCGCCATCAACAATCGTTGTATCAGATGCATTTTTTTGTTCGCCCTTAACGTACTGCTCGCCAAGATATTTCCTAAAACGATAAACGTCAGTAGGCAAGGATGCCTTCTGCATCTCTATAAGTACAATCTTGTAATCGTCGGCAATCTTAATTTTAGCCCTGAAATCAAGACGATAGACTGTTATTGATGCGCCTTTGTCGTCAAGATCAACCTTCTCCGATTTGTCTGTTGTTTGTTCCTGAGGTAATGGCTCCAAACTAACAATTTCCTCGCCTATAATGGTGGAAATCAACAACTTTGCAATGTTTAGGTCTTCCAGCATAAATTTGAAGACCACATCGTAAGTGGGATTGGCTATCTCAACTATATCAGATTTTTTCTTTTTCACGATTGACATCTCTTTATACAAATTACTGAACAACTTTACACAATAAAAACGCAAAAATACAAATTTATTTTTATTTTGCTGATTTTTTTTACAAAAAATTGTTTTTTTTTTCAATTTTTTGGGGGGGGGGAAAGTTTCAGGTTTAAAGTTTAAAGTTTGAGGTTTAAAGTTTATTCGACTGCGTCTCATGAGATCGCTTCGCTAAGTTCAGGGTTGAGGGTTGAGGGGATTCCTCACTGCGTTACCAATGACGTAAACGGACAAGAGCAAGATAATCAAGAGATTTCTCCCTTCGTTCGGAATCCCCTGAACTGAGCAATCCTCAACGAAATAATTATTTTTTACCCTTTTCAAGTTCTGCAATTCTTGCAAGGGCTCTTTTTAACGCTTCGGCTTGTATGGCTAATGCTTCGTCCTTTTCGGCTAATTTTTCGGTCATTTCCGTAACAACCTTCTCTACCGCTTCCTCAACAGCTGTATTAATCGTGTTTTGGTAATCCCAGTAATCTTTTAATGATGCATCATACGCCCGCTGCTCTTGGGGGCTGAGATTTGCAAATTCAGCAATGTTAAATAATTTTTGAAAAACCCTTTCCTGTAAAGCCTGTGGACGATCCTGTAACTTAGACAGATTCTTCAAAGCATACAACCACTTGTCAAATGAAGTTTCCAACTCTTCCTCGGTCTTGGTGAACTTGGGCATCTCCAAATAGACAAAAGTCAACTTGTCGTAAAATACTTCGCGAGTGTCTGTATCTGATAATTGTACGTGATAGTAATATTTATCCGTCTCGTGCTTGTTTTCATCGAATATAAAATCCAATATACCAACAGTATAGATCGCTTTTAACTCGAAATCCCAGTCTTCGCCACGTTTCGCTTGTTCCTGTATTGGAAACGAAGCATAGTAAACACTGCGATCCTTGAAAAATTTTTGCTTCGCTTTCTGCATCTCAACTATAAACTTTTCGCCGCTGTCAGTTTCACAATAAATGTCGAAAACGGCTTTCCGGTCGCTCTCCGAACGACCAAACCGTTCTGTGTTGAGGTAACTCAAATGATTAATATGCCCCTTCAAATGAAGTAAGTTCTGCAAAAAATGCTGTAATACGTCCTTATTTGCCTCAGTTCCAAATATCTTCTTGAAACCAAAATCAGTATAAGGATTGATGTACTTGCCATTAACAAATTTCTTCTTCTTTGCCATGATCGTTTTCAAATAAAAACGCAAATATACAAATTTATTTTTATTGTGCTGATTTTTTTTACAAAAATACCGAAAACCGAAAAAAGTTTTCAATTCTGAGGTTTAAAGACCTCTCCCCCTGCCTCTCTCCGCCTTTACCTCACCTGCCTCCTCTCTTCGCAGGAGAGGGGATAAGGAGAGGAAAACTCTGAAATTTCATAAGCAATTTCGAGCGCTAATACCCCCCATAATGGAGAGGTATAGTTATTCCTTAATTATTTTTTTATATACAATTCCGGCAAGTATAGCGCCTGCGATTGGCGCAAGTATGAACAGCCACAACTGCTCTATAGCCGCGCCGCCTGCAAAAACAGCCTGACTAATTGAACGTGCCGGATTAACCGATGTGTTCGTAATCGGAATGCTAATAAGGTGTATCAAGGTTAGCGTCAATCCTATAGTTATACCTGCAAAACCCGCTGGCGCCGATTTGCTGGTAGACCCAAGAATAACCAACAGGAACACGAATGTAAGGACAATTTCGGCAACAAGGGCGGCTAACATGTTGTATCCGCCGGGAGATTGGGTTCCGTAGCCGTTAGCGGCAAAACCGCCAATTCCATCGAATCCCGCTTTATTGGTTACTATCAGGAAAATCACGGAAGCGGCAACCAATGCGCCTACAATTTGCGCACAAATATAGGGTGCAAGGTCTTTGCCGTCCATGCGTCCGCTTGCCCAAAGACCAAGAGATACGGCAGGATTCAGATGCGCGCCGGATATATGTCCGATACTGTATGCAGCGGCAACAATGGTTAATCCAAAAGCCAACGCTACGCCAAGTATTCCAACAAAATTTTGCGACGACGCAAAAACCGCTGTGCCGCAACCACCTAAAACCAAAATAAATGTGCCGATAAATTCAGCAAAAAATTTCTGACTTGTTTTCATTTATTTAAACAATTATTAATTAATACTATATGTGAAAATTTTTATTGATTACTTAATGATGGTTTTTTCGCGGTCGGGGCTTACTGAAATGATATTGAACGAAAGCCCGGTTTCCTTCTCAATGAAAGACGTGTATTCCTTCAATTCCGTTGGCAGATCGTCATAAGAAGAAATATCGGTGATGTTGTCAGCCCAGCCTTTCATTTCCACGTACACCGGCTCTATATTTTCATTGATCTCGAAAGGTATTCTGTCGGTTATTTTGCCGTCCACCTTGTAATGCGTACACACTTTAACGGTATCGAAGCCCGACAAAACGTCTGCTTTGGTCATTATCAGCGATGTTACGCCGTTGAGCATTATCGAATACTTTAACGCTGGCAGGTCTAACCAGCCGCAACGTCGCGGTCTGCCGGTGGTAGAGCCAAATTCTTTGCCTGTTGTCCTCATTCTATCGCCTGTTTCGTCAAACAGCTCGGTGGGGAACGGTCCCCCTCCTACCCGCGTACAATACGCCTTCACGATACCAAAAACATCGCCGATGTACGACGGCGCAACGCCCAAACCTGTACAGGCGCCTGCGCAAACGGTATTGGACGAGGTAACAAACGGATAAAATCCGAAATCAATATCCAACAGGGTGCCTTGAGCGCCTTCGGCAAGAATGGTTTTGCCTTCGGCTATGTATTGATTGACAACGTATTCGCTGTCAATTACCGTGAATGTTCTCAAAAGGTCAATAGCCTCAAACCACAATTTTTCTTCCTGCTCGAAGTCTGCAACGTAATTGAACTGTTTCAACAAATTCAGGTGCTTGTTGCGCAACTGCTGATATCGAGCGTTGAAATCGGGCGAATGGACGTCGCCCACTCGCAAGCCGTTGCGTCCTGTTTTGTCCATATACGCCGGTCCTATGCCTTTGAGCGTAGAACCAATTTTCGATACGCCTTTTGCCGCTTCTGCCGCTGCATCAAGGTGGCGATGCGTGGGAAGTATCAGATTTGCCTTACGCGAAATGTAAAGGTTTTTCAAGTCTGTACTGCGAGCAAGCAATCCGTCTACTTCCTTGCGGAAAATGACAGGGTCAATCACTACGCCATTGCCGATAATATTAATCTTATCAGGATGAAAAATTCCCGAAGGAATGGTATGCAAAATATGCTTGGAGCCATGAAATTCCAAGGTATGTCCAGCGTTTGGACCTCCCTGAAAACGAGCAATTACGTCATAGTGCGGCGTAAGAAAATCCACCGCTTTCCCTTTTCCTTCGTCGCCCCACTGGAGCCCTAACAAAACGTCTAATTTCATTACATTGAATTTTTAGTCACAGAAAAACCTTTGAAACAAGGCTCAAAGGTTTTTCCGTAAATTATTACATTAACACTGATAAACTTGATGTTTACTGGAATCTCATTTGACCCCTTTCTATTCGTGCCATATAGGATATTCTCAACGCTTGCGCCCTTCTCAAGGCTTGCTTCACGTCGCTAACAGTTCCCATTCTCACTTCTTCATCAATTTTCAGCGCGGTGGTCATCAACCTTTGGTCGTGTTCGCTTCTTTTTTCCCTTTCGCTGGCAATAAATTGCTCTATATCTTCTACAGGGGCGAATTTATCGTTCAACTGTATTCGGACAGACGTACCATACAATCTTTCATACGCAGGCAAGGGAGTTCCAATATTAATATGGCTCACTAACGCCAAGTTTTCCAATTTTCTAACCTCGGTGGCATAAGGCATTCTTTGTTGCACCATTATAGTGGACTTGCGCATATTGGTTGTTACCATAAAAAAGAACAATAACATGAACACAATATCGGGCAGCGACGAGGTCGAAAGTTCAGGAGTTTCACTAATGGTATCCTTTTTAAATTTTGCCATTTTTACTTCAATTTTAAAAATTTATTACAACTTAATACTATCGTCTTCCTTCTCTTGGTTCGGCTTCGGAAATTGCTACCGGAAATATGCCGCTAACAACGTCTCTCTGTTCTTGCGTACTGTTATCGAAGGTAGTACCGAATCTTTGCATACAAAACTCATCACGCAATTCGCGTATCGCTGCGGTTAATTCATTTTGCACCTGCATATAGACTCTGTACGAGGTTCCACGGTCGTTAAGAAGCGAAACCACAGCAACTCTGTTTACCGTTGTTAATCCTAACAGCGGGAGTTCTACCTGTTCCTTTTCAGGATCATTTTCTCCAGTATTACGCAAATCGAAGAAGTCCTTGGTCATCTCGCGAAGCGAACTAATATCAGTGATTTGTCCTCTTACCTGCAGGTCATTTCGCGAGCTTACGTTCACTTGAAAAACATTGCGCTCATTTATTTGATCCGAATCGGAAGCATCATCAGTCCATGGCGGCAACATTCTTATCATTCCGTACTCGCTTCCCATGGTTGTAACCATCAGAAAGAAGCAAAGAATGATAAAGGCAATATCAGCCATTGATGCAGCATTGATCTGCGGTGTTTTCTTTGCCATAGCGCGTCTTTATTTAAAATAATTTAAAACAGAAAATACAATAATCGCTACACCGGAGCCTGCTAACAATACATAAAACATATATATCGTAGCATCTACAAGTCGCATCTGTGTAGCCGAAACATCCCCAAATGGTTGATTGTTTGCCATCAAGAAACAGACAAAGAAAATAGCCGCGGCAATTCCCACGCCAATTAGCGTCATTTTGGCTCCTTTCAGGTCTCTAATCATCTGAATGACAGTAAATCCTAAAACGCTGACAATAGCTACGCCAAAGCAAATGTATGCGAGAGGAATAATATAATTTGCAGAAATGGTTTCTAACATAATCAATTAATTTTTAGCTTTATACCTAACTATTATATCCATAATGGAGATAGAGGCGTCTTCCATTGTGTTCACCAAACTGTTAATTTTGTTCAACAGATAGTTGTAGAACACTTGAAGGATCATTGCCACTATCAACCCGAAACAGGTCGTTAAAAGAGCAATCATCATACCATCGGCAACAATAGCGGGCGACATGTCATCGGCTTGCGCAATATTGCCAAAGGCAACAATCATACCGACTACCGTTCCCAAGAAGCCTAACGACGGAGCCAACGCAATGAACAACTGCAGCCATACCATACCGTTCTCTAACTTGCCCATCTGTACGCCGCCATACGAAATGATTGCTTTTTCAATCATCTCAATACCTTCGTCGTAACGCTCAAAGCCCTGATAGAATATACTCGCAACAGGTCCTTTTGTGTTGCGACAAACTTCCTTAGCCGCTTCCACGCCGCCGGTTTCCAAAGCTTCTGCAACAGCCTTCAACAACTTGTCGGTATTGGTGGTTACCAAATTCAAGTAGATGATGCGCTCGATGGCAATAGCCAAACCGATAATCAACAACATCAGAATCGGAGCCATCCACTCCACGCCGCCTAATACAAACATCTCCCTAAACACGTTGTGCAACTCCGAGAGACCTCCGTCTTGCGCAAATAAACTTGATGTGTTCAACAGAAACACACCACAAACTACAAAAAACGAAACAAATTTCTTCATGATAAAAATTTCAATTTACTTTTAATAACGAATTTAATTTTAAAAATTTAATTTACAATACTTTTTAGAAAACTGTCGAAACCGCTACTAACTTTTGGCGCTTCCGTCAACTTTCAAAGCGCAAAAATATAATAGATTTTATTAACGGCAAAATTTTTTGAAAAAAAAAATCATTTTTTTTTCAAAAAAAAAGATTTTTTTTTAGTCTTCAATGATAACTAACAGATAATCAGATTATTAATTAAAGGCGCCTAATTTTAATAAACAGCGCAGTAAATCAAATTAGTAAAAAATCCTCGTAATTGTCACGATGTACCACCTTAAATGAACTATCGGGATATGCGTCAAAAAATGAATTTGGCTTTTTTATTTTTGCTTCCGGATTCCACTTAAATTCATAAGCCGAAATTTTTCCGTCGCTATCTTCCAGATAATCAATTTCCTGTTGCTGTTGAGTGCGCCAAAACCAACTGTTAGCCCATATATCGTCGTTATGTAATTTTTTTATTCTTTCTGCAACCATAAAATTTTCCCACAACGCGCCGATGTCGTTTCTTAGTTCTACAGGGTTAAAATTGGAAATAAGCGCATTCCGTATTCCCGTATCGAAAAAATAGATTTTTCGGCTATTTTTCAATTCGTTACGTAAATTTCGATTGAACGAGCTTAACCGAAAAATAATATAGGATTGTTCTAATAATATAATGTATTGCTCGATGGTTTTGCTGTCAAGTCCGCAAATTTGTCCCAACTCGTTGTATGATACCAACTGTCCTGTCTGAAATGCAAGCGCTTGCAGCAATTTTACGATTTTATCGGGTTTGCGAATACGTTCCCATTTAAAAATGTCTTTATACAAATAACTGTTTATCATTTCTTTTAAAATTTCTTTTTCGTTTCCAGAATTAGAAACCACTTCGGGATAGCAACCGAAAATCAAACGATGCGACAATAATCGCCGTTCCTCTATCAATCCGTGATGGTCGGTCATTTCGGCAAAAGATAATGGAAATAACATTATTTCGCGTTTGCGCCCTGTTAATGGCTCGTTTATTTTGTTTGCCAAATCGAAAGAGGAACTGCCCGTTGCGATAAGTTGTTTTTCAGGAAGATAATCGGTTATCAGTTTTAATTTAATACCGATATTTTCTATGTATTGCGCCTCGTCAATTATCAGGATATTGTTTTGCCCAATAATAGTACGCCAACGGGAAGAAGTCATATTGCCTAAAATAGACTGTACATCTGTATCGTCGCCGCTCAACCAAAGTACGTCGCTTTTATTGTCAAACAACTGATGCAAAATGGTGGTTTTGCCTGTTTGTCTGGCTCCCATTAAGATTGCCGCCTTTTTTTTACTCAAAGCGTCAAAAATTTTATTTTCAATCAAACGTTTTATCATCGTCATTAATTTTTTTGCAAAAATACAGAGTTTATTTTTTAATTCCAAAAAAAACGTAAATTTTTCGGAATATATTCCAAAATAATTGCAATAATTTTGGATTATATTCCAAAATAAACGTAAAATATTTAGAATGTATTCCGAAAATATCATAATAATTTCGGAATATATTCCGAAATAAACGGAATAATTTTGGATTATGTTCCAAAAAAACGGAATTTTAATTGCGTTGGACGGAATTTATTAGCTTTCGCTTATGAAATCGCTACGTTAAGTTCAAATTCAGCCGAACATTATGTCTGCAGTACGTCATGCGAGATTGGTGTTTTCGAGATAAATTTTTTCGGGCTTTTGCAGACGGTTTATGCGAATGAAACGAACGTCCACATTACGCAGTTTTTGATACGATTTTTCTATCAGAGTATCCATTTTTTGCTGTTTTTTGTACACTCTGGTGTACAATATTTGACAATTATTTTATATCCGAGTTACAAAAATACATGTTTTTTTTTTAATTGACAAAAAATCAAAAAAATAATTCACTTTTTCACTCAAAACGCAACATTTTTTAATTTTTTTGATATAAGTTTTAGTCGAAGAATAATCAAATTAAGTAATATAGCGCTTAATATCAGCATAATTCAACTTGCAAAAAAACTCCAAGTTCGGGTTTGCCCTGTTTAAAACGCTTTAAGATGTTCGTCGTAAATAACAACGTTATCGCCAATCTGTTTAACGATAGCAACGCCGTTAGTTTTACATTCTTCTTCCAATTCGGGATAAAACGCCATTGACGCCAAACCGAGAAATACCTTGTGATTTTCGTATTTGGGAAAATTTATTCTGAAAGTTTCAGCTTTCTTAATGACTTTCGGTACATCTCTTTCGTGCGCTTTATATTTAATTTCAACAATACCTATTGATTGTCCGTTAATCAACAATATATCGTATTCGTCGTCTTTTTCTACGCCTTTTACGTTTTTTCTAATCATATCAAAATCTTCGCCGAAGAAGTTTTGTTGTCCTTTTTCAAACGAATTGAAGAAATATTCTTCGGCAAACGCTCCGTTATTGTTTGCGTATGAGCCTGTCAGTTCTTCAAGTTTTTTCATACGTTGATCAAAATCGGCGCGAGATTCTTTCATCTCTTTCTCGAATCTGGCGCTAGACTCCTCTAATTTGCGGTCAAAGTCGGCAGCAGATTTTGACAAAATTCTATCCACAACTGTATCTACAGACGCCAATATAGTTTCAAGCGTATTATTATCAGTTTGTTTATTTACTTCGTTCATTTTTTTTCAGTTTTACAAATAAAAACGCAAAATTATAAATTATTTCGTGAAGCGCAACAAAAAACTCAAAAAAATTAATTTTCAATTTTTCACCCCAAAACGTAACCTTTTTCGTTTCTCTACGTATAATAGGGTAACAGGGAAAGTACTGTTTTGATGCGAACTCAAAAAAAGTTTGCAAGGGATTGGTATTGCGCCTGTTAGACATATTTTGGATAGCGTTTTTGCTATATTCTTCTTCCGAAACGTGAGAAATTTCGAAGAATATTATTGTAGGATAAATGCAGTTTCGCAGTAATGCGGATTTGCTTGTTTGACAATAATAGGTAATTCTCACGACCTCGGAAGCGGATAATGTAAGTCCGCTGTTTTTAATTGTCTGAAAATGTATTTCTTAATTTTTAAATTTTATTGGTGTAAAATGAAAAGTAAATTTTTAATTTTGATGCTCGCGATTATTTTCGCGGGCGAGAATTTTGCTCAAAGCCCTGTTTCAAACATGCGAGTTCAGCGGCTTGATACGGTAATTGTTGTATTTTATGATTTGGCGGCGACGGCAAATGTTGAAGCATACGCTTCTTTTGATAACGGCGCAAGTTTTATTGGTCCGTTGAGAAATGTAACAGGCGCAGTGGGCGATAATGTTCCTCGCGGCAATAACAAGATTTTGATGTGGAATGTTGTTAGCGAAGCGGGCGATAGAGAAAGTTCTAATGTGCTATTCAGGCTTGTTACCGGAGCCGAACAAACATCGTCAGTCCTTGCAGAAGGTAATCTTGTCGCTCGAGGTCTTTTTGCTAATGTTTATCAATACGACCTGCAACTTTTGAATGACATTCTTCGATTGGGCAACTACATGGCTTATCAGTTAAGGGAACCGTTGAGTGTTAGCGAAGTGCGAAATATTATGGCAAATTCAAACGCATTGCAATGGTACGATAAAGGCTTAAAACGAAAACGCAACGGCAACATAACGATGATTGTCGGAGGCGGAATTGCGCTTGCCGGAGGGATTGTTATGCTGACAAAACCTTTTGAAAAAAGACACAAATTTACTATGCGTGGTTCTGAATGGTATTCTTGGGGTTGGAATGATTTGAATGATTGGAATGATCATTTCCGTTATGACGGTTATGACGGTTATGAAAATTATGGTAATTATTTGATTTGGGGAAAAGGTTATGATCATTACTTCACTGAACGTTGGGGGAATAGCAGTTCTTACGATATTTATTTTTACGATGACGGACATATCAGTTTAGATATAGGCTTATTAACTATAATTGCGGGCGCGGCAACAACACTTGTCGGAGCGATCATCAAATCAACGGCTCCGAAATTTATTCGTCGCTCTGTATTTGTTTACAATAATAGCGAGAGACCATTGTCGCGCTTGGAATATGATTTCAACTTTACCGGTAACAGCGCACATTTGGCGATACGTTTTTAGTAACTTAATAATAATTTGAATAAAACAATGAAAAATATTGCATTATATATGATATTTGCCGCAGCGCTTTTGATTGCTGCCTGCAACAAAGATGTTCGCGTGACCGGCGTAATTATAGAGCCTCGCGACGTTGTTCTGTCGGATGGCGAAAGCGTGGTTTTAAAGGCAACCGTTACCCCCGACAATGCAAAAGAACAAACGGTTTATTGGTTTACCGAAAATCCTGATAAATTAACAGTAGAAAATGATGGACGAATAACATGCGTGAAGGGATGGTTGCTTGATGGCGGATATGTGACCATTTACGCTATGACCAAAGAATCTTTATATGAGGACGAATGTCGTGTTTGGTATGTACCGGGAGGAACTCTTGAACTGTCTGAAAGCGAGCTGATTATGTCAGTCGGCGGCAAGCATACGCTTTCTGCATTTATACTGGAATTCGTTCCAATTCATCAAACTGTTACATGGAGCGGCAACGCGCCTGTAACGTGGAGCAGTAGTACGCCCCATATAGCAACCGTTAATGCTACAACGGGAGAAGTAACTGCCGTTTCCCGTGGCTATGCTTTTATCACTGCCGCCACTCATGACGGCGGAAGGACAGCAGTATGTAGAGTTTTAGTGGAAGAATAATCAATTTAAGTAATATAGCGCTTAATATCAACCCAATCTAACTCGTAATAAATTCTTACAAGTTCGGATTTGCCCTGTCTAAAACGCTTTCAGGTGTTTGTCGTAAATTACAACGTTATCACCTATCTGTTACCACGTTAATTATCTTCTTCGGAACAATAATAACTTTTTTCGGGGGTTTTCCGTCTAACCACTTTTGAGCGGCTTCGGCAGCAAGGACAGTCGCTTCTATCGTTTTAACGTCCATATCCACAGGCAGTTCGAGTGTAAATCGCGTCTTGCCGTTGAACGACACAGGATAGGTAAAACTGCTTTCAATAAGGTATTGTTCGTTGACGACAGGATAAGGCTCGTCGGTTATGCTTTCGGTATGTCCGAGCCTTTGCCACAGTTCCTCCGCAATATGCGGCGCAAAAGGCGACAACAAAATAACAAAAGGCTCGAGTATCTCCCTGTCGTTGCATTTCATTTCCTGCAATTCATTGACACATATCATAAACGCGCTTACTGCCGTATTGAACGAAAAGTTTTCGATGTCGGAAGTTACTTTTTTGATGGTTTTGTGCAAGGTTTTGAGAGCCGCTCTCTCATTGGGAGAACTGCCGAACTCCCCTCTCTCCTTTGGAGAGGGGTTGGGGGAGAGGCTAAACAAATTCCACAGTTTTTTCAAAAAACGATGAACGCCCTCAATTCCAGCGGTATCCCACGGCTTGGAGTATTCCAACGGACCAAGAAACATCTCGTACATGCGCAAGGTATCGGCGCCATACTGCTCCACAATCATATCAGGGTTTACCACATTGTACATGGATTTCGACATCTTTTCTATTGCCCAGCCGCAGATATATTTTCCGTCTTCAAGAATAAATTCTGCCGAGGCGTAATCGGGACTCCAATTTTTAAACGCCTCAATATCAAGAATATCATTGTGAACAATATTTACGTCTATGTGGATTTCGGTAGTATCGTAGCCGTCTTTGAGGTTGTACGACACGAATTTATTCGTACCCTTAACACGATACACAAAATTCGACCGCCCCTGTATCATTCCCTGATTGATAAGTTTTTTGAACGGCTCTTTGTCTTGCGCCACGCCAATATCGTAAAGAAACATATTCCAGAAACGACTGTAAATTAAGTGTCCTGTTGCATGTTCCGTTCCGCCGATGTACAAATCTACGTTTCGCCAGTAGGCGTTGGCTTCGGGCGATACTAACATTTTGTCGTTGCGCGGATCCTGATAGCGCAGAAAATATGCCGATGAGCCTGCAAATCCGGGCATGGTACACATTTCAAGCGGGTAGCCTTTGTATGTCCAATTTTTAGCGTGTCCCAACGGCGGCTCGCCTGTTTCGGTGGGCAAAAACTTGTCCACTTCGGGCAATTCAATAGGCAAGTCGGCTTCATCAACGGTGTATGGCATTCCGTCCCTGTAATAGATTGGAAACGGCTCGCCCCAGTAGCGTTGACGGCTAAAAATAGCATCACGCAGGCGGTAATTGACCTTCACGCGCCCGATACCGTTTTCGCCGATATATTCATTGGCTCGCCTGATGGCTTCGGGAACGGTCAATCCGTTGAGTAGTCCCGAATTCATCATTACGCCTTCTTTTGCGTCGTAACTTGCTTCCGACACATCGCAGCCTTCAATCAACGGAATGATGGGCAAATTGAAGTGTTTTGCGAAAGCGTAGTCGCGGCTGTCGTGCGCAGGCACAGCCATAATAGCGCCTGTGCCGTAGCCAGCCAGTACATAATCGGCAATCCAAATGGGAATTTCTTTGCCCGTGAAGGGATTAACGGCATACGAGCCTGAAAATACGCCTGTTACGCGACGGTCGGCAATGCGCTCGCGCTCGGTGCGGCGTTTAACAGCGTCCAAATAAGCGTTTACTTCTGCCTTGTGGTCGGACGTGACAAGCATTTCCACGTACTCGCTTTCGGGCGCCAAAACCATGAAGGTAGCGCCGTAGATTGTGTCGGCGCGGGTGGTGAAGACTAGTAGCCTCTCCCCCGACCCCTCTCCATAGGAGAGGGGAGAGAGAGTACATTTTTCTTCATTTGAGAAGGGAGAGAGCGTAGCCCCCTCTTCTATGGAGAGAGGAGAGAGAGTACATTTTTTTTCATTTGAGAAGGGAGAGAGCGTAGCCCCCTCTCCTATGGAGAGGGGGTTGGGGGAGAGGTTACCATTAGAGAGAGGATCGGGAGAGAGGTCACCCCACTTTTTTGACGGTTTTTTATCTAAATGGGCTTTTATTTTTTGAAAAACAGATGATGGATTTTTAAGTATTTCTTCATTTGAAAAACGAATAACCTCAAAACCATTGTTTTCTAATATTTGTGTTCTGATTTCGTCATACTCTTTTTGTTCGACAGTATTGTGTATGTTGCCGTCTACCTCAATAACTACACCTTTGTCAAGGGAAATAAAATCAACTATAAACGTGTCTACAATGTGCTGTCGTCTAATTTTATGCCCTGTTTTAGATGCTCTCAACCTTTGCCAAAGAACATTTTCTGCTTCCGTTTGATTCGACCGCATGTATTTTGCTGCTTCTTCAAGTTTTTTCCAATTTTTACAATCGGTAGTAAAGAAACGTCCTTTATCTTTACAAGCCGTATCAATAGCATCTTCTCCCCTCTCCTTTGGAGAGGGGTTGGGGGTGAGGCTTCCATTTGAGGATGGCGAGGACATAGCCCCCTCTCCTATGGAGAGGGGGTTGGGGGAGAGGCTGTTATTAGAGAGATGGTTGGGGGTGAGGTTCACTATTGAAAATTGAATTTCAGCCCCCTCGCTTCTTCCTATCCAGTTTCTTTGCGTTTCTTTCAGAGATTCAGTCCAATCAATGGCGTCCAATCCGTCTAACAGGCGTTGTGCATAAGCCGAAACGCGCAGGCACCACTGGCGCATCAATTTTTGTTCTACGGGGTGACCGCCGCGCTCTGAAAGTCCGTCAATTACCTCGTCGTTGGCGAGTACCGTTCCCAGCGCGGGACACCAGTTCACCATCGTGTCGGCGAGAAAGGCGATGCGGTAATTCAGCAATGTTTCCTGCTGTTCCTTTTCCGACATGGCTTTCCAGCAGTCAGCCGTGAACGATAATTCTTCGGTGCAGGCAATATTCAAGTCTTTTGTTCCCTGCGCTTCAAAAACGGCGACAAGTTCCGCGATAGGTCGCGCCTGTTGCTCGTCTTTGCAGTAATACGAGTGATACATCTTTATGAACGCCCATTGCGTCCATTTGTAATAATCAGGCTCGCAAGTTCTTACCTCGCGTTCCCAATCGAACGAAAACCCCATCTTATCCAACTGTTCGCGGTAACGCTTGATGTTTTGTTCGGTAGTGATGGCTGGGTGTTGCCCTGTTTGAATGGCGTATTGTTCGGCAGGCAGTCCGTAGGCGTCGTAGCCCATGGGGTGCAATACGTTATACCCCTGATGTCGTTTGAATCGGCTGTATATATCGCTTGCAATATACCCCAGCGGATGCCCCACGTGCAAACCCGCGCCCGATGGATACGGAAACATATCCAATACATAATATTTTGGTTTATTCGCATCTTCGGTTACGCGATACGTGCGATTGTTCACCCAGTATTTTTGCCATTTGGCGTCTATAGCCTTAAAATTGTATTCCATAAAAAAACTCTATTTTTTTGAAGCCGCAAAGGTATAACTTTTTTAGATAAGTCTCAAATTTACGGCGTTGCTGTGCGCTTGCAACGATTCTGTCTGCGCCATAATCTTTATCGCCTCGCCGATGTTTTGAATGCCTTTTTGCGAAATTTCCTGAAAAGTTATTTTTTTTACAAAACTGTCGAGGTTTACGCCGCTGTACATTCGTGCATAACCGTTGGTAGGCAGCGTGTGATTAGTTCCCGATGCGTAATCGCCAGCGCTTTCGGGAGTGAAATGCCCAAGAAACACCGAGCCTGCATTAATAACACGTTCAGACAGCGCGGCGTAATCTTTTGTTTCTATAATCAGATGTTCGGGAGCATAAAAATTGGTAAAGTCAATAACATCATCATAATCATTCAAAACTACGATACGACTGTGTTCCAATGATTTTTTTGCAAGTTCTTTTCGCGGGAGTTCGTTTAATTGCCGTTCTATTTCGGCAACAACCTTATTAACAATATCTTCGCGCACTGTAACGAGAATTGCCTGACTGTCGGCTCCGTGTTCTACTTGCGAGAGCATGTCGGCGGCAACGAATGCAGGATTTGCCGTTTCGTCGGCTATTACCTCCACTTCCGAAGGACCGGCGGGCATGTCTATTGCAACGTTCTGCAATGAAACTAATTGCTTGGCTGCGGTAACGTATTGATTGCCCGGTCCGAAGATTTTGTAAACGCAAGGAACGGTTTCCGTGCCGTAGGTCATGGCTGCTATTGCCTGAACTCCGCCAATCTTAAATATTTTACTAACGCCTGCCTGTTGCGCCGAATACAGAATTGCAGGATTAATTTTTCCGTCTTTTGCGGGCGGAGTGCAAAGAATAATTTCCTTGCAGCCCGCTATACGCGCGGGTATCGCAAGCATTAAAACTGTAGAAAACAGCGGCGCCATACCTCCCGGAATGTACAATCCTACTTTTTCTATACCTACAGCCTTTTGCCAGCATACCACGCCGCGCGTTGTTTCAATTTTTTGTGAAACCAACTGCTGCGACCGATGAAATGTTTCGATATTTGTCAACGCTAACCGTATCGCCTCTTTCAGCGCTTCGGGGACAAGTTGTTCCGCTTCCTCTATCTCGGCAAAAGTAACCGCAAAATCATTAAGTTTAACCTTATCAAAGGTTTCGCAGTAAGCAGCCACAGCCTTGTCGCCGTTCTGTTTTACATCTTCCAGAATGTCCTTTACGTATTCAAACAGATTAGAATAGTCAAAGGCGGGGCGTGTAATGATTTTTTCCCAATCTTCGCGGGGAGGGTATTTTATGATTTGCATACATTATCTACCAAAATCCAACCACATATAATTCATATCCCCCTGTTCGACTGTATGTAAAGTCAGTACATTAATTCCTTTTTTCAGTTCTATTTCGGCAATGTTGTCCATATAATTCCAGTGATGCCATTGACGGGAACGCATCGGATCTTCTTCTACAAAAGTAGATATGACGTCTATTGGTCCGGTTGCATCCACGTCGTTAACCGAGATAGATATCTTCCCTCCTCTGTTTGAGGTATACATTAGTCCGACCTTGTATTTGCCTGTTTTTTGCACTTTTACCGTGTATTTAGTCCATTCTCCCGGCTGTGTCCAACCGACATAAAACACTTCCATTGGCGCATCAACGAAATTAAACTCGGAATCGTCGAGTCCTTCGCTTTTTGTATAGGAAATATCCACGGCTTCATCTACTCTAAATGAATGTAAATAGGTGCCATTCAGAGGGTTTAATCTTCCGCTGCCGCTGTTTATTTCATCAACATCATGGTAGGCAATCCCTTCTCCCCCAAAATCATAATACGCGCAATATACCCTACCGGGAATAATCTGCATTCCCGCTGTATATACGGAATCCGTAAACGGCTTTCCAGTATAATTGCCAACATGCGAAACTTCTGAACATGCTGCTAAAAAACAGACAGTTGCTATCGAAAAAGATAATGATAATACTGATCTCATAAAAAAAATATTTACAATAAATAAAAAAAATTAAGTGAATTATTCGGGGACAAAATTAGATGAAATTTTTTATAATTCCAAACGTATGAAATATGGGTTAAAAAATATTTTGAGGTGCAGTGTTGCACACAGTAGAAAAAGATAAATGCACCCGCATAATCAATTTCTGACAACGGCGCCTGTTTCTTTTGTAAGCGCTTCGGCAATACGTTCCATCGTTTTATTGATTTGCGCGTCTGTAAGCGTTTGTTCCATATCTTGAAGTATAAAACTTACTGCGTATGATTTTTTGTCGCCGTCAATCTTGTCGCCTTCGTAAACATCAAATAAATTGATGTGTTTTAGCAATTTACGCTCGTTATTATACGCTATTTTGCATATTTCGGCAAAACGTAATTTTTTGTCCACCATTAACGACAAGTCGCGACGTACTTCCGGAAAACGCGGAAGATCTTTGAAGCGTATTTCAACGTTACCAAGTAATTGCATCACTGTATCCCATCGAAAGTCGGCATAAAAAACAGGAGTTTTTATATCGAACAATTTCAATAATTTAGCATTTATCGTTCCTACCTCAGCCAGCAATTTTTTTCCAAAACTGTACGACAAACCTTCGTCGAAAATATCGCTTTGAATTTCAGAAATTTTCAGCATATCAAATCGAATACCCAGCCTCTGCATGATATTTTCCGAATATGCTTTAAGGCTAAAAAAAGTGGACGGTTGTTCGGGAGTGTTCCAATTACCTGCTGACACGGAGCCTGTTATGAATAGCGCCAGATGCATTTTTTCGGTAAAACCCTTCAATGCCTGTCCGTTGTGTTCTGCTTCTGTGAAATAGCAATTACCAAATTCGTACAGTTTCAGATTGGGATTTCTTCGGTTGGCGTTGTAAATCACGGCTTCCAAACCGCCGAAAAGTAAATTTTGGCGCATACAGCCCAAATCTTGACTTAATGCGTTGATAATGTTTACGCTACGGTCGGCAGGGAAACTTTCTGACGTCTGATAGTACGAAGTTTTAGTCAGCGAATTTGATATAATTTCGTTAAAACCGCAACTGCTAAGGAAATCGCTGATAATATTGACAGTTTTTTCGCGGTCGGGTTTTTGCGAATAAGTAAGCGTTGAGTGTACTTCATCGCTAACGTCAACGTTATTGAAGCCATAAATACGCAAAATTTCTTCCGCCACATCAGCCGGACGCTGCACATCAACACGATATGGGGGTACTTTCAGCATCATAGCGTTAATTGTTTGGCTTTCAATCTCAATCTCTAATGCCTCGATTATTGATTTTACCACTTTGGCGTCAATTTCCTGACCGATAAACCTGTTTAAGTTTCTGAAATTCAGTTCAATTTTGAACGGTTTTACAGGATTAGGGTAAATATCGGTGATATTAGAACTTATTTGACCGCCGGCAACTTCTTTTATGAGCATTGCAGCGCGTTTTAGCGCAAATACTGTGATATTGGGGTCAATGCCGCGTTCAAATCGGAACGAGGCGTCGGTATTCAATCCGTGACGCTTTGAAGTGCGACGAATGAACGTTGGATTGAAGTAAGCGCTTTCAAGAAAAATACTCGTAGTTGCCTCTGTAATACCCGATTGCAGTCCGCCGAACACGCCGCCGATACACATTCCGCTTTCGGCGTTGCAAATCATAAGATCTTCGCCGTCTAATTTGCGCTCGACGCCGTCTAATGTAACAAAAGGCGTTCCGGCAGGCAATGTCTTTACCACAACTTTATTGCCTGTTATCTTGTCGGCGTCAAATGCGTGAAGCGGCTGCGACATTTCGTGCAGCACAAAATTTGTTGCGTCCACTACATTATTGATAGGGGTCAAACCTATTGAACGCAATCTGTTTTGCAGCCATTCGGGCGATGCGCCAACGGTTAATCCGCTGATAGTTAGCCCTGCATAACGCGGACAGGCTTCAACGTTTTCCACCACAATTTCGATGTGTCGGCTATTATTATCTACCGCAAAATCTTCAACCTTTGGCATAAAGAAATCGCGATCCTTCACAAAATTTTCCGTATTGACCGCTAAAAAAGCCGCTAAATCGCGCGCTACGCCAATATGCGACGCCGCGTCAATTCGATTGGGCGTCAATCCGATTTCAAAAATGTAATCGGTTTCTATCTTAAAATAATCTTTGGCGAGAGTACCCGGAACAGCCGAACTGTCAATCACCATAATACCTTCGTGCATATCGCCGAGACCAAGCTCGTCTTCGGCGCAAATCATGCCGTTTGATTCTACTCCGCGTATTTTAGCCTTCTTAATTTTGAAACCATCGCCCAAGTGAATAGTAGTTCCGACGGTAGCCACCACCACTTTTTGTCCGGCTGCCACATTTGGCGCTCCGCAAACAATGCCAAGCGGCTCGGCAGTACCCACGTTAACGGTGGTAACGGTCAGTTTATCGGCATCGGGGTGCTTGTGGCATGTTAAAACTTCGCCAACAACAAAACCTTCGAGACCGCCCTTAACAGGACAATACTCTTCTATCGCTTCAACCTCCAATCCGATTGACGTCAATATTTCTGCTATCTCTTTGGGTAACAGAGATGTATTGATATAATTTCTCAACCAGCAATAAGATATTTTCATCTTTTTATTGATATTAATAAACACTCAAAAAACCGAATGCGCAATAAATATAAACCCATTTAATATATTGCCATGAAAAAGATAGTTGCGCATTCGGAAAAAAAAGCAAAGATAATCATCTTTATTTTGAAAAAAAAATATGACCGTTTTTTTTTCAGCGACAACTCAAATAAATTTTGAAATAATTGTTTAACAAATTAAACTTTTTTACTTATATTTGCGGCAAATATTCATTTCAAAAATTTTATGCAGAAATCAAAATTTATTTATGGATTCAGTTAGAATAGACAAATTTTTATGGTCGGTAAGGATATATAAAACGCGCAATATTGCCGCCGAAGAATGTGAGAAACATCGTGTTTTGGTTAATGGCGTTGAAGCGAAGCCTTCGCGGCACGTGAAACAGGGTGATAAACTTACAGTAAAAAAGTTGCCGATTGTGCATACATACGATGTCATTGGGTTGATTGACAAGCGTCAATCGGCGTCGTTAGTTAAAAATTACATTGTAGACACAACGCCGCAGGAAGAACTTGACAAAGCCGAAATGAATCGTTTAACCGCTTTCGTTAAGCGCGATAGAGGCGCCGGACGCCCTACAAAAAAGGAGCGACGCGTGATAGAAAAAATGCTGTAAAAAAATAATAATTCGTATATTTGCAAAAATATTTTAAACAAAATGACAAAAATAAAGCGTATAGGCATATTAACGTCGGGCGGCGATGCTCCCGGCATGAATGCTGCTATTCGCGCAGTAACCCGCGCAGGCATTCACAACGGATTGGAAGTATTCGGTATCAGAAGGGGTTACGAGGGTATGATTGATGGCGACATTTTTCAGATGTATTCTGAAACAGTTAGCGGCGTCATACAGAAAGGCGGCACGTTTCTTCTTACGGCGCGTTGTCCGCGATTTCGCGAGTACGAAGGCATAAAAGCGGGCTACGAGCAGTTGAAGAAGTTCGGTATAGACGCAGTAATGACGTTGGGCGGCGACGGCACATTCAAAGGCGCTAACGATTTGTCGAGCGAGTTTGACATTCCCGTCATAGGCATTCCATGCACTATTGACAACGATTTGTACGGCACAGACTATACAATAGGCTACGACACGGCTCTGAACACGGTAGTTGAAGCGATTGATAAAATTCGCGATACGGCAAGTTCTCACAATCGGATTTTCTTTGTAGAGGTAATGGGGCGCGAAGCGGGTTATATCGCTATTAACAGCGGAATTGCCTGCGGTGTGGAAATAGTTATGATACCCGAAGAAAAATGCGATGATTACATCGTAAAAACGCGAAAATTTCTTGGCGAGCGCGCAAGCAAAAACAAATCGAGCATTATCGTTGTAGCCGAAGGATTGAAAATAGGCGGCGCTTCGGAGATTGCCGAATTATTGAAGCCCGAATTTCCGCAGTTTGACATACGGGTGTCTGTTTTGGGTCATATACAGCGTGGAGGTTCGCCCAGCGCTAAAGACCGCGTTATTGCCAGCCGAATGGGAGTAGCAGCAGTTGAGGCTGTTCTTGATAACCAGAGATGCGTAATGATTGGCGTTCTGAACGATAAAATAGTCAAAATACCGTTACGACAAACTGTTAAGATGCACAAAGGAATAGACAAAAACCTTATCTGTCTGGCAGAAAATATTGCAACTTTCGGACCAATACATAATAAATCTTGTGTAAACGCAGGGCAAACCCTATGATTTCACTCTTTCTGAATATTCGCGAGAGCGGGTGTCCACCTTTATTTTTTCGCCCTGTTCGATGAACAAAGGCACTCCAATTACTGCGCCTGTTTCTAAAGTCGCCTGTTTGAGCGATGACGTAGAGGCGGTATCGCCGCGCATTCCGGGTTCGGTATAAGTTATTTCAAGTTCTACAAAAGGCGGAAGATCGCAGGTCAATACGCGCTCTTCATCGGCAAGAAACAACATCTCAACGTGCTGTCCCTCTTTCATCAAATCGGTGTTTTCTAAAAGATCGTCTTGAAGGTCAATTTGGTCAAAAGTTTCGTTGTGCATGAAATGATAGCCGAGATCGTCCTTATACAAAAATTGATACGGACGACGTTCAACGCGTATTTCGTTTATTTTTTCGCCGGCTGTGAAGGTATTTTCCAAAATACGCCCGTTTTCAAGGTTGCGAAGTTTTGTTTTTACAAACGCCCCGCCCTTGCCGGGCTTTACGTGTTGAAACCACACTATTGAACAGGGTTTGTCGTTGTAACGGATACACATTCCGTTTCTAAAATCTGCTGTTGTAGCCATATATCTTTAACTGTATTTATTTATTAAAAGGTTATTAATTAAGGTGTTTAAAATGCCGTATCGTCTGCCGGATATGATACTCCCAACTGACGTCTTATTTCGTCCATTATTTCCATTGTTATCAGCGAGTTATCCCAACTGTTGATCGTTGATTCCTGTTTGCCCGATTGCACAATGTCAATAAATTCCTTTATTTCATAAAAATATTCATTCTTTTCGGTATTTCGGGATATATTTTCTTTTCGTCCATCGCGATAGTGAATATTTACATCGCCGATAATGTTTACGCGGTCTAACACTATGTTACCTTCTTCGCCCTGTATTTCTGTTGGAAGCGAAGAGTTTGCGATTTTTGAATACAGTACCGCCGCGTCCATTGCAGGGTAGGAAAACACTGCGCTTCCTTCTCCATCAACGCCCGACGAAAGTTTAAGACCCGCTGCCTTGATCGTTTCAGGACGACCGAAAAGTACTACCATAGGATATATTGTGTAAACTCCTATGTCTAACAAGGCGCCGTTCGACAATTCGGGACGGAAGGCATTAAGTATCACGCCTTCGCGAAATTTGTCGTAGCGCGAGGAATATTGGCAATAGCACGAAAAGTACCGTCTAACTGTTCCAATTTTGTTCAATGCTTCGCGCGTTGCGTGAAAGTTGGGCGTTAGCACAGGTTTCATTGCCTCCATCAAGGCGACTTTATTTTTTTTGGCGACTGCAATCATCTTGCGCACCTCGTCGGCGTTTGAAGCGAAGGCTTTTTCGCAAAGTACGTGTTTGCCGTGTTCCATACAAAAAATACTCTGCGAAGCGTGAACAGAATTAGGCGACGCCACGTACACAGCGTCAATTAACGGACTTGAAGCCATCGTCTCCAACGACGTAAACGTGTTGGGAATACCGTGTTTTTTCGCGAAAGCGTCAGCCGTTTCTTGAGTTCGCGAATAAACGGCGGCAAGTTCAAAACGTTCGTCTTGCAGTCCTCCCGCTATTACCCAATCGGTTATTGAATTGGTGCCGATCACCCCAAATCGAATGCGTTCCATTATCTAAAACAAAAATTAATATTAAAAAAAACGCAAAATTACGATTATTTTTTCATTATTCTAAAAAAAATTGTATCTTTGCATCGCAGAAAATATAAAAAATATGATAGCCAATAGACCAATGAATAAAAACAGTTTTTTTTCAATCGTTATTGCCATGCTTTTGTTGTGCGCATCTTCAATGCGGGCGCAAACCATTGAGGGAACAGAGTTTTGGTTAACTTTTGGCGCAAACTTTCCCGAAAGGTTTTATGGGAGTAGTATAACTCCTCCTACCTTGCAAATACGTATTGTTAGCGGCAATCAACAAACAAACGGAACGATTTATTTCTCCAATTTGAATTATTCATTCGTATTTAGCATTGATGCACGCCAAGTATACACCTACACTCTTACCGATGAACAAATGCAGGCTGCGATTAATACGGCAATGGGAAAAACAAATAACAGTATTCGTATAGTCACCGATAATCCGGTTACTGCTTATGCTATGAATCAATGTGATGGTTCAACCGACGCTACAAATATTTTGCCGGTAACAGTACTCGGTACTAACCATTATCAAATATCTTATATACCAGGAGTAACACAGTATAGCCAGCAACTTTTAGACGCTTATGCCGTAATAGCGATCCAAGACGGCACTAATCTGTATCATAATGGAATTTTTGTTGAAACTCTTAATGCCGGAGAAGTTTATTACAGAACTTCTACCATTGATATGACCGGAGCCTATATAACTGCAAATAACCCTGTTGCATTTTTTGCGGTTAATCAAGGTCCCGTAATTCCTCATGGACAACATTCACACCCAGATTGTTTAATGCAACAGTTGCCTTCTGTAAATACCTGGGGTAGAAACTTTTTTGTGCCGGTTTCAAATCGCCAACGCGAAGTTGTGCGTATCGTTGCATCTCAAGATAATACTACTATCACGCAAACGGGAGGCACATTATTATCGTCTCCGGGCAGTCAGTCAACATATATTATTGATGCCGGTCAATTTATTGAATTATCAATTTCTTTGGGAAATGACGGTTGCTATATTCGAGCTGACAAACCCATAGGAGTTTGCACTTATCTTACTGTACCTGAATACAATAACATAATAACAGGGGGGGCTATCTTTTCTGACCCTTCTCAATGTTGGGTACCGGCAATAGAGCAGACGGTTACCGAAGCGTTAGTTGCTCCTTTTGTGCCGGCAGGCACTACCAGAATAGAAACGCACTATGCATTAGTGATTACGCCTACCGCCACAAAAAACGATACCAGAGTTTCTATTGGAGCGTCGGCAGCTACGGTTTTGAGCGACGGCAATTGGCAGGACAACGCTACTGCAGGAATGTCATTCTATTCAATGCCATTGACGGATGCTTCATACTTTTTTACTAATCCGGAAGGTCTTTTCGTCATGTGTTACGGAATTGGCAACTATGAATCATATTACTTTCTTGCCTTTTCAGCGATGCGTTTGTTAGAAACCAGATTTTACGCAAATGACGTTAATTATCAGTATTTGCAAAACCATGTTTTCTGTACGAATGAGATTGTTTTTCGCGCCGAAATAGACGGGTTGAGTTCAGGCGCCGGTAGTTTGAAATGGTTTATTAACGGAATAGAAGAATCTGCCGCGCAAGACAATTTAAAATGGAATAAGAATTTTACCGCCGGCGAATATGATATTAAAATTGAGGCTATTTCCGTTGACGGTATTACTACGACATTAGAAAGAACAATAAGTATTGGCGTTCAGGCGTCAGCTACCGTATTGCCTGCTGGAAGCGGCAGCGTAACAGGCGACGGTTGTTATAAGACAGGAGAAACGATTGAACTTACAGCAATACCCGAAGAAGGATATGAATTTATAAACTGGACTGAAAACGGGAATGTGATTTCTTCGGAAGATACTCACAGTTTTACCGCAGCAATATCAAGCGCTTTGGTCGCTAATTTTGCGCTAATAACTTATGATATAACAGTATCGGCGGGAGAAGGCGGCTCTGTTTCAGGAGGCGGCAGTAACATCCCGCAGGGAACAAGCGTAACCGTTACGGCGTTACCCGAAACAGGACACGATTTTGTATATTGGTCTGAAAATGGCGTAAATGTCTCTACTGAAGCTATTTATACGTTTTTAGCGTCAGAAAATCGTAATTTGGTTGCAAACTTTCGAGAATTTTTCGTTGTAAATGTGTATGTTAATAATCCTGAATATGGTTCTGTAACAGGTATGGGTTATTATCCTTCAAATACTATTGTGCAGATAGAGGCATTCGCTACCGATTGTTACAGATTTGTAAACTGGACAATAAACGAAACGGTGGTTTCTACGGATAATCCATACGTATTTACCGCTACAGATGTAGATATAACAGCCAACTTTCAAGCGCTCGATTTTGACGATTACGTATCAATGCTTTGGTATAATACATTCATGCTTAATCTCAAAAAATTGGAAGAAGACGGTTTTGAAGTTATCGGTTGCAAATGGTTCAAAAACGGAATAGAAGAAACAAACACCCGCACAATAGACGAGTTCAGTTATTCGGCTGGTCCGAACATAAGCGATGAGTTG
>Ga0099364_10003164_pt1 | contig 25759 bp, 24 predicted proteins | sample TergutTh196P3_FD_73070 | JGI IMG/M metagenome (GOLD analysis project Ga0099364, IMG submission 73070) | Microcerotermes parvus P3 segment gut microbial communities from Pointe-Noire, Republic of the Congo - Th196 P3 | ecosystem: Host-associated > Arthropoda: Insects > Digestive system > Gut ...
GTCATTATAGTTGACGTTACGAAGCATTCTGCCGCGCGAGTCCACTTCGACAACCTGCTCTCCGATGATCCCCCGCAGGCTCTCCTCGTACATCGACTCAATACCACCCTTGCCTATAATGTCCCCGACTTGGTAGTACAAACCACGCTGGTCTTCCAGTTCATCCCTCGTTATCTCGCCGACGTATCCCACCACGTGAGCGGTCAAGGCTCCGGCCGGATAGATTCTCCGCCATACGGACGACGGAAACAGTGAATGGGAAAACTCCGGATCCATAACCAGATCGGATACCTGCGCGAGAGTCAGATTGGAAGCGACGGAAATTGCGCGGTAAGGTACGACATACTGATTGTTGACATGTTCCTTCAGATCCGCCGACGTCATCGGGATGCCGTGACGGGCAAATAAACCCGCCGTACTCTCGAACTCGGCGTCACTCCTCAAGTCCATCGGATACGCCTTAATGTCGAACGTTCTGACGTTAACGGCGAGAGGCACTCCGGAAGCGTCATAGATGTTGCCCCTTGGAGAAAGGAGACGTATCACGCGAAGCCTGTTGTTCGACGCGAGATGGACGTACTCATCAGCTCTTACCAACTGAAAATACGCCATTCCCGCCACGAGAAACAACAGCGAGAATATGAAAATATTCCGGACGTACAGCAGTCTGTGATTGAAATCGAAGTGGTCGAGAGCCTTATACACGGATTCTTGGTTTCCTGAAAGCTAAAACCATACAAAGCAGAGCCAGGACGGGAACTCCCAGCAACTGCTGTATGAGGAACAGTCTCACTACTGTCTCGCCCGGCGTCGCCCAGGCGAGGTAGCGAACCGCGCCGGACAAAAAATGTGCTCCGCCCGCCAGCATGCCGAATATAAAAACGCTTCGCCCCGTAATCGGCATTCGGTTCCACACAGTATACACAGCAAGTACGGACAATGAATTAACCAGGCCGCTCATCCCAGGATAAGTCACCCACCTCAGATCCCATATTATACCGCCCGCGAAGGCGATCCATATCAACAAACATATCCTCTCCGCGCGAAGGGGGCCGGAAACCAATTCATACGCCACAGATAGAAGAAATAGTTCCGGAATCAGAATTATCCCCATTACCAGCAATTGCAGCAAATCCTGCAAAAGCCAAACCACAGCAAGATAAATCAAGAAGAATTCCTCTCCGTCCCTGCCCTCAGAATCTGAACGTTATAAAGTTGTGATAAACGCGCGCCGGACGCAACCCGAAAAGGCACAAGTCCATCGCGCGTTTCGCCCGGACCCCATATCATCCCCAGCGGAATGCCGGGCGGCAGGTAATCCCCGACAAGCGCCGTCGAGACCAACATTCCCTCGTCGAACTCTTTTTCCGGGGGCAAATATTGCAGCCAGATATTCCCTTTGTCGTCACCGTTTATCACGCCCAGATCCCACGTATCCACAACGACCGCCGCCAACAGGAAGGTTGACGATGTGACCAGCTCTATCCACGCGAAATCTTCACCAACCCGAGACACGCGTCCTACCATGAAACCGTCGGACATAGCCGGAGCGCCTACCATCACGCCATGTTCCGAACCCCTGTTCACGCGAATCTCTTTCCACCATGAGTCGGAATAACGAAGCGTCACGCCGGCGCCTATAAATCCCGGAACTGATATTGGATTGCCCGCGTTTGAACGCTGGAGAGCAATTCTGAGCGCGACGTTCTCCTGCTCCAGGACGCGCGCGCGCTCTTGCAAACTACGGCGTTCCTTCATCCAATTATCTGTGATTTGTACCAGCGTCCTCAGTTCGCGCGCGGGAGTTTCGGGATAATATAAAACTGAGTTCACCTTGTCCGCCAGAACTCGTGTGGGCTCAGGAAAAGTGTACGAGAACCACATCATCATCAGCCCGCAAAATACGGCTACCAGTGCACTCACCAGGATCGGGTTCAGTTTGCTGGTCATGCCTCGCCTCTCGTCAACGCAACTTACACCACCGAGTGATCGACGGTAATCGCTATCTTATCGCTTCTGTCAACCGTCTCCAGGAGCTTACCGAGTCCGAGCGCCACCGAAAAAAGAGGTTCTTCCGCTAAATGCACGGGAACATTCACCGCGTCGGAGAAGCGAGTGTTCAATCCGCGAAGCTGAGAACTGCCTCCGGTGAGAACGAACCCCTGGTCGACAATGTCCTTAACCAGTTCCGGGGGCGTCTGCTCTATAGCGTAACGCAGCATGTCCTCTATCCGGCAGATAATAGCTTCTATGGCGTCGCGCACCTCGCCGGAAGTAACATTCACAACCTTAGGCAGTCCGTCCATCAGGTCGCGGCCTTTGACCTCCATTTCCAGCTCCTCCTCTAAAGGAATAACGGAGCCAATCGCGCATTTAACTTCCTCAGCGGTGCTTTCACCAATGGATAGGGTGTAATTCTGCCTCATCATGGAGACTATCGCCGCATCAATATCATCGCCCGCCGCGCGGAGAGAGTTGCTGATAACCACCCCTCCCAGCGAGAGTACAGCCACTTCGCTTGTGCCGCCCCCTATGTCGACCACCATGTTGCCCCTTGGTTCGTTAATCGGGAGACCGGTACCCAAAGCCGCCGCCAAAGGTTCTTCGACAACAAACGCCTCGCGCGCCCCCGCGCCCAAAACCGCGTCCACCACCGCGCGTTTCTCAACCTCGGTGACCCCGGCGGGAACGCATATGGCAACCCTGGGATGCGCCATCATACGCCTGCCGCCGTTCGCCGCCCGCATGTAGTGCTCGACCATCTGCTCGGTCATGTCGAAATCTGCGATCACTCCATGCTGCATAGGACGTACCGTCTCAATACTGATCGGGGTTTTTCCTATCATTTTCTTAGCGGGGCTGCCGAAGGCGATTACCTCCCGCTTTCCTTTCAGGCGGCTCATCTTGCGGACAGCAAGCACCGAGGGCTCGTCTATGATTATCCCTCTGCCTTTGACGTACACAACCGTGTTGGCGCTGCCAAGATCTATTCCAATATCTCTGCTGAAAAGACCGGATAAAAATTTGAACATTAAAAACACCCCTCCCGGCAAGCCCTAAGCAAGCCTTTAAGCACAAACCTACAGCAGAGATTTTCATCCCTCTTCGCAGTTATAGTATCACAATATATAAACAGTCGGAACAATTTTTTAAAACACTTATTTTCCAATGCAGAAGGTATCGAAAATTGCGTCGAGTAGTTCCTCTGACGCGTTAGCGCCGCTTATCTCCGCAAAGAAATCCGCCGCTTCGGCAAGCAGCGAGCCGGCCGCGTCAGCGCCGAGCGACTTATCTATAGCCTCGCGCGCGTCATCCACGCACAAACGCGCGGATTCCAGCGCGCCAATCATGCGCTCAGTCGCCATCATGCCGTCCGACGGAGATAAACTGCCCAGCGCTACTTCCGCGAGAGCGTCCTTCAGGTCGTTAATTCCATCGCCGATAAGCGCGGATGTTTTGACTCGCCCGACGAAACGCCCCAAATTTTCAAATTCATTGCCCTTCGCCACGGGCAGGTCGCTCTTGTTCATGGTAAGAATAGTGGGGCGTACGAGCGCTTCCAGGCACGCATACTCATCCTCGTTTGTTATCGGACTCGACGCGTCGATAACCAGCAGACAAAAATCCGCGCCGCGTATCGTCTCGCGCGAGCGTTCCACGCCCATGCTTTCAATAAAATCCGGGGGCGTTCCGCTCGAGAGCTCCCTCATGCCTGCCGTATCGACGAGCGTTATCGCCAGCCCCTTGTGAATTAATTCGGCGTCCAGAGTGTCGCGCGTCGTGCCGGGTATATCGGTCACTATCGCGCGGTTTCGTTCCAGCAGCGCATTCATCAACGACGACTTTCCGACATTGGGGCGTCCCACTATTGCGATCCTCACGCCATTTCTGAGCGTCAGTCCCACGCGACACCGCTCCAGCAGAAACTGTGTCTTTGCGGAGAGAGTCGCGAGGGATTGCGAGTATCCGACGTACTCGTCTTCTCCAACGTCATCCGGAAAATCTATCCGCGCTTCTATCTCCGCTCTCAGTGCCGTGAGGGAATCGGATAACTCCTTCAAACCGGACGAGAGTTCTCCTTGCAGGGAACGCGACGCCGACGCCAGTTCAGCTTCGCTCCGCGCCATTATAACGCCTGACACCGCTTCCGCCTGCGCGAGATCGATACGCCCCGACAGGAATGCCCGTTTCGTGAATTCGCCGGGCAGCGCCGCTCTCGCTCCGGCTCTCATTAAAAGATCGAGGCATCGTCCGGCGGCGCTAATGCCGCCGTGACAGTGCAATTCGACGGATTCCTCCCCGGTGTAACTGGCGCCGCGGTCGAAACGAACCGCCAGGATTTCGTCAACTGCAATTTCTCCATCCGCGATAACCCCGAGAACCATGCGCCGAGCTGGCTCATTCGACAGAGGGCGCGCGCCTCGGAAAAATGTGTCGGCTATAACGACCGATCCCTCGCCAGACATTCTTACTATCGCGATGGCCGATGTTCCCCAAGCTGTGGCAACAGCCGCGATTACGTCATTGCCGTACATTACGCCGAATCCCGCGAAACGACCGCTAACCCTGCAAATTTCAAAATCTATCGCCCGACGAAACGAACTGAACGCCGATTGAGGACAGCGATCTCTCGTACTCCGCCCTATCGAAGCCTGATACCGGCGACGAACAGTCTGAGAGGACGAATTTTTTCCGACGTGAAACGATGTCGCCGCCGTGACTGACGTAAGACGAAATGGACGCTTCCACGCAGTGACTCAAAGCCTCGCCCGAGAAGGTGACAGAATCATACGCCGATAAAGTATCCAACAGCCCCTTGTTGAACGCCGTGTCCGGCCACCCGTCGTCAAGTCCCTCGAATATGGAAAACTGTTCGGTATACGGATTCTCTCCTTTAAATATATATCTTACCGGTTTTCGGGTTTCGGCGCGCCAGACGGCGAGGGCTTGAACAAGCGGTTCGGCGATCGCGTGCCCCCATGTCGACACTACGCAATGTTCCGGCCACACCATCAGGGACGAAATATTTTTTCGTGCCATAGCGTCGAACAGCCTTTCAGCGTAGGGCGCATTCGCGGGAATGGAAGTCCTTAAGTTCCCGCTCCTGTAATCCGATTCCATAATGGAAGTGAAGGGTTTTGGATTAAGCCCCTTTTCATCCAGCCAGAACATGGGATGGAATATAGCCGCAACGTCATGGGAATCAAGCGAGACGAAAACGTCGGAGTACTTCGTTCCTTCGCGCGATATATGGCTCGCGAGACGAACGATATCCTCTTCCGCGCCTTCGACATAAAGCGAACCGTTGCGGTCGCAGAAGTCGTTTTGCGGATCCACTATAACAAGAGCATCGGCAGATACTTCATTCAATTCATCATCCCCTGTAAAAAAAAATTTATTTTCTTCATTGTATCATTACGCAAATATACCAATAGCGGAATTGTACATCAGACCTTCGAATCAGCTAAACAAAGTGGTACAATATCATAAACAGGCATAAATACAAAAATTGTTGTAACGCTGTCTTGAAGCGTCCATTATGAACGCCGCGGGTAAACTGCGGTAATGGGAGGAATTATCATGAGCAGGGCGTTCGTCAAGGAAGCCGACGAGGAACTTACATCATTCAGGGAAGACTTGTCGCATGACAAAAAAACTTTGGAATGGATTCGCATTCAGGAGAAGAAGCTTGACTTTCTCCTTAACGACCCCAAGGGGCTTGCAATAGAATCAGAAAAACGCGAACGCTGGATAAAGGAAGCGCGCGAAGCGATTGCGGAAGCGCGCGGGAAACAGCAATAAAACCCGAAAAAATACGCGGCCACGATCTAATATGATTGGGGCTGCGTCAGTATTTTATAATTTATGGCTTTATATTGAATCTTTTTCGACGAGCGGCCCTTCGCTCTCTACTATCCACAGATGCATACCCGGTTTTACGCTCTTGGACAGTTCGATGATGTCCCTGTTGTGCATTCGGATACATCCGCGTGTGACTCTATGTCCTATTGAACTCGGCGCGTTCGTTCCGTGTAAGGCGAGCTCCCAGGGATTGTAAAACGAGATTAACTTCGCGCCGTAAACACCCTTTTGGGGTTCCCCCGGCTCATTGAACCATTTCGGATCGAACACGAGTTGAGTGGCGTCTTCTATGACGCGCCATATTCTGAACACACCCGGCGGCGTTATCATGTCGAGACGGTTTTTCTTTTCGCCCGTTCCGCGCCCTATGGCGACCGGATAGCTGTTTAAAATTTCGTTTACGCCGCGCCTTAACGTTAGTTGTAATTTTTCTTTGTCTATTTTAATCCAGAGTTCGTTCGACCCGGGCGAGTATGTCTGTGGAACGGCGGCGCGCGCCTGATTAGAGATAGGCGGCGTCAACGATAATGCAGTAAATAATAGCGCGACCCAGCAGGTTTTTATCAAAGACGATCTGTAATTTCGGCGCATAAAGTATTCCCCCGTGAAGTGATAATTCCAATAATATATTTTAGCATAAAAGGGCAAAAGCGAGTTTTTTCTTCGCGCGAAAATATTACGTAATACCGAATATTCTTCTATACGAGCGATACGCGCCTTACTATTGCGAAGCCGATTTTTTGCGCACTCGCGTTTTACGAATGTTTATGTCATACTTGACTGTATATTTCATTTATACGGAGGTGTCGGGCATTTGCCTGCAAACCGTGAAACACGACGATAAAATCGGGGGCGTCGCCATACTCGGCTTCAGTTCCCAATACGCTCAGTATATTGCGCGCATAATACGCGAGTTCGAGGTCTACAGCGAAATATTGCCGCGGAACGCGGATATGCGCGAAATAATGAAAAGAAACCCGCGCGGAGCGATACTTTCATATGAGGCGCAACTCTCAAACAGACCGGGCTCGCCACGCGCCGACGAATCCATGTTGCGTGAAAAAATTCCGGTGCTGCGGTTTTGTCCCGAGGTCGACGCGATTGAATACGACCGCGAGACATTGTCGAATTTCGTGTTCGGCGCCTGCTGTTGCGAGCCGAATTGGAAGTTAGGCGACTGGGTAAACCGCTCGCTCAAGTCCATCGAGGAAGCCGTCAGACCGGACGAGCATGTGATATGCGGCGTCTCCGGCGGCGTTGATTCGGCTGTCTGCGCGGCGCTTGTATCGAAAGTCATCGGCGACCGCCTTAGCTGTATATTCGTCGACCACGGATTCATGCGTAAGGATGAACCGCAACAGGTAGTTGAAGCGTACGAAGGACTAAACATCCGCGTCACTCGGGTTGACGCGTCCGAACGTTTTCTCGATGCGATAAAGGGCGTCAAAAATCCCGAGAAGAAGCGCAAGATAATCGGCGAGTTATTCGTCCGCGTGTTCGAGGAAGAGGCGCGGAAATTCGGCCGCGCGAAATGGCTGCTTCAAGGTACGATTTATCCCGACGTGATAGAGAGCGGTCATGAGGGCGGGGACGTCATAAAGAGTCATCACAATGTCGGAGGGCTGCCGGAGGACATGGAGATGAACCTGCTCGAACCGATCCGGGAACTCTTCAAGGACGAGGTTCGCCGCATAGGTTCATTGCTCGATGTCCCCGATGATTTACTGAAAAGGCATCCGTTCCCCGGACCGGGACTTGCAGTAAGGTGTCTTGGGGAAATAACACGGGAGCGCCTCGACACTCTCAGAGAAGCCGACGCGATATTCATTTCCGAGATAACCGACGCCGGACTTTACGACGAGATATGGCAGGCTTTCTGCGTCCTGCTCCCGGTTCGCAGCGTCGGCATGACCGGCGGCTCCCGCACATATAACGAAACCATAGTCCTGCGCGCCGTCACGTCGCGTGACGCGATGACGGCGGAATCTGTATCCTTGCCGTGGGAGCTTGTAGATAAAGTCGCGAAACGAATTTGCCGCGAGGTTCCGAAGGTTGGGCGCGTGGTAATGGATGTGACGGGAAAACCGCCAGGTACGATCGAGTGGGAGTGAAATCAGGCAGACAAAAAAAGCGTTCGCGTATCGACGATTTATTACGAAAAAATCCGCGCGTGAGCGGGAACAGGAAAACGCAATTAAGAAACAGCATATTCGGCGTGATTATGCTCGTTAGAATTGATAATTGAGAGGGCGCGGATTATTCTTCGCTCTTTTAAAAAAAACACAGACCTCTCAAAAATGACTTGATTTTATTCCCGCTTTAGAATATAACGATGTTGCGTTTTCAAGGAGGCGTGCTATGTGGATTATATAACAGCCCGTGAGGCGGTGTCGCTTTGGGGAATATCACAGCGCCGCGTAGCGGTTCTCTGCTCTGAAGACCGAATCAAAGGCGCTCAACTCGTTGGGAATATGTGGGTGCTGCCGCATGACGCGCAAAAGCCTAATGATGCGGGTGTAAGGTTTCAACCTAAGTCACTGGCCACAGCCAAACCATTTATTAAGTGGGCCGGCGGGAAAACGCAGATTCTCGACAATATTCGTTTGAAATACCCGTCAGGACTTGGTAAAACCGTTACAAACTATGCCGAGCCATTTGTCGGCGGCGGCGCGGTTTTGTTTGATATTCTCAGCAACTACAACCTTGACCGGGTTTACATCAGCGATATTAACAGAGAGCTAATACATACATATCAGACTATTCGCGACAATATCGGCGCGCTCATCACACGATTAACCGAGATTGAAAGTGAATACCTCCCGGCAGGTGAAAGTAAACGGAAAGACTTGTACTACTTCAACCGTGACAAGTTCAACGCGTTAAAAACGTTTGACGACGCATCTGTGGAGCTTGCGGCGCTGTTCATCTTCTTAAACAGAACCTGCTTCAACGGTCTGTACAGGGTGAACTCAAAAGGCGCTTTCAATGTTCCGCGGGGCGGTTACAGAAACCCATGTATCTGTGACGCGGACAATCTGAGGGCGGTTTCGGAAGTATTGCAGAAAGTACGGATTGTCTGCGGTGATTATAGAAAATCAGATACATTTATTGACGAAAATACTTTTGCGTACTTCGACCCGCCATATCGACCGCTGACCGCGTCGTCGAGTTTCACCGCTTATTCACAAGACGGGTTTGGCGATAAAGAACAGACTGAGCTTGCCGGGTTTATTGACATACTAAGTGAGCGCGGGGCTTATGTGGTGGCAAGCAATAGTGATCCAAAAAATGCTGACGAATCCGATAATTTCTTTGATGACCTTTACTCCCGGCAGAAGATATTCCGAATAAGCGCGAGCAGAGTTATAAACTCGGTCGGCAAAGGACGCGGCAAGATTAACGAGCTTCTTATAGCGAGTTATTAGGGAGGCTGGATAATGCGTAATTTAACTGAATGGCTCTTGAATCATACAGAGTTTTGAAAAAAGATTGCTTTTGCGCTATTCTAAACCCGGGCGGCAGGCGGCGGAAAAAATACCAGATATGTGATTTGAAATGTGAGAATGAAGAAGAGGGGATAACATATTCTGTGATCAATTGTATGCTGAATCAACGCGTACGCAAAAGGCGATTCTGAACCGTTTGCGACAGAATAAAGCCGGACGAAAAAGCGGCTATGATTCGCGGAACAGGCGGCGAAGAAAATGATCGATTTTGACCGCTTAATTGCGAAAAAATATATTTGAATTAGAATATAAATTGGTTCGTCGATAGCGCGGGGTTACTCGAAAAATCCTGACGACGCAATCAAATGAAAAAAGAGGTACGGGAATGACCAGTAAGAAAAACGAAGAAATAATCGGCCAAATCAAAAAGAAGATACAGATGGAGGCGGACGCGCTGCAAAGGGTCGCCGCTCAGATAGATGACGCGAGCGCGGAAGCGGCAAGGCTTATCTCATATTGTCGCGGCAGAGTGGTGGTAACCGGCCTTGGGAAAGCCGGCCATATCGGCAAAAAAATCGCCGCCACGTTTGCCAGTATTGGAATACCCGCGTTTTTCGTACATACCTGTGAATCGCTCCACGGCGATATGGGAATGATTACAAAAGACGACGTCGTGATAATGATTTCCAACAGCGGCGAAACGTCTGAAATACTCAATATGCTTCCGTCCTTAAAAATAATCGGGCCGGCAACTATTTCGATTACAGGCAGCAGAGAATCCCCTCTTGCAAAAGGAACAGACGTTATGATCCTCTGTGACGCGGGAGACGAGATCGATCACAACAGCCTTGCGCCTACGGCAAGCGCCATTGCAGCGCTCGCAATAGGCGACGCGCTTGCGACGGTAGTCAGTCAGGAAAAAGGTTTCAGCGACAAAGATTTTGCGATGAATCATCCGGGCGGCGCTTTGGGGCAAAAACTGATTAAAGAATATCTGGAACGCGTTAATGGGACATAGCATATACTTTTTATTTCGCGGAACAGACTGTCTGGTGAAGGCGAAAAATTACCGTGAATAACTCAAGATTGATAAAATTTTATCCGGCCGGCATGATGCTCCTGATGTTTATCAGCGCGATCTGTTCGTCTACTCAAGGAATTTTACTCACCGATTTCATTAACGAGTATAATCTGGAATCGTCAAGACAGGGGCTCATGAGCGCTTTTCAAAGCGTGGGCAATGTATTGGCGCTGTTTATTATCGGGCTATACATCGGTAAAACCAGAAAAGTCAATATTCTTACGGGCAGCGCGTTTTTGATTCCGATCGTGTTTTTGATTCTTACGCAGAAACCGCCGTTTGTCGTCTTGCTTGGAAGTTACGGCGTATATGGTTTTGCGGTCGGTTTTATAGATTCGCTTGCTTCGTCAATCATGGTTGATTTATTTCAGGAAAAAGCCTCGCGATATATGAATATGCTGCATGGATTTTACGGAGCGGGCGGCATTGCGGGACCCTTTTTTTTACATTTTTTACGCGATACGGGATTGAAATGGAACGGAGTACTTTCCGTTTTGTGCGTATTATCTCTGATTGCCGCGTTACTATATTCCGCGGCCGCTTATCCTGTTTTTAAAAACGAAGTCGAGTCATCGCGAAGCGCAAGCACAATTACGCTTTCCGACATTATCAATAGTATCAGACAAAGAAAACTGAAAATTTTACTGTTTATCTCTTTTCTTTACGGAGCGCATCAAATTGGAATGACTGTTTGGACAACGAGATATATTTCGGATTATTTATACAAACCGGAGTACGGAGCTTTAGCGCTGTCGCTGTTTTGGGTCGGCATCGCGGCGTCCAGGCTGATTATTTCCAGATTTACTTTTAAGCCCGAAAAAGTCATTTTATACGGCCATTTATTGTCGGGACTATTTATTGCTGTCGGCGTTTTATCGGGAAATGGTTTCGTGATGATGGTATGCTGCGGCTTATCCGGTCTTTTTGAAGGGGCAATCCTGCCTTTATCGTTATACCTGTCATGCCTTTGGATCAGCGACAATACTGCTTTGGGCAGTTCTCTGGTGTTGTTTGTCCATTACATCGGCTCCATAGTAACGCCTCCTGTTATAGGCGCGGCAATAAATTATATCGGCGTTACCGGAGGAATGCTCATACCGGCGTTATGTTCTTTCGCGGCGGCTTTTGGTACTTTTATCCTTATAAAAAGCTTAAACGTTACATCAATTGATAATTGAGGGGAATCTGAAATGAAAAAGAAGGCAGTCATATTTGATATGGATGGTCTTATGATCGACAGTGAACGAGTAACATTCGAGTGCTATAAAAAAATTTTGGCCGAAACAAACAGGACGATGTCAATTAATTTTTATAGAACATTTTTAGGAAGACGCAACGACGTTTGCGAAAAAATGCTTAAAGAGGAATACGGCGAGGGAAATGACGTTGCCGAAATGATCAAACAAACCAACGTTATGCTGGATAAAACATTCAGGGAAAACGGCGTTCCGCTGAAACGGGGATTGATTGAAATCCTTACGTACTTAAAAGAAAACAAATTCAAAACGATAGTCGCCACGTCAAGCGAGCGAGAGAGAGTAGATACTATTCTGGAACTATCCCGATTAACAGAATTTTTCGACGGCTCCGAATGCGGAGACGAGGTCACGGAAAGCAAGCCAAACCCGGAAATATTTTTAAAAGCCTGCCAAAAAGCGGGATGCGAACCCAGCGAAGCTTATGTGCTCGAAGATTCGGAAATGGGGATCGAGGCGGCTTTCGCGGCGGGAATAGATTGTATCGTGGTGCCGGATATGAAATACCCGGAGGAAGAATACGCGAAAAAATCCCGCTGGATTGTCGGCAGCTTGTATGAAGCGATGGAAATAATAAAAAACCAGCCATGAGGAAAAAATCTCCCGGCAATCCTCCGTAAGGCGGGCGGCTTACCGAGCGTCTGCAGCGCCGTAAAAAGATCGGATTTGGTCGCCCACGCGCCCCATTACGTACCTCGCACGGAAGAACACATGTCCGTCAACGCCGGGGTAACGGCTGCTGTACTCCAACTGACGCAAAATTTCTCCGGACCAGTTGTTTTCGTTTCGCGCGTCCCGCCAGGCAGCCATACCGATATACAGGTCAACTCCCGTACCTTCCGTCACATCCCGCCACCAATGGAGCACTGTGACAAAATCCGCGATATCAAAACCCATATGCCAGTAAATTTGAGGAACAATATAATCCACCCAGCCCTCCTTTACCCAACGTCTGCTGTCGGAGTAAATCTGGTGATATGACTCACGTCCCCGGGTGTTGCTGCCCAGCGGATCGGTTCCTCTGTTTTGCCAGATTGCGAATGGAGATATGCCAAATTGAACTTCGGGCCGAGTTGCGCGGATAGCCTGCCGGGTATCACGCAGGAGGGTATTCACCTGTTCGCGCCTCCAATCGTGAATGCTGTTCCATCCCGCGCCAAAAGCCGCGAAGGTGGCGGCATCGTTAAAGTCCCGCCCGGGATAAAAATAATCGTCGAAATGTATTCCATCGACGTTGTAGTTAGTAATCAATTCCACGACTCCATTAACGATCAGGCGACGTACTTCCGGCAGACCGGGATCCAAGAACAGCGCATTCCCGTGAGCCCGCGCCCAGGCCGGATTCATCCGTGCAGGATTGTTTGCTGAAAGGCGGGCGACGTCTGTTATATTGGAGTCCGCGTGAGTGACTCGGTAAGGATTTATCCAGGCATGAAGCTCAATTCCCCGGCTGTGCGCGCCGTTTATCCAGTGCCTTAACGGACTCCAGCCGCCCGCTGGGGCTTGTCCCTGGGTTCCGGTAATATACTTCGACCAGGGAAAAATGGACGAGCTATACATGGCGTCCCCCGCGGGGCGCACTTGGAGAAAGATTGCGTTTATACCGATTTCCGCAGCTCTATTCAAAATAGCGTCGGCCTCGGCAATCATTTGCTCATTACTTAGCCCGGGTTTCGACGGCCAGTCTAAATTAATCACCGAAGCAACCCACAGCCCGCGCATGGATGGAAGCTCGGACGCAACCGCTCCGGCATTAAAGCCCAGCGTTACTAAAGCGCAAATCAGAACCATACTCACGCATAGAAATGTTCTCAAGATATTGCCTCCCTGTGGATGGATTGAGGTTTTGCCCGTACTACAGCGACATTCAAATATCGAAAAAACCTCCGTCGCTTGCTTTATCTGATATCCCTCTATTATAATTCATAAATAGTGAAGAGAGTTTTTTGAGGAGCCCAATAACATACGCAGGCAACCGTCTTTTCTCGCTATTGAAAACTTACGAATCGGAGATGTTATATGATGAAGGAGTTTACTTACGAGAAATGGATAATTCCGCAAAATGCCGACGCGCGGCGGATAAATTTCGGCGGCGGCGACGGCAGGTCGTTTGCTTCCGCGTACAGAATCTCGGACAGGAGTCAAATGATGAAGCTTGCCGAGGATGTAAACAACGGAATATCCTATAGCGGATTCTACTTCTGCCTGGATTGCGATATAGACATGGAGGGTATGGAATGGACGCCCATAGGATATTGCATAAGGCCATACGAAAAACGCGAATTTTCGGGAATCTTCTATGGCGGCGGATACGCCGTGCGTAATTTCAGTGTCGAAAACCAGGGAAACAGGAGCGCGGGATTGTTTGGGTACGTCGAGTATGCGGTGATCCAGAATCTCAAAGTGATGGATTTCATTATACACAACGGAATAGACGTCGGCGGCGTGATCGGTAACTCGGAAACAAGCACGATTACGGATTGTTATGCTGAGGGCAGAATAGAATCCGGCTCGGCAAACGCAGGCGGTATAGTCGGTATTGCTTCCAACAGCCGCGTGGAGAACAGTGCGTCCTCCGTCCTGATGAACGTAAACCAGGGACACACCGCGGGCGGACTGTGCGGCCTGGCGCAAAGCAACTCGCGTTTTGTAAACTGCGAATCGCGAGGGAAGGTCGCCGCGAAAAATATGGCGGGCGCGGGCGGTTTTGTCGGCTCTATAAAAGATTGTACGGTGGAAAATTGCCACGCAAAAGCCGGCGTGATATGCTTGGAATGCGGTAATGCCGGCGGCTTTGGCGGTTCCGGAAGGAACTGTACGATCGATTTGTGCACGGCTTCCGGCGACGTCCACGCCGGAAGCGAAGAAATGAGCTCCTCGGCGGGCGGCTTCATAGGATTCACTAACGGTGTTCTGACTCGCTGTATCGCGTCAGGCAGCGTCCGAAAGGATGGGGACTATGGAGCTGCCGGAGGTTTTGCCGGAGACGTTTCGCGCGCTTCTATTTATTGGTGCTACTCCTGCGGAAGGAGCGTCGCCTCTGAAGGCCGCGTCGGCGGTTTTGCGGGGATGGCGCACTGCAACGAAGGTTCCACCAACATAGAAAACTGCTATACCTTGAATGAGGTCTCCTCATTCAACGAAAAAATGACGAAGGCAGGCGGTTTCATAGGCGAGATGAAACGCGGAGCAAACGCTAACGCGGCGATTACCACGTGTTACTCGTTCGGTAACGTATCGGCTAACTTTAACGGCTTCACCAGCGCGCAATCGACGGGAAACATATTGGACTGTGTGTGGCGAAGGGATGACGGCGGCGGTATAAACCAATACATGACGGACGGCCGCGATGTGCCGAATCTGTCTACCGAGCAGTTCGGCGACGAGAGTATCTTTATCGGGATGGGCTGGAACTTTGTGGATGAAGACAATGCCTGGTACTATGTTAACGGGATAAATCCAAGAAGACCTCACCTGAACGGCCTCCCAGTTATTTTGGCGTTATGAAGTAAATACAGGAACCAAAGTGGTTCATATAGTTTGAAAGGAGTGGTATTCAATGGGAATGGTACAATTTTTGGGACATTCTGCGTTTTACCTGGAGGGAACCGGAATAAGGGCGTTTATCGATCCTTTCCTGTCCGGTAACCCTCAAGCGCCGGATAAGGCTTCGGAACTGGAACCGAATTTCATTTTCCTGACGCACGCGCACGATGATCATCTTGGAGGCACAATCAGCATCGCCAAAAAAACAGGCGCTGTCGTCGTAGCTACCAATGAACTTGCGATGTATCTCCAGAGCAAAGGCCTGGAGGTAGTGGGAATGCACGTCGGTGGCAGAAGGCGATTCGACTTCGGCAGCGTAAAACTGACGCCGGCCTTTCATGGTTCCGGCGTATTCGAAGAAGGCGTACTGGTATGTTCCGATACTCCGTGCGGTTTCTTAATCGAGATTGACGGCAAAAAAATTTATCACGCCGGAGATACGGGGCTTACCGTTGAGATGACCTTGTTGGAAGAGGAAAATGTCGAATTGGCGCTGCTGCCGATAGGCGGCCACTACACTATGGATATTTGGGACGCCGCGAGAGCCGCCGGTTTCATCAAACCGCAAAAGGTCGTCCCCATGCATTACAACACCTTCCCGCCAATCGAGACGGATCCGTCGGAATTTAAACGGCTGCTTGACGGCAAAGTGGACGTCGTTATTCTCAAACCGGGCGAGACAATGGATTTTTAGGGAAATAAAAACGGGATGCCGCTTTTGCTGACGGCGTCCCGTTTTTTCGTAAAATAACCTGCCATAATCATCGGAGTGCATGGAACATTTATCGAAGGACTCCGATATGGTGTTCAATACGACCTGCAATAAATAGGGAAAACCGCTTGAAGATGAATCGCTGATTTGACGATTCCTCCTCCGCGAATTTTTTCGTGTGATTTGCGAAAATTATAACGCATTTCACGAACCCGAAATTTTTTCTTTTCTTTGTTTGAGAATCATTCTCCATATTTTGAAATTATTCCCCTTATGATAATATTTATGCGAGGTTTCAACTCACGCGTCCGCGCGGGCGCGTGAGTTGAAACAATCCAACACGCCACACTGAACGCGACGTTGTTGATTAACCTAAAGCGCCGGCGATTCAGTCGCGCCAAAAAAACGTTATTTTTTTCCGTTCTCGCGAGCGGAACGCAGGAGTGATAAAAAATGTCCGGACATTCAAAATGGTCCACAATCAAACGTCACAAGGCAGCCAAGGACGTTAAAAAAGGCGCCGCTTACGCGCGCCTCACTAAAAACATCACAATCGCGACAAAGGCAGGTGGCGGAGACCCGAACGCAAACTTCGCCCTGAGGGTTGCAATTGAGCGCGCCAAGGAAGGCAATGTCCCGAACGATAACATCGAGCGCGCTATAAAACGCGGGTCAGGTAACTTTGAAGGCGTCACTTTCGAGGACATCATATATGAAGGCTACGGACCCGGTGGCGTCGCGGTCATGGTCGAAGTATCAACGGACAACCGCAACAGAACCGCGTCGGAGATGCGTACGCTCTTCACGAGGATTGGGGGCGCTATCGGGGAGCTCGGCTGCGTGGCGTGGAACTTCGAGCGGCGCGGCGTAATCACGGTAACGGGACAGGGAATCGACGAGGACGAACTCCTCGGCGCAGCGATAGAGGCCGGGGCTGATGATTTGCACAGCTCGGAGGACGGCTTCGAAGTAATAACCGAGACATCGGTGCTGTCGGATGTTGCCAAAGCAATCAAAGACGCCGGTTACGTCGTCTCCAATGCTGAGATATCCATGGAACCCAAGACTACCGTTATGGTTAAGACGAAGGAGGAAGCGGAGAAGATGCTGAACATTGTCGATCGCTTCGAGGAACACGACGAGGTTCAGAACGTTTATTCCAACTTCGAGATACCGGACGAAATTATGGCATCGCTAGGTTAAATTATTGATATCAAAAGACAGGGACAGGAGCCGAATGTTATGTTTCGGAATTGACCCCGGCATCGGAAGGGTCGGCTACGGCATAGTGAGCCAGCAGGGGGATGCGCTCTCGGCAATTGATTACGGCGTTATCTCCACCGAACCCGGCCCGCCGGTCGCGGCGAGATTGAAGGAAATATTCTTCAAGCTGGAGGAATACATAGCCCGGCACAATCCCGACGTGATCGCGGTCGAGCGGCTGTATTTCGGAAAGAACACCACGACCGCCGAGATGGTTTGGCAGGCGCGGGGAGTTTTGCTTTTGGCGGCGGCGAGATTCGGCGTCACTCCTTACGAACCGAAACCGTCCGAGGTGAAACTCGCGGTTTGCGGCTACGGCAACGCGGAAAAATTCCAGGTGCAGGGAATGGTACGCCACATCCTGAATCTCTCCGAGACGCCGAAGCCCGACGACGCGGCGGATGCGCTCGCAATAGCGATAACGGGCCTGTCGATGTCGATGTACGACATGAGAAACGGAGATTTTCGGCGATGATCCGCAGCCTATCAGGAACTGTTATTTCCATAGACGACGGAACCGTATGCCTCGACGTGGCCGGCTTCGGCATAGAGGTGTTCGCCACCGGTTCGCTTCTTTCGTCAGCCGTTATCGGGGAGTCTTTGCAGTGTCTTGCTTATTTACAGGTAAGCGATTCCGGTATGGCAATGTTCGGCTTCTCAAACGAGACGGAGCGGGCGTTGTTCCTCGAAATAACTCAGGTCAAGACCATGGGCGGAAAACTATCCATCGCCCTGTTGCGGCATCTTGGAGCGGCTGACGTAATATCCGCGATAATGTCGTCCGACTCGTCGCGGCTCTCCGTTCCGGGTTTGGGGGCAAAGAGAGCCGAACGGATTTGCTTCGAGCTGCGTTCGAAAATTGAGAAAAAATTCTCGTCCCTGGTTGAAGGAGGAGTTAATATAAGCGCCGCCGGTTCGGTCGATGGCGAAGTCATCGGCGGACTTATGGGACTCGGCTTTTCACAGGCGGAGGCGAGCCGCGCCGTGGCGCTCTGCCGCTCCGAGGACGGAGAGCGCGAATGGATCGAAGAGGATCTGATGATGTCCGCCTTGAGCAGGCTGCAAAGGAGATAGAATGGCGTCCGAAGATAAACCCTTCGAAAAATTGCGGGCAACAACCGACGAGGACGCGTTCTCCATAAGGCCGCAGGCGCTTGACGAATTTATAGGCCAGAACGCGCTCAAGGATAAACTTTCGATATTTATTAAAGCGTCCCAAACCAGGGAGGAACCTCTCGACCACACGCTGTTCTACGGGCCCCCGGGCCTTGGAAAGACGACGCTGGCGGGGATAATCGCCCGTGAAATGAAGGGCGCCCTCAAGACCACATCCGGCCCGGCGCTCGAACGCGCGGGCGACCTCGCGGCGATACTCTCGCTCATCCAACTGAACGACGTGCTTTTCATAGACGAAATACACAGGCTGTCCCCCAACATTGAGGAAATACTCTACCCGGCGATGGAGGATTTCAGCCTGTCGATAATCATAGGCAAGGGACCGCTTGCCCGCACCATGCGGCTCCAACTCCCCCGCTTCACGCTCGTGGGCGCGACGACGAGGCTTGGACTATTAACGTCTCCGCTGCGCGCGCGTTTCGGTATCGTCGAACAACTGGATCTGTACTCCCCGGAGGAATTGACTCAGATAGTGCTTCGCGGCGCGAATGTGCTGGAAGCAAAGATTACGAAACAGGCGGCGGATGAGATAGGCAAGAGGGCGCGCGGTACGCCGAGAGTGGCCTTGAGGCTCCTGCGTCGGGTACGCGACGTCGCTACGGTGAGCGAAGCCGGAACGATAGAGATACCTCTGGCAAAGGCGGCGCTCGACATGCTGGGCGTGGACGAGGAGGGCTTCGATAATCAGGATAGAAAATTCCTGAGAGCGCTCGCCGAACTATTCGACGGCGGCCCGGTCGGGCTCTCCACATTGGCGGCGGCGTTGAACGAGGACACCGGCACGATTGAGGACATTTACGAGCCGTATCTGATACAAAAAGGAATGCTGGAACGCACCCCGCGAGGGCGCAGGGCGACTCGCAACACTTACGAATACATGGGGATAAAGCCGAAAAATTCATTTATGCGTCAAATGACGCTGTTGGAAGACGAGGACTGACGAAATGGGCCGAACGCTTATGACAATCGGCGCTGTTATTTTTTTTATTGGGGCTGTGGTTTGGCTCGTATCGAAGACGGGTATTCCGCTTGGCCGTCTGCCCGGCGACGTGTCGTGGGAGAGCGAGAGCAAGAACGTAAAAATTTATGCCCCGTTCGCGACGATGCTGATAGTGAGCGTTGTACTTACCATTATAATGAACGTAATATCGAGGCTCAAAAAATAGAGCGAAAAAAATTAAAAGATACGCCGGAGGTAAATCATGATTTCGAGAACGCGTTTTATTAAAATTTTCCTCGCCCTGCTGATCGCGGCGTCACTAATAATTCAAATTTCGGACGAATCCGAGGCCGCTTCGAACATCAATTTGAAGATCGGCGTGGCCGACGGGGTATCAAGTGGGAACGTTATGGGCGAGGGACTGATATTCGCCGACGCGAGAGGAAACCGTGGCAACGTGAGGAACGGAGCGCTCATTAAAGCGTCCGGCGGCGGGCTCTCGGTCGGAAATACGGTGCTTACGCTGCCGGTGACGGCAACCGCAAACAGCGGGCTTGGCTGGGGCGGAACAAGATATCGGGGCAAACTCACATTTATTGGCGCGGGATCGGGTTTCACGGTTGTAAATGAACTCGACCTGGAAAGTTACCTTCGCGGAGTCCTCCCGAGGGAAATGGGCGCGGACTGGCCGCTGGACGCTCTGAAGGCGCAGGCCATACTCGCCCGCACGTACGCGATCAAAAACCGCGGCAGATTTTCAAGACGAGGATACGATTTGGACGCGGGGGAAAACTCGCAAGTGTACGGAGGAGTCAACGCGGAAAACGCGCGCACGGACAGGGCGGTTTCCGAAACCGCTGGAATGGTGCTTACATGGAACGGACAACCCGCTGATGTGTTTTACCACTCCGACAGCGGCGGAGCAACTGCGGATGTCGCGCACGTTTGGGGAGGTTCAATACCGTACCTCCAGGTTCGTCAGGAGGCGGTGAACTACACGTCGCCCAATTCGACCTGGCAGACAGCGCTCTCACCATCCGAGGTGACGTCCATTCTATCAAAGATGAATCATAACGTCGGTAGCGTGCGATCCATAGGAGTCGCCCAGGTAGACAGCGCCGGGCGGGCGGTTCAAATGACGTTCACCGGAGACAGAGGTTCGGTGAATGTGAAAGCCCACGATTTCAGAATGGCTGCCGGCCCCAGGGTGATACGGAGCACAAATATCCAGATATCGCGCGCAGGCTCTCAACCCGCCGTGAACGTACAGCCGGCTGCCGCGCCGCCGCCCGCGCCTGCGACGAGTACGCCGGCGGAACAACCGACAAGCTCACCGGCGACCGGCGCGTCATTTACAGAAATGACCCGAGCGGGCGTTTTCACTTCCGCTGAAATGATGGACATGCTTAAAAATCCGGAAAAACGTCAGGAGTACATAGCCATTGGATTAGAAAGAATGAGAGGAAACACCGGCGCGCCGCCTGCCGTACCGACGCCTGCTCCCGTTCCCGCAGCCCCGCCGGCAACGCAAATCGGCGGTTCGGGCGACTTCGTTTTCACCGGGCGCGGATGGGGACACGGAGTCGGCCTCTCGCAATATGGCGCAAGGGCTATGGCGGATAGCGGGATGAACTACGAGACGATTTTGACTCATTACTTCCCCGGAACGAAAATCAGTAAGTGAGTGCGATTGGATCCCTACGATATATTATCTTATGATTATCCGTTACCGCCGGAATTGATTGCTCAGGATCCGGCGGACAAAAGGGACTCTTCCCGCCTGATGCGCCTTGGCAGGACAACCGGGGAGACGGAGCACAAATTTTTCAGTGATTTGCCGTCGATTCTCCGCCCCGGAGATATGCTCGTGATGAATGACACCCGCGTGTTCAAAGCTCGTGTTCCGGCAAAAAAAATTCCGGGCGGCGCGGCGGTCGAGATTTTTTTCCTTGCGCCGCGGGGCGATTCCCATATCTGGAAAGCATTAGTGCGCCCGGGGCGAAAGCTGCCTCCGGGGACGAAAGTGACGGCGAACGGGATCATAATTGACGTAGAGGACTACGCCGAAGAAGGAAGCCGGATTGTAAAACTGCCTTGCGGCACGGATATGGATGATTTTTTCCGCCTCTGCGGCCAAACTCCCCTGCCGCCTTACATCAAGCGGACGCGCGCGCCGGACGAAAGATACCAGACCGTCTACTCCGACCCGAAGAAGTGCCGCTCCGTGGCGGCTCCAACCGCAGGGTTCCATTTCACGCGCGAACTGCTGGACGAGCTCGCCAGCCGGGGCGTTAAGACGGAGTTTCTCACTCTCGACGTGGGTATAGGTACGTTCAGGCCGGTAAAATCAAAAGATATAAGAGAACACGTTATGCACTCGGAACGCTGTACAATCGGCAAAGATTGCGCGGACGCCGTCAATGCGGCAAAAACAGCGGGCCGCAGAATAATCGCAGTTGGGACAACGGTCGTGCGCACTCTGGAATCATTCGCGGACGATTCGGGATTTCTCGCGCACGGAACGCGCGACACGGAAATATTTATTAAGCCGGGTTACAGTTTCAAAGTACCCGACGCGATAATAACGAACTTCCACCTGCCAAAAAGCACTTTGCTGATGCTGGTCGCGGCATACACCGGTTACGACTGCGCAATGAACGCCTACAGAGAAGCGGCAGCGAACAACTACAGGTTTTTCTCATTCGGCGACGCTATGCTAATCGATTGAGCTGTTTTTGTCCAGAAACGCGTCCCGGAAAGATGAGATCAAATAGTACGACGACGTCGCCCCCGGATCCTGATGCCCTATCGAGCGTTCGCCGAGAATACTGCTGCGTCCTCGGTTTGAAATAAGAGATATGGTGCTCTCCATGCCCTTCTTCGCGGCCTCCGCCGCGCTGTTCCACGCAACTTCTCCGCCCTGCGGGACGTTTTCTTTGAGCGCGGTGATTGCAGGATGGAGAGCGTCGACCATAGTTTTGTCTCCTACCGAGGATTTGCCAAGCGTCATGACCCCGCCAAGCCCTTCCAGCATGGCGTCGGCAAGTTCGTCGTTTGAGATATCCGAGGCTTCGCCTAATTTCTGTGCCACCTTCATGAAGAAAGTACCGTATAGCGGGCCGACGTTCCCGCCAACCACACTTATAAAAATCATCGCCACTTCACGAAGAAATTCGCAGCAGTTCGCGTAGTTCTTATCTCGCATCTTATCCACAATGCGCTTTGCGCCGCGTTTCATGTTTATGCCATGATCAGAATCGCCGATGGCGGAATCGAGGTTGGTAAGAAAGTCCTTTCTCTCCTCTATTACGGCGTCAAACTTTTCGAAAACAGTCATGAACATACTAATACAGAGAATCATCTAATTACCCGCCTTCCCCGATGCTGAGCCGGCGCCCGCATAGCCTCCGGTTTCGTTTCAATTATCGTCAACAATATACTGCCAAAGACACGAGATTGCAACCCTGACTTTCCCGCGAAAATCACGAAGCATATCAAAACATTTTAAGATTAGCGCGCGGCATGCCCGCATAAAGAGAAATTCCGATTTTTAAAACCGGAAAAATCAGCATTTTTCTTGCTGAAAAAACGAGGCCATGCGCTTCCAAAAAGGTATAATGCTTATAGAAGGGCCAGCTTGGAAAGGGACGGTATGAATTCTCATGCTTTACATTAAGATGAAGAGCAGAATAAATACAAAACTGTTGCTCATCAACCTCATAGGCATTGTTATCGCGACAGCCCTTTTGACAGCCTTCAGCAGCTTCATGATCCGCGATGTGTTTTATAAGAGATACGAAGACAGGCTGCAAATATCCGGACATGTTTTCCTGGCACGATACACTGACAGGGATATAGTGCCGTATATAGACAAGCTTAAGGAACGCGAAAATCTGGAGGAAGAAAGCGCGCAAGCCTTCAGAGACAGGCAATATGTCATGGAAACGAACAGGAGAGGCGGGGGTGGGGATAACAACGTTGAATATAACAACGCGGTGCGGCGGATGGAAAATTATATCGAATCTTTGTCGGAATTGAAGGACGACAAATATCACACAATAAAAAGGACGATGCTTGAGCTGCACAGCGGCGCCGGGTTGAGACATTTTTACGTTTTTGCGGATCTGGGCCTTCCTGATAAGTATATCCAGATATTCGACGCTGTGTATCAGGGCGAAGTGACGGGTTCCTTCGGCGAGGATTACGGGATGCCGTATATAAAATCGGAGCACGGCGAAGCCGAAGAAGTGTTCAAAACCGGTAACCCTGTTTTCGTGATAGAAAATTCGGGGGGCAGCCGGCCTGAAAATATTTACTATTCATTTATGCCGATCAAGGACAGTTACGGCGGCGTCATAGCCGTCATCGGAACGGAAATCAACATGCAGGCCCTGAGAATAGAATTTCGATCTTTCATTTTAATCAGCATCACTATTATCGCGCTCGGCTCCTTTCTGCTTCTGTGCGCCATGTACCTTCCTCTGCGCGCTTTTATAACGAAACCGCTCGGTGAACTGACGACGTTGTCCCGAGAAATTGCCGCGGGCAACATCGAAGGTGAGATACCGGCCTGGATACTGGAAAGAAAAGATGAAATGGGTATTTTGGGCAAATCCTACGCGTCAATAGGCGCGGTTCTCCGGGAAATGCTCAGCAAATACGATGTTATGTTCGAAACCGCCATGTCAGGCAATTTGGACGTACGCGGCGACCCCGCGTCCCTGGGCGGGCTTTATGCCCAAGTTGTGAACAAAATTAACGATACATTGGACGTAATCGGCAATTACTTTGACAACATCCCGGAACCTCTCGCCATCTTGGACGCCAATTATGATATTGTGTACGTCAACAGGCAGTTCAGGGTTTATTTCACCGGCGTCAGCGATTGTAACATTTACCAGATAATGCTCCAGACAGACGAAGATGATATTGACGCGTTGAAAAAAGAATTGGCGAAGCGTATGGATAAAGGAGAATTCTCCGCTTTAGCCTGGTTCGATTTTATGGAAGGCCGGCGATGTCTGTCATTTTTATGCAGCAACGTCATGCGCAACGAAATTGTCAACGGCGCGATAATTGCAATGACGGATGCGACGGAACTGGTGACAGCCAAAGACAACGCGCTTTCCGCAAGCAGAGCGAAAAGCGAATTTCTGTCACGCGTAAGCCATGAACTTCGCACTCCGCTAAATGTGATCCTCAGCATGGCGAAGCTGGGGATGAACGACAAGCAGCTTGAAGACAGCATAAATCGGTTTGGTAAAATCGTAACGTCGTCCAGCCATTTGTCAAATATAATAAACGACGTCCTGGAAATGTCCCGCATGGAGTCGGGTAAAACGGAGATACGCCGCGCGCTATTGCACTTAAAAGAAATGGTGGAGGAATGCGTGGAACTGATGGCGCTGAAGACGGAGGAAAACAACAACGAGCTTACCGTCTCCGTCGATCCTGACATACCCCTGGCTCTGATCGGCGATGAATTCCGTATACGCCAGATATTGATAAACCTTCTGTCCAACGCCGAGAAATTTACCGTGGACGGGCAAATTTCCCTGTCAGCCGTCGTAATCGCGCGCGGTGAAGATAATTGTAAAGATTGCTGCACAATTCAATTTACGGTTGCCGATACCGGGATTGGTATGTCCGAGGAATTCCTTAAGAAGGCGTTCGTTCCTTTTGAACAGGAAGATTCCTTCCTGGGCAGGAGATATGAGGGCTCCGGCCTGGGTCTTTCAATATGCCGTAATCTTGTCGAGCTGATGGGCGGCGAAATGGCCCTGGAAAGCAAGCTTGGAGAAGGCAGCAAGTTCTCGTTCCATATTCCTTTTGAAGTAGCTGAAATCCAGGCGGAGACGGAAAAAGAGCAAATAACGCCGGATTCCGCATTCTCTTTCGCCGGAAAGCGGATTTTGCTAGTGGACGATATTGACATAAATCGCGAGATCATATGCGAGGTGCTTGCGGATACAGGCGCGGAACTGGAGGAAGCGCGCGACGGCGAGGAAGCCTGCGAAAAATTCACGCGATCGCCCGCGGGATATTACGATTGTATTTTAATGGATATACAGATGCCGAAAATGGACGGATATGCAGCCTGCGGCGTCATTCGCGCAAGCAGCCGCGCGGATAATAATGTGCCGGTTATCGCGATGACGGCCAACGCTTTAAAAGAAGATATCGATAACGCGATTGCCGCCGGCATGAATGACCACGTGGCAAAGCCTATTGATTTTGACGTGGTTTTGAGTAAACTAAAGAAATGGTGTTGAGGACGAATAATATGAGGAGGAAAAAAACATGAAAAAAAGGATTATTTTCCCGGCGCTGCTTATTATTATATGCGTTGCGGCGGCCGCGGTATACTTCTGGAACACGCGGGAAACGGTCAATAAAATCGGAATATTAATGCCCTCCAGAAATGAAATGCGCTGGCAGCAGGACAGCGACAGCCTTGCGAGGCAATTGCAGGCGAAA
>Ga0099364_10003165_pt1 | contig 25756 bp, 21 predicted proteins | sample TergutTh196P3_FD_73070 | JGI IMG/M metagenome (GOLD analysis project Ga0099364, IMG submission 73070) | Microcerotermes parvus P3 segment gut microbial communities from Pointe-Noire, Republic of the Congo - Th196 P3 | ecosystem: Host-associated > Arthropoda: Insects > Digestive system > Gut ...
ATATAGAGGGGTAAATCCACAGCAATGTGGAAAAAGAAAGAGGAATTTTACACGCTTGGCGTCGCGGTTTTGGGGGGGGGGGAGGGGCGCAAGACTTTCCGGAAAAGGCTGAAATGGAGTATATTAGAGGCAGGAGATAAACCATGCCGACAGTTGAATTATTGATACGAAAGACCGAAACATTACCGCCTGCGTTATTTGGATAATAATACATAAACGTATTAAATTATTTATACGCATGATATGAAGTATCCATACATTTTGGAAGAGACAATTGATTATGCTGTTGTTTTTAAGCCGCCGAAAAAACACAGTGTTCCGCTCGCGTCTTCGGATGCCGGGCAGAATACCCTGCTTGAATGGTTCGCAGAAAACAGGCCGTCTAACGCTCTTCCTGATTGCGGACTTATAAACCGCCTTGATTTTGAAACACATGGGCTTGTACTGTTTGCAAAAAATAACATTAGTTATGAATATTTTAAATTTTTGCAGAGTAGAGACGGGTTTATAAAAGAATATACCGCTGTCTGTTCAAGCCCGCTCTCTGATGATAAATCTCTTATGCTTCCGGGTTTTCCGCCGCCGCCTTCTCTGTCAACTCATGTTCCCTCCGCTGAAAAACCGCTAATCGTAATGAGTTATTTTCGTCCCTATGGTCCCGGCAGAAAAGAAGTCCGCCCGGTAATTGATGACAAGAAAAAATATCACGAAACAGCAAAAGATAATGGCAGCTTTTATAGAACAGAAATTGTCGATATTAAGAATGATATTTTTACTGTAAGGATTAAACGCGGTTTTCGGCACCAAATACGCTGCCATCTGTACTGGATTGGTTTCCCTATAAAGAACGATAAAATTTATTCATACTCTGTTGCACAAACAGATAATTCAATCGCTGCAGGGACACTTGCTTTATGTGCTAACAAGCTGGAGTTTACAGACCAAAGCGGTTTAAAAAAAACAATAGAGTTGTTCGGAAACTTCAGTTTCAGAACAACTTCCATAGAAAAATAGCAGTTTTTAGGCTAAAGCAAGACTTGCTTGCAAGTCACTTTAGTCTGAAAACTGTAGGACTTGTGAGACAACTAACCCGAACCGAAGGTTCGCGTTGTAGAACAAATCCAATTTTTTAATTAATGACAGTTGTCTTTTGATGATGTACAATCAAGTAATGGAGACAGTGTATTTCGTCGGTATAAAAGGAACGGGTGTCTGTGCGCTTGCGGAGTTGATGTATAATGCCGGAATTAGAGTAAGCGGCAGTGATACTCCCGAAGAATTTTATACAGACGCGATTTTAAAAGAATTGAAGATTCCTTATCATGTTGAGTTTGATGCGGCGCATATCAATACGGATATTAATATGGTTATACATTCTGCCGCATATAGCGTTGATTCTAATCCCGAACTTGCAAAAGCAATGCAGCTCAAGATTCCCATTTTAAAATATCCTGAAGCGCTAGGGGCATGGTCATCAAGATTTGATTCATCGGGGATTTGCGGCGTACATGGGAAAACTACCACAACGGCGCTTGCAGGAGTTTGCGCCCGCGCTGCGGGAATACCCGCTCAAATACTTGTAGGGAGTGCAGTCGCCGATTTTGGCGGACGCTCTACTCTAACTCTTGGGGACAAATTCTTTATCGCTGAAACCTGCGAATACCGTAAACATTTTTTAGAGTTTCACCCTAAGACAATTATTCTTACATCTGTAGAAAGCGATCATCAGGATTATTTTTCGGACTATGAATCAATTCGGGATGCCTTTGTAGAATACTGCCGCCTGCTTCCGCCCGGAGGCAAACTCATCTATTGTGCCGATGATCCCGGTGCAAGTGAAGTTGCGAAAGTAATCAAGCAGGACGGCAAAGCGGCTCTTATCCCTTACGGATTTAATGCTGCCGGTGATTATAAGATTACCTCTTACGATGTAAAAGACGAGAAGATAATTTTTGCTCTTGCGGGATTTCAGGGTGTTTTTAAATTGCAAATTCCCGGCCGTCATCAGGTATTAAATGCAGCGGCAGCTATCGCTCTTACCTTATCTTTGATAAAAAAAGAATTTAACACGGATGTTTTAGATTCTATCAGAACCGCTTTGGAAAATTTTATCGGGACTAAACGCAGGAGCGAAATTATCGGTAAATCTTCTTTAAAAAACGGTGACATTATTTTTATGGATGATTATGGACATCATCCCACTGCGATAAAAACAACGCTTGCAGGGCTAAAAAGTTTTTATCCTGCAAGAAGGATTATTGTCAGTTTTATGTCGCACACTTACACAAGAACATATTCATTACTTGATGATTTTGCCGCCGCCCTTTGCGGTGCAGATGTTCTTTTTCTTCATAAAATTTATGCAAGTGCAAGAGAAAGTTTTTCCGGTAAAATCTCCGGCAGAGACCTCTACGAAAAAACAAAAGCGCTATTTAACAACCATAACGGCTTAACGGCTTCGCCAGAGCAGTCAAACGATTTGACAGACGGTGTTTTTTATATAGAAGAACCGGATGATGCTTTTGATTTGTTATGTGAATTATTAAGACCTGGAGATCTTTTTATTACGATTGGTGCGGGAAATAATTGGTCTCTGGGGAAAAAACTGTATTCTTATTTTAAAGGAAAAAATTATGATTAGCATGACAGGTTACGCATATCAGGAAAACTCCGAACAGGATTTTTCAATATCGGTAGAAATAAAAAGTTGTAATAACAGATATTTGGATATTTTTGTAAATATTCCGCCGTGGCTCTCGTCATTGGAATCTAAAATACGCGATAAAATATCCGGTTGCTGTAATAGAGGAAAAATTGATGTTTATATCCGTATTCGCGAACAGAATGTACCCGTCAATATAAAAATAAATACAGCGGCTGCAAAAGTCTATTTTAATGCGATTAATAATCTTGCGGAAGAACTCGGCATGGATGAAAAGTGCCGTCTTTCCTCCCTTCTCGAAATGGATGGTGTACTGGGAATAGAAAAAAACCGCGATGATGAGCGCTACTGGACGCAAATAGAGCCGCTTCTGAATAAAGCGGTTCTGTCTTTTGTTTCAGAGCGCGAAAGAGAAGGCAGCCACACGCAGGAGAATGTTTTATCAAATTTGGAGAAAATAATCTCTTCATTGAAAGTTATCATTGATTATGTTCCCGTGATAGAAAGCAACATTAAAGAAAATATTAAAATGCGCTTTGCAGAAGTATTGGGAAACCAAATTGATGAAAACCGTATTCTTGCAGAAACTGCATCGCAACTGGTAAAATGCACGATTTCGGAAGAAATATCGCGTCTTTCTTCGCATTTAAATGAATTTCTTGCCGAAACAGAAAGAAGTAAATGTGTTGGGAAAAAGCTTGATTTTCTATCCCAAGAAATTAACCGCGAGATAAACACAATCGGATCAAAAAGCACTATAATAGAAGTAAGCGCCGAAGCAGTTAAAATGAAAGAAGCTTTGGAAAATATACGAGAACAGTTAAGGAATGTGGAATGAAAAGTAAAATTAAAATTGCTATTTCCGGCAAATCAGGCTGCGGAAACACGACAATCAGTAAGATGACAGCAGAGGCTCTGGGGCTGCGTTTTATTAATTTTACTTTTAGGTCTTTGGCTGATGAACATGGATTGGATTTAAAAAGAGTGCTTGAACTTGCCGCAACAGATGAATCATGGGACAGAGAGGTGGACAGCCGTCAGGTGGCTTTAGCCCGGCAGGAAGATGAATCCGGCTGTGTACTGGGCTCGCGCCTTGCCGTTTGGATGCTGGAAGAAGCGGATTTAAAAGTCTATCTTTATGCAAGCGATGAAACCAGAGCGCAGCGGATTTTAAAAAGAGAAAGCGGCTGCTTAGAAGAGATTGCCGCTTTTACTGCTGATCGCGACAGCCAAGATCATGCGCGCTATCTTCGTTTATACAATATTGATACTGACGATTACCATTTTGTGGATTTAATCATAGATACCGGCAGTCTTTCGCCTCTGGAAATAACAAACCTGATCATAGAAAAAGCAAGAGAATTAAAACTGATGTAGCGAACATACCGTTTTTATGCTACAATGCCCCATGAACCAAAACATCCAATATCCCATTGTCAATTATTTAGTTTATGGAGGTTCGCATGAACATTAAAATCATGGCGGTTGTAATAGCCGCCGTACTTACAAGCTTTACAAACTGCGGCAGCTCAACACCAGTAAGCCAGACATCCAGTTCGTCAGGCGGTACGGCTTCGGCAGCGCCGCTTTGGACAGGCAATGGCGGCAGGGGCAGAAGCATTGCCATACTTGCGCCGCAGGCAACAGGGCTTGCGGCAAACCAGAACTTTATCCCCGCATTGGTGCAGGGAGAGTTCGTCAGCAACTTTACCAGTTATTCCGCCATAGCCGTACTGGACAGGCAACGCCTTGACGAACAATATGCCGAACTCCTATCCGGCTATTATAGCGATGACGCGCAGGAAGGATGGGATTTAGGGCATTTGTCCCCAACCGATTATATAATGGGCGGCAATATTACCAGAACAAATACCGGCTTTGCAATGCAAATCAGCATTACCCGATCCGCCGATAAAATGACCGTGGCTTCGTATTCGGGAACCTGTACGCTCGATGAACTGAGCGACCTTAGCGGCGTTAGGCGCGCGTCTTTGGACTTGCTGCAAAGAATGGGCGTTACCCCCACGGAGCGGGCGCGGACGGAACTTTCCGGCGCAGCGGCGGCAAACCATGTAAACGCCCAGACCGCCCTTGCGCGGGGCATTGTCAGCCAGCATCTGGGAAATACCGTAGAAACGCTGGTGCAGTTTTATCAAGCCGCCGCATTCGACCCCGGCCTTACAGAAGCCGCCGCCCGCGCCAATACCATGTCCGCCAGCATCCGCACAGGCAGCATGGGCGCGAATATCCGCAACGACATCGCCTGGCGCGATGAATGGGTAAAGATTCTTGCCGACGCAAACATATCGCTGCAAAACATTCCTCACCCGCAAAGGCCGGCTTTGCCTGAACAAATCGTGGTAGCGCAGATTTTCGTCCCCGATTCCGTTTTCCACCAGGGGATGGTAGACTACAACGCCAGAACGGTTGAACTTAGGGTTAATTTTAATATAAACGATATCCTGTTTCCAGGACCGTACCCTCTAGAATATATAGCGGCGGTAGACGCCTATAACGCAGCCTTTGAAGCGCGGAGCGATGCCCATAACCGGATAGTAGCGGACCTGAACGCCGGATTGGATGCTACCCGTAGAAATGAGGCATGGCAGCTCGCCGCATTGCACCCTATCCCGCGAGATCCCCCGGAAATTATTCCTCGCAGCGGTGAAGTAACTGTGATCGCCGTAGTGGAATTGCTCAATGACGCAGGCCGGGTAATCGGCAATATTGGCAGGGCCGCAGAGTTAGGGCGCTTCTCTTTTGGAGCGAGGGGTACCGCGCTGATAAATAGAGCCGATATTCGCCAATTTGCTTTTACCGTAAGGGCCGATGACATTACCGACCACATGAAGCTGCGTATTACCGCCAGCGCACCCCCTTCCCAGAACAATCTGGTGCAGGTTATGGCATATTCGGAAATGGAGGCCCTAAGGCCCATGTTCATTCCCAACGGCGTTACCTCCATAAGTGATTTTCAATTTAGAGAAAGAGGTTTAACCTTCATTGACATACCCAACAGCGTCACGTCCATTGGGAATAGGGCATTTTCAAACAACCTGCTATCTAGAGTGACCATACCTGACAGCGTTACATCTATCGGGGATGGTGCATTTGAAGGCAACCTGCTAACCAGCGTGACCATTCCGAACAAAGTCACGGGCATTCGGCGTGATGCATTTGCAGGCAACCGGCTGACCAGCGTGACCATTCCTAACAGCGTCACGAGCATTGGGTGGTCGGCGTTTGAAAACAACCGGCTGACCAGCGTGACCATTCCTAACAGAGTCACGCACATTGGGGATGGTGCATTTGCAGGCAACCGGCTGGCCAGCGTGACCATTCCTAACAGAGTCACGTACATTGGAAGTAGAGCGTTTCAAGGCAACCGGCTAACCAGCGTTGTCATTCCTAACAGAGTCACTAGCATTGGGAGTGGGGCATTTGCAGGCAACCAACTGACCAGCGTAACCATTCCTAACAGCGTCACGGAAATTATTAATGGTGCATTTGCAGACAATCAACTGACCAGCGTGACTATACCCAAAAGCGTCAGGGCAATTTTTGTTGGTGCATTCGTAAACAACCCGCTGACTAGCGTGACCATTGGCGCAGATGTTGATCTCGTGGGTGCTTTTGGAACAGGGTTTGAAGTTTCTTATTCACGGAACCGTAGAAGCGCAGGAACTTATATTTACGACAGCTTTAGAGGTTGGCACCTTAGCCGCCGCTAATGGCGCGGTTTAAAAATATTTTTTATAGAGGAATACTGCAAAGCCAGAAGCGGTACCTCGCCCTAGGTTAGGGCAGCACCCTGCCTTAGGTTAGGGCAGCACCCTGCCCTAGGTTAGGGCAGCACCCTGCCCTAGGTTAGGGCAGCACTCTGCCCTAGGTTAGGGCAGCACCCTGCCCTAGGTTAGGGCAGCACCCTGCCCTAGGTTAGGGCAGGGTAGGCATCTCTATTTGGCAAGCAGGGTAAAGTCAGAATAGATGGTTCGCGGTTCTTTCAGTATATTGCCAGACCCTTTAGCCGAGCTTTGTGTTACGATTTTAAGCTGGTACTTGCGCCCGGTTTCCAGAGCGGGTACAATCGCTTTAATGGTCATTGGTTCGTTGGTTACGATAATCTGCGCCTGTACAGGCGCGCCGTCAGCCTCGGGCTCAAAGAACAGGCCGGTTTTGCCGCTGTGCTCCGCGCCGCTGCGTATTTTCAGAGCGGCGCCGTGAATCGTTAAAAGCCCGCCGATGGTCGCCGCCTCGTTCGCCAGCCCGGAAACCTCGTCATACGCCTCGCCTATTACCCCGCCGCCCGCGTCAACGCCGATAAAAGCGAGCCGGACATTGTTTTTCAGATAATCCCGAAGGAACGCGCTGCCGTGAATCCGCGCCTCCGGATGCAGCCCGTCTTGCAAACCCGACTCGGTGCCGTCATATTCGCCCGGAATACTCATACCGATGCTGAACAGCGGCGTTTTAATCCGGTAACCGTCTGCAAGCAGGTACAGCATCAGTTTTAGGGCTTCCGTAAGCCCTTCCTCAATAACTTTTGGGCTGGTCTCCAGATTATAAACCTCGGCTTTTGAAGCGAGGGCGTGAATATCAAGCTCAGGCTGATGCGCAGCTCTAAGCGTGTACGGTTTCTTGGCATAAGGAAGATGCGACTCTACAAATTTGACCATAACATCATGGGTTACATCTTTTAAATTGAACTCTATCGGCATAGTCTATCTTAGCAAATTAAGCTGCAAATAGCAAATGTTAAGAGGCAAAGAGAAGACAGAGTTATCAGCAGCGGTTTGGGAGATTCCGAACGAAGCGTCTGTTTTTACGGGGGAAATGCTTTGCTTGAAAGACCAAAATAGTTTATAATTTACCTATAATTTAAGAACCGCCATTTTTAGGAGAGTTTTATGGTTGCAGTTAAAGAAAGAGCCGATGTGCTTGTTGATGATGAAGATTCCTCGGAAATATACGGAAGCTACGAACCTGTAGAGTCAATCGAGCAGGTATATCGTATGCTCCAAGAAAGTGAAGAATCGGTAGCTCAAGGAAGAATCTTTCCCAAAGAAGAAGCACTTAGAAGAATAGAAATAGCAACTCATAATGCCTAACCTATTCTTTACCGATCTTGTTATTGATGATATTTCATCTACTCTTAATTACATAGAAGAAGAATTAGAATCTCCGATGGCCTCAAAAAGACTTTCTCTTGAATTAGATGAAGCATACTCGAAGCTAGAGAAAAATCCATACAGAAGACCTTTAGTACAAAACAAATTCCTAGCCATAAAGGGCTTCCGTTCCATTAACATAAAAAACTTTACATTATTTTATATAATAGACGAAGAAACCAATTTAGTTATTTTACACAGATTCATGTACGGCAAAAGAGATTGGGCAAGTATTCTAACTAGTGAATTTGAAGAATAAATTCCCGCGCCCGCCAACTTCGTTTGCGCGAACAAGGCGGAGTTATCATCAGCGGTTTGGGTTTAGGATTGAGTTAATTTAACCCCAGCACATCATCAACCGGAACGGAAAGCACAATTCCATGCGCCTCGCTGTTTAGCCCGTGCGTCTCGCTGACAGCGCGCATAATAGAGAGCTTCGTTTCTTTTGCGGCAAGGATCAGAACGATTTCTTTCTCATCCTGAACCGATATGCCGAAAAACTTTACGACTCCTTCATGCGCCTGGCCTCGTGCGTGAATAATGGTGCCGCCCTTTGCTCCCGCAGCACGCGCTGTATTCATGAATTCATCACTGTAGCCGTTATTGATGATTGCTATGATTAATTCATACGTTTCATCTGTCATATTTTCTCCTATTGCAGTTGATGAGTGTGCAGCTATTTTTTCATTCTTATGAATGCTTGATTTGTATGTCCGTAAGATAGGACTGTTTATTCCCGAAAGCGGTACTGTAAAAGCAATTCCTGCACCGGGATTATGAAGCCCGAATTTCTTTTGCGCTTCTTTCATTAACACAGGGATTAATACATCTTGTTCAAGGCAGAAAGCTACGGCCTTCTCTCCTGCGCCTATACCCAGAAGGTCTAGAATATCAGAGTGTGCTGTCCCTACGCCCTTTGTAATAAAATGCAAGCGGACTTTTTCTTCATCAAGGATACGTGTAATATCTTCGGCTCTGTGCCAATCAATGATAAAGAATAACAGCTTGAGTACAGAGACATCCTTATCCATTAGTACCTCTTTTGTATTCGATTATTTCACCCCAGTCTATAATCTCGCCGGCTAAAGCCGTGCTGATAGCCGCAACTTCTGCATTGGTAAGGGCGGCCGCCTCTCTTGATTTTGCCTGATAAAAAAGACCCATTATCTGAATAACAATAGTTGGGGTTAAAGCTACAATGGCAATAACACCGATGCCGTAGATCATCGTGTCCTTGCCCAAGCCTTCGGCGGCGCCCAATGCCAAAGGCAAAAGAAAGGTAACGCTTATGGGTCCTGAGCATACAGCGCCCGAATCAAAAGCAATACCGGAAAATATCTTTGGTACAAAGAATGTAAGGACAAGCGCAATTATATAACCGGGAATTAATATCCACATTAGGGAAATTCCAAAAAGGATTCGTACCATCGTAACAGTCATAGCCAATGCCATGCCTATTGACAGCCCGCTTAACATCATCTTTGATGTAATAGAGCCTTCAGAAATCTCTTCGACCTGTTTATTCAGAATATACACATCCGGCTCCGCCGCTACAAGAAAGTATCCGATCACTGCGCCGAGGGGGATTAAAACCCAATTAATATCTGATGATGCTAATTGAGACCCGACAAGAAGAGCCGCCGGGCTGAACCCGACATTCACACCGGTAAGAAAGAACACCAGCCCGATAAATGTATATAAAAACCCAATCGCCATTCTGCCAAGCTGGTGCCTGTGATAACGGCGCGACACAAGCTGGAATACAGTAAAACAAAGTACAACGCAGCCCATAGCCAATGATACTTCTTTAAAGTACTTTGGTATTTCATTTGCAAAGAGAACGATCACATCTCTTGTTGTTTCCACATCCATGATGACTGCGGTTTCTACTTCGGAGCGGAGAGGCTCATAGAAGATTCCCAATACAAGCATTGCAAGAATTGGACCGGCCATAGCCATTGCAACCATGCCAAAACTGTCATCAAGCGAATCTTTGTCGCTGCGGACAGCGGCAAGGCCTAAACTCATTGCGAGGATAAACGGGACTGCAATAGGGCCTGTGGCAATAGCGCCGGATTCAAATGCAACCGGAAAGAAATAGTCACGTGAAAAGAAAGCAAGCCCAAAGAGTATGCCATAGAAAATAATCAGCATGACAGAAAGCCTTATTCTGAACAGAGACCGCAGCGCAGAGACAATTAGCAAAACTCCTACACCCACAGCAACAGTCAGTATAAGAAGAAGCGAGGGGATGGAAGGAACTTGCTTTGCTAATATCTGTAAATCCGGTTCTGCAATCGTGATCATTACACCCATTAAAAAGCTTACGATGATTACAGGCGCCAGATTAGAACTTTTAGTGAGCTGGATGCCGATGCCTTCACCCATCGGCCTCATTGCCATATCCACCCCAAGTGTGAAAAAACCCATGCCGATGATAAGAAGTACCGCCCCGCCCATAAACATCATAATTGTTCCTGTAGGCATTGGCACAAAAACCACGCTTATAACCAGCATAATAACGGTGATAGGAAGTACTGATGAGAAAGCCCTTTGTATTTTTTCCTTGAGAATTTTATTCATGTGTTTCCTTATAGTGATACTATTACATGATTTTTTTGTTTTTGCAATAGACTTGTTCGGAAACTTCAGTTTCAGAACAACTTCCTTTGCAAAAAGCTGTAGGTGGAACTCCTGTTTTTTTTGTGTTATAATAACTCATGTTTAGTTTTTGCCCGTCCTGTGCATCAAAAAATATCTCCTTTAAAGAAAGAAAAGTTTTTCATTGCCCGGATTGTAATTTTGTCTATTATCATAATGTGGCGGCTGCAACCGGTTGTTTGATTAGCGTTCCGTCTGCAACAGAAAAAAAGATAGTATTCTTGGTACGCGGGAAAGAACCGGGTATAGGGAAACTTGATCTTCCCGGCGGTTTTGTTGATGTTGGAGAAGGTGTTTTTGAGGGGCTTTACCGGGAGCTGCGAGAGGAAATTGGCTGGGTGCCGGAAATTCAAACCGATCAAGATTTAACGGATGTTTTTAAATTGTTTGCATCATACTCGAATGTATATGCGTACAAGGGAGTTGACTATAACACCTGTGATATGTATTTTTATGTTTCTGCACCGGACTTAAAGCCGGAAGATATCAAGCTTGAATATGCAGAAATTTCTGATGTTGTTTTTTTAAAACCCGAAGAGATTGATTTTGACAAACTGGCTTTTGAATCAACGAAAAGAGCCGTTAAGGCTTGGATACAAATTAACTGCTAATCGTTTTTTCAAGGCAATAGTCCCTTTTCAAAAAGATTAACTCAGGTTATAATCAAGCTATGATAACAGAATGTACTTTAACCGTAAGAACCTATGAATGTGACAGCTATAACCATGTGAATAATGCAAATTACTTAAATTATCTGGAATATGCCCGTTACGAATTTTTAAAAGATATAAACTTTGATTACAAAAAGGCACTACAGCAGGGTTATGGAATTTACATTGCGCGGATAGAAATCGATTATAAAAAACCGGCCTTTACCGATGATGTATTGGTAATAAGATCGCGTCCTGTAAAAAAAGGAGCGGTAAGCGGTGTAATTGCACAGGAAATATGGCGAGGTGATGATTTGTTGATCGAAGCCAAAGTAACATGGGCTTTTGTAGATTCTGATGGAATTCCTGTAAAAATTCCCGCAGAATGGGATTTGCCCGGACTTAGACCGGGCAGTAATTAGCTCTCTAAACTGAGGCGGTGTCATGGCAGTACAAAAAAGGAAAGGCAGAAAAAACAAGAATGGATTGTCACGCGGTGTGCAGGTGATAGTTGTTTTCTGGCTTGTATTTGCTATCGTGATTGTATGTATTTTTTTGGTAAATGCAGAAACTATCAAAAAGAATTTTAACCTTTTCATGGCGCGTTTAACGGGGAATGAGTTTCTTACAGATGAAACCACAGAAGAATCACCGGACGGTGATAACCCTGCGGAAACTATCGTTACAATAACACCGGTTCCAAGATCGCCTGCCGCAGATACACCTCCCGCTTCTGATGAAAGACCGGCTGCTGTTCAGCAAACAACACAGACTGTTCCTGATGCCCAGTCTCCGCCTACAGCGCAAACTCCGTCCGCATCACAAACTCCGGCAGAGACACAATCCGTTCCTTCTGCGCAGCCGGCAGTTCAAACCAGAGAAAGAAACATTTACTTTACCCAAATTGATAATGACGGGCAGATATTTCAATCAAGGGTTACACGCAGACTTCCTGTCTCGGAATCACCTATGGTAGATTCGTTGAATGTCATGCTTATGGGACCGTCAGCCGATGAACTAAACCGGGGGATTCTAAATCTTATTCCGCAAAACACAAGGATGTTATCTGCAATTGTCCGCGGCAATACGGCATACATCAGTTTTAGCGAAGATTTTCTTTTTAACGCATTCGGTATAGAAGGGTATATTGCCCAACTCAGGCAGATTATCTGGACTGTTACTGAGTTCTCGAATGTGCGTGATGTGCAAATTTTAATAGAAGGACGAAGACTTGATTATTTGGGCGAAGGTATCTGGATTGGCAGTCCCATAAGCCGTCAAAGTTTTTAATGTGCGATGTGTTTTTTCTAAGAATGAAATTTTGACAAATGCGCCAATATGGTGTAGACTAGTGTATGTGAGGGGAAAATGTCAAAAATATATGAGAAAGACTTGGTTAAACAACTAGGATTTTCTCCAAAAGAAAAAGCAGTCGGCATATATAGCAAAGTATATGCTAACAGATATATCATTGAGATTGATTTTGATAAAAAAATAATAAATTACGGGAAAGATATAAAATGTGACAGCAAAACAATCCTAAACTTTTCTCAGGCTGAGAATTTTGTAGTTTTAGAATGTGTTGATCGATTGATTGAAAAGGGATATAAGCCTAAAAATATCGTTTTGGAGAAAACGTGGGGCGCAGGGCACGGCACTTCGGGACGGTTGGATATTTGCGTTACACATGACGATGGTTCAGAATACCTGCTTATTGAATGTAAAACTTACGGTAAAGAATTTGATAAAGCGTTTGCCCGAATGAAAAAAGACGGCGGACAGCTTTTTACTTACTTTAAATTCAGTAATAAAGCCGATATAATAATGCTTTATGCTTCGGAGTTCAAAAATAAAAAAATTGTTTATCGTAATGAAATTATAAAGATTGAAGAAGATTACCGCACGGGAGACGTTAAGGATTTTTACGAAAAGTGGAATAAACTGACCAAAGATAACGGGGTTTTTGAGAATTGGGTAAAACCTTATAACTTTGAAAGCAAGGCATTAACAATACATGACCTTATCGAAATAAAACAAGAAGATAGCAGTTTTATTTTTAATCAATTTTTAGAAATTCTGCGCCATAATGTCGTTTCTGACAAACCGAATGCCTTCAACAAAATATTTACGCTTTTTCTTTGTAAAATTCTTGACGAAAAGAATACAAAGCCGAATGAAGAACTGGCATTTCAGTGGTTTTATATGCCTTATCAATATGAGGGTAAAAACTATCCGCCTGACGATCATATTTCCTTTCAAAAACGATTGACCGATCTTTACAGAAAAGGAATGAAAGCGTTTTTGGAAAAAGAAGTAACTGATATTTCAGATGCTGACTTTGCACGAAAGTATGGTGATATAAAAGAAGATATACGTCAAAAAATATTAGATGATTTAACTCAAGTTCGTTTGAAGAAAAACAATGAATTTGCCATTAAAGAAGTTTTTGATGATGATTCTTTTAACGAAAACGCCAAAGTTGTAAAAGAAGTTGTTGAACTTTTGCAGGGCTATAAAATACGTTATGCTGCAAAACAACAATATCTTTCCGATTTTTTTGAAATGCTTTTAACCACAGGGCTAAAACAGGAGTCCGGTCAATTTTTTACGCCAGTTCCTATAGCTCAGTTTATTATTAAAAGTTTGCCGATAGACGAAATGATCAGAAAGAAACTTGAAGCAGGCGTAAAAGACGAATATTTGCCTCATATCATTGACTATGCCGCAGGAAGCGGACATTTTGTAACGGAAAGTATGCACGAATTGCAGAAAATATTGGAGAATATAGATACTGACAGCTTCTTTGGGGAATCACAGCGATTTATTAAAAAGGCAAAAGATTATCCTTATGATTGGGCTTTCGATTATGTTTACGGCATTGAAAAAGATTACCGCCTTGTAAAAGTCGGCAAAGTCGGTTGTTATCTGCATGGTGATGGTTTAGCAAAAGTTATTCATAGTGATGGTTTGGGCAGTTTTAAGAGAACTAAAGAATACAAAGACCTTTTACTCAAAACAGATAAAGATTTTCCGAAAGAAAACAAACAATTCGACATTGTTGTATCTAATCCTCCCTACTCGGTTTCGTCTTTTAAAAATAATGCAAGCAAATATTATAATGGTGATGACTTTACCCTTTACAACAGTCTGACAGACAATAGTTCCGAAATAGAATGTTTGTTTGTAGAACGTACTAGGCAGCTTTTAAAAGACGGCGGTGCGGCAGGCGTTATTTTGCCGAGCACTATTTTAAGCAACGAAGGAATTTACGCCAAAACTCGCGAAATTATTTTACTAAACTTTGAAATTATTGCTATTGCAGAGTTGGGAAGCAATACCTTTATGGCAACAGGCACAAATACCGTTGTGTTGTTTTTGAAAAGACGAAACAATTACGACAGCATTAATTTGCGGAAATCTGTTGAACGGTTTTTAGTTGATTGGCAGGATGTAACATGCAACGGGATTGAAAAACCAATAACCAAATATATAAATCACGTTTGGAAAAATATTGGCTTTGAAGATTATGTTTCTTTGCTGAGAAAAGAGCCAAAAGATGCGGTTATCAATCATGAAATTTACAAAGAATATTACAAGAAATTGAAAACAAAAACTGAGAAAGACTTTTGGGATACGCTGATAGAAATCGAAAAAGAAAAATTACTTTATTTTATTTTGGCATATCCGCAAAATAATATCGTGCTGGTTAAAACAGGCGAAAAGGACGCTGAAAAACATTTTTTAGGATATGAGTTCTCAAATCGTAGAGGCAGCGAAGGCATACACCCAATACAGCGGGGCAAAACAATCACCGAATGCACTTGCCTTTTCGATGATGATGTTTTTGACAATCCTGAAAAGGCGAGTGCATATATTTACAAAGCATTTTCAGGTGATTACGAATATCCGATTCACGAAAGTTTGACAAATAATATTTCTCGCGTTCGTTTGGTGGATATGTTAGCTTTTGACCGTGCAGGATTTGCAAAGAGTATTTCTAAGGCGGTTAAAAAAAAAGTGAAATATGACGAAATTTGGAAAACGGACAATTTAATTTCACTTAATGATGTTTGTATAATACAAAAAGGCACGTCAATCACAAAAGAGAAAACGATTGAGGGGCATATTCCTGTTGTTGCAGGTGGAAAAGAACCTGCATATTTTCACAATGTCTCAAACAGAAATGGTAATATTATAACTATAAGTGCCTCCGGTGCATATTCGGGATTCGTGAATTATTTTGAAAACCCTATCTTTGCTTCTGATTGTAACACTATCCTATCAAAAGAAGAAAATAATATTTCCACAAAGTTGATTTATTTGTTTTTAAAATCAATTCAAGAGAAAATTTACGAATTGCAAAGGGGACAAGCACAGCCACATGTTTATGCTGAGGATTTATCAAAAATAAAAATCCCCCTTCCGCCAAAAGAAATACAGCAAAAAATTGTTACGGAAGTTGAGGTGCTGGAAAAGGAAGAGACGAAGACGAAGGGGAAGGTTGAAAAGGGGAAAGAAAGAATAGAACAGATTTTTACCGAAGCATATGGTAAATCAAACAAAACTTTCAGATTATCTGATGATGTTTTTGATATTTCTATAGGTAAGCGAGTAATTACTGCCGATTTAAACGAAAAAGGAGCAATACCTGTTTATAGTGCAAATGTTTTTGAGCCCTTCGGTTATATTGATAAGTATTTAATTAATGATTTTTCGGTTCCTTCTGTTCTTTGGGGGATTGATGGCGATTGGATGGTTAGTTATATGTCTGCCAATAAACCCTTTTACCCAACTGATCACTGCGGAGTTTTAAGAGTAAAAACAGATAATGTTCTGCCAAAATATTTAGCCTGGATACTTGAGAAAGCGGGAAGGGCGCAGCGATTTTCAAGAACACTTCGTGCTTCAATTGACAGGATAAAGGGATTAAGTATAAAAGTTCCATCTATTTCCGAACAGCAAAAAGTTGTTTCCAAGATAGAAGAAATTGAAGCTCAGATACAGAATATGCAAAAGGAATTAGAACAGTTATCAAATCAAAAAGGATTGGTACTAAAGAAATATCTGTAATTTTCAGATACGTTCAATTGATACTGCTTTTCCTGTCTCAGCGTCAATATCAACGATAACGCCTTGTATCTGTGCAGGTTTATTCACGGCAATTTTCATTTGGTATTGAATGTTTGTGCGAAAACGCTCGATACAGATTTTTGGATCCATGCCGATTACACTTTCATTTATTCCTGTCATCCCAATATCTGTAATGAATGCGCTGCCCTTTGGCAATATACGTTCGTCGGCAGTTTGCACATGTGTATGAGTACCGGCAATTAGGGCAGCGCGGCCGTCGGCATAAAAACCAAACGCTTCTTTTTCACGGCTGGATTCCGCATGAAAATCTACAAGAATTACCGGGGGTGAGTTAAGAGCTGAAACAAAATTGTCAATAATCCAGTCGAAACATTTAAACGGGCAGTCGATAGCGCCTAACAATTCTCTGCCATGCAGATTTACAACAAACCAGTTAATTCCGTTTTTTTCGATATGAACAAAACCTTTACCCGGTACTTCAAATGTTCCCGGATTTTTTGGAGTCCAGCGGGCATCACAGCTTTTTAAAACGGCAGCCGCAGGAAAGTTTGCCGGGCGCAGGATGTTTTTTTCGTTTTCCAAGACAGGCCAAAATTCCCGTTTTTCCCAAACATGGTTCCCGGAAGTAACAACATCCGCGCCGGCTGAAATAATTCTATTGAATTCCTTCTCTGTCATACCAAAGCCACCGGCGGTATTTTCACCGTTAGCGGTAACAAAGTCGATATTATGTTTTGTTATCAGTGAGGGCAATTCCTCTTCCAGAATTTCCAGACCGGGCTCGCCCACTATATCACCGATCATCATAGCACGCATAATGCTTACATTATGTGATAAAATCTGCGGTGTCAATAGTAATTCAATTCGTTACGAACTGCTTCCAACTATGCACATCCACTCGGCTTCTGCGGCGACTTCATCACCGACATAAGCAATTCCGCGCTGTTTAATCATCCGGGGTGAGACACGCAGATTCTCAACTTCAGAGCGGACAATATCACCGGGGCGAACTTGACGGCGGAATTTTACCTTATCAACACTTGCAAAAAAGAATAATGCATTATCGCTTAATAAACCGCATTTGCGTAAACCTGCGCCGCCGGACTGAGCCATTGTCTCAACAAGGATTACCCCCGGTACGACAGGATATTCAGGGAAATGCCCCTTAAAGAAATATTCACTCTCTGTAAAGGTATGCTTTGCGATAATTTTTTGCTCGTTTGCTTCAACGATTTCATCCACAAACAGGAAGGGATCCCGGTGCGGTAAAAGTTTTTCAATTTCGTTCATTATTACTCCTTAAATGGCTCAGTTATCTTTGTACTTCTTGAACACTACCACGCCATTGTGTCCGCCAAAACCAAGCGAGCCGGAAGCCGCTGCGTTTATTTCGCCGTATTGCGCTTTATTCGGGACATAATCCAAATCGCATTCAGGGTCAGGATTATCAAGATTTATGGTTGGCGGGAAGAAGCCGTCACGGATTGCAAGGATACAAGCGATGGCTTCAAGTCCTCCGGCTCCTGCTATACAATGACCGTGTATACTCTTTGTGCTGGAAATTTTTAGTTTATAAGCATGGTCGCCGAAAGCAATCTTTAACATTTTTGTTTCGGTTGGGTCGTTAATTTCTGTCGAAGTACCGTGCGCATTATAGTACTGAATATCTTCGGGTTTGAGACCTGCATCAGCAATAGCGAGTTTTACCGCATTGGAGCCTCCCGAACCTGTAGGATCAGGTGATGTTATGTGATGTGCATCAGCAGAGGCGCCGTACCCCGCAAATTCTGCCAGTATCTTTGCATTACGCTTTTTAGCGTGTTCCTCGCTTTCAAGAATTAAAATACCGCTGCCTTCCGCCATGACGAAACCGTCCCGATCCGCATCAAATGGGCGTGAAGCTTTTTCCGGCTCATGGCAGCGTTTGGTGGAAAGCGCTTTTAACATCTGGAAGCCGCCGATTGCAAACGGGATGATTGTAGCTTCTGTCCCGCCGGATATAACAACATCGCAGCGGCCAGAGCGGATGAGATCCAACGCCTGACCTAAAGCATCGGTTCCCGCAGCACAGGCCGTTACTTGAGTAAAGGCCGGACCTCTAGTGCCGAACATCATCGAAATATTACCTGCCGCTTCATTAGGGATCATCATGGGAACTGTAAGAGGCAGCATTCTTTTGGGACCGTCATTGAAAAGCTTTTTATGCGATTCACTGACAACTTCAAAACCGCCAATACCGTTTCCCATAACAATGCCGGTTCTTTCGGGATTGCTCTTTACTGTCCGCTTTCCTTCAGCATTAGGTTCGCCAAGCAAACCGGCATCCTGCAAAGCCTGAACAGCCGCCGCAACAGCAAACTGCGTAAAACGGCACATCTTGCGCGCTTCTTTTCTTTCAAACCACTGTGAAGCATCAAAATTCTTTACCTCTCCGGCGATTGTAACATCAAACCCGGTAGTATCAAAAGCCGTGATTGGTCCAATCCCGCTCTTTCCCGCTTTAAGCGATTCGCAAAACTCCTCAACCGTTTTCCCAATGGGCGAAATCACACCCAATCCGGTTACTACAACTCTCTTTTGCATAACATTCTATCTCCTTAAAAAAATATTCTTATGCAGGCAGCAACAAGCGCCTGCAAAGCAATGGTTAATACATTAAAAGTACATACCGCCGTCTACGGGCAGTACCTGCCCTGTAATATATAATGAATCATCAGAAGCAAAGAACAATACTGCACGGGCAACATCTTCCTGCTTTCCTGTACGTTTCATGGGGATAGTATCGGTCATTTTCTTCTTTACCTCTTCCGGCAGAACTGATGTCATATCGGATTCGATATAGCCGGGTGCAATTGCATTTACGCGTACTCCGCGGCTTGCCACTTCGTTGGCAATGCTTTTTGTTACGCCAATTAATCCCGCTTTACTTGCAGAGTAATTCGCCTGCCCGCCGTTGCCATGAATGCCCACAATGCTTGCCATGTTTATAATTGAGCCTGTCCGTCTGCGGATCATATCCCTTGCCGCAGTACGCGAAACAAAAAATGCAGCTGTCAGATTTATATCAATAACCTTCTGCCATTCTTCCAGCGACATCCTAAAAGACAAATTATCCTTTGTAATACCGGCATTGTTTACAACTATGTCAAAGCCGTCCGCTTCTTTAATTGCATTTTCGATAGTGCCGTCAATTGCGGCGATGTCAGAAAGATCCAATTGAATCCAGTGAAGCTTGCCATTCGCTGCCGCAACCCTTTCAGAAAGGTCTTCCGGGGTTTTATAATCCAACCCCCAAACCTCCGCACCTTCTGCGATAAATAAATCGGCAATTGTTTTCCCGATTCCTCTCAATGCGCCCGTAATCAACGCTTTTTTATTGTTTAGTCTCATCTTTCGCTCCTTTCTTTGAATGTTTTTTAAGGTGTCAGACACCTAGTTTTCCTATATCTTCGGCTGTTCCGGCAGGATAGACAGGAAGTTCGCTTCCGCTGTCTTTCCACAAGCCCTGCAAGACCTTTCCGGGACCGGTTTCCAGAAGGGCTTCTGCGCCGAATGCGGCGATGGAAGCTTGTTCCTCTACCCAGCGAACCGGGCTTGTTATCTGCTGCAAGGCGAGTTTTCTTGCTTCTTCGCCGGAGGTAATTTGTTTGCCCGTAACATTGGAAAAGAGCGCAGCAGAGGGGTTGCTAAAAGTTACCGACTCCAATACTGGGCGAAATGCTTCTGCCGAGTCCGCCATCAACGGACAGTGGAAAGGTCCCGCTACCTGTAAGCGTATTACCCTTTTGGCGCCCGCCTCTTTGAAGCGGGTTTCCGCTTCGGCCAAAGCAGCGGCAGTTCCTGAAACAACGAGCTGCTTTGGCGAATTGATATTTGCAGCATAAAGGTCTTTTAATCCTGCATCTGACCACTTTGCTATCAGCTCTTCCGCCTGTTTGGGATCAAGCCCGACAATTGCAGCCATACCCGGTGCGGCGGCGGGATCGCCCCCCGCTGCTTCACGAAGGCTGTCCGCAGTTTTTTGCATTGCTTCACCTCTGGCTTTTACCAGACGCAGACAATCAGCCGCTTCGACTACACCGCTGTATACAAGCGCGGCATATTCGCCAAGACTAAAACCGGCACAGGCTGCAGGACGGTAACCCTGATCGTCAAGGTATGCCGCCGCCGCAAGATTTGCAAGAGTTATCATTGGCTGTGAAACATCCGTGCGTTTCAATACATCAACATCTGATTGAAGAAGCTCCCTCACATCCTTTCCGAATATCTCTGATGCGGTATCAAAAAGTCTTTTTACCTTTTCAGACGAAAGCAAGTCAATCGCCATACCGGAATACTGCGCCCCCTGACCCGGAAACAGATACACAACATTTGTTTTATTCATTCTAAACTCCCTGTTATATGATAATAACATTTCCGCCGTAGGTAAGGCCGCCGCCAAACCCTACGGTTAAAATTAAATCGCCCTTCTTTAACTGTCCGCTTCTGTTCATTTCGTCCATTGCGATTGGAATTGAAGCCGCCGATGTGTTGGCGTACTCTTCGATATTAAGATAAAACTTATCAAGAGGAATACGAAGCCTTCTTGCTGCGGCTTGTACAATTCTGGCATTAGCTTGATGAGGGATAATGCGCGCAATATCATCGGCCTTGATATCTGAAGACTTCATAAGCGCATCAAGGGTATCGGTTATTGCTTTTACTGCAAAGTTATATACCTCTTGCCCGTTCATCTCGACACAAATCGGCACGTCTAAAGTCTCGCCTTTTTTGAATGGATCGCGCGTCCCTCCTCTGCGCATTAAAAGGCTTTCATAGCCTGTCCCATCAGCAAACAACAAGCTGTTTATAATGCCCCGGCCTTTTTCTTCGGTCTTTTCCAACACTACTGCTCCTGCACCATCGCCAAATAGTACACAAGTTCCGCGATCATCCCAGTTCATCAGCTTGCTTAGGACTTCCGCACCAATTACTAAAGCGCGTTTTCGTTCCGGCCTGATAGACAAGAGACCGGCCGCAGTCTCAAGCCCATAAACAAAGCCGGTACAGCCGACAGAAATATCCATCGCAGCGGCATTTTTTGCGCCGATATTGTTCTGTACGACGCAGGCTGTAGACGGGGTTCCATAATAATCCGCCGACACAGTTCCCAGTATAATCATATCGATCGTTTCTGCCAATTCGGCTGCCGCCTTATCCCTTGCCTGAATATCATCGCCGGTATAACCCGATACCATCGCTAAAGCATTTTTCGCCGCCTCGGACGCCAAATCGCTGCAAGCGACAGAATCGTCCGCAATGTGACGGCTCCCAATCCCTGTATGAGATCGTATCCATTCATCGCTTGTATCAACCCGTGCTGCTAAATCATCGTTACTGACTCTTCTGGGCGGTACAGCTCTGCCCGTTCCAATAATTTCAATCGCCATAATCTCTTTTGACAAATCTTTAGAATCTGTCATGCTCCCATTATAATATTTTCTGGGCATCTGTCAAGCTGTGACAGACACCATTTTTAAGTTTTGACAAATAATATCAGTCTTGGTTGCATAGCGCAATATGTAATGAAAGAATCCGCATAAATCCCTGTTTAAATGCTTCCAGTACCGTGTTTAAAAGTTACCCCGCCATTACCGAGTGCGGCTGACCGTCTGACTACACATTGTGTAGTCAGACGGTCAGCTTGGAGTTTGCCTGCTTAAGCAGGCAAACTCCCTAGCTGGCTGCCTTCGGCAGCCAGCCCTTCAACTGAGCAACACACCGTCACTCAACTGAGCAACACACCGTCACTCAACTGAGCAACACACCGTCACTCAACTGAGCAACACACCGTCACTCAACTGAGTGACACACCGTCACTCAACTGAGTGACACACTGTCCCTCAGTTGAGGGAATCGCTGTCCCTCAGTTGAGGGAATCACTGTCCCTCAGTTGAGGGCAACGCCTGACCTCAACTGAGGGCAACACCTGACCTCAACTGAGGGCAACACCTGACCTCAACTGAGGGCAACACACCCGCCCGCCCGAGTGCGGCTGACCGTCTGACTACCTGACCACTTGTAAGTGGTCAGGCAAACTCCCTGCTGTTCCCCAAGCCGCGCCCAGTCTTTTGCGGTATGCGGTATATTGAATATATGACATTAACACAATTGGCTATGCAGGATTTACAAACAACAGGCAGGGAGAAACTATATGAGTTTATTTGAAGTTCTTACCGATGAATTAACCGATAAATTATGGTGGGAGAATCTATTATTCCTGCTAAAAGACTCTATCTAGTGTTCCCCTCTTCTCTGTCCTCTGTTACCTGTTCACTGTTCTCTGTTACTGTCCCCCCACGCCTCTCAGAATTGGTCTGCCACGCCAGTCTACTGTGCTGAAGTCCCAGACAGTAGGAGCAAAGCCCATGCCAGGACTGCTGATATGGGTAAGCAAGTTCTGCCAAATATCACGGCGGCGGAAATCGTCTCCGGTTGCGTCAAGTCCGTCGTTGCCGCTTCCGGTTTTATTGTCTGGGATTGTACTTCCGTAAACAATCATGGGGTTATAAGCGCGGTTGTTGGCGTAAGTCCCTGTGCCGTTTCCAAATATTCTCCCGACATTTCTGGTATTACCGCCGATTGCCGTAACGCTTGCGCCGAGGGCGGCACTGTTGGTTATGGATAGTGTAGAAGCATTACCTACAAGGCCGCCTGTATTGATGACCCTGTTTGTTTCGATTCTTTCGGCGACAACACTTCCGGCAGCGAAGCAGTTGGTAATGCTGCCGCCTGCGGCAAGCAGTCCAACAAGCCCCCCTGCGTTTATCTGATCACTGCTAGCTCCTGTTAGTTTATAAAAGAACACATCTCCAAGGGCATAACAGTTGGACAAGGTTCTGGCATAACCCGCAAAACCTCCCGCCTCTAAGTATGGGGTGGTGCCGTTATTTTGGTTCCAACTGGATGTTGCAGTTACATTTCCGGCAGCGTAACAAAATGAAGCATCGGCGTTTCCTATATTACCGGCAAAACCACCGACTAAAATACGACTTGCACTGCTTCCTTCTACGTTTGCCCTGGCGTAACAGTGTGAAATGTCGGCGTTTAACTGTCCTGCAAACCCTCCGGCATACACAGCGCCGTTGGTGTCAACTTTAACAAGGGGTATATCGGAATAACAGTTGCGAATTGTTCCGTTTGCATTGAAAGCACCTATAAAACCTCCCATGCTTATAATACCTCCGCCATTTTTATCAACCGAAAAACCTGCAGGAGAGGCAGAGCAGTCAAAGATATTCGCGAATTCTTGTATAAATCCTACCGCCCCTCCCAAATTGACGGTGCCTGTTCCGCTCCATACCGTGATACTTCCCTGACGGTAATCAGAGTTGTTTAATAAAGCCCTGTTTGTCGCCGTGCCGCGTATATAACCTGCAATTCCGCCAACAAAATGACCATAGTTAGTTGTTGAATCTGTGATTCCGGTATTATACCGATAGGTACTACTGCCTACAGTAATATCACCTACGGCGCTTACTTCTTCAATCCTTACAGGATCGCCGATTCCCGGATCTCCGGTTTGCGATGTTGGTCTGCCCATGCTTCCGGTTATGCCGCCGGCATAGAGAGAATTTGCCCCTGTATTGGTTTTAATAATAGTAAGGTTTAAGCCGCCATAAGCGTTGTATATGCTTGCGGTGCCTGTCATCAGCCCGACAAGTCCGCCTGTGTAGGCAGTAGTGTTTCCGCTTACATTGAATGTTATGGCTCCTTTGACAAGCACATTGATAAATTGCGCCCCGCCTTCAGGCGGACTGCCTTGCGCTGTTCCCGCAATGCCGCCGAAACGCGCTGTGCTGGTCGGGCTTACGGTTACGGCGTTACTTTCGGCGGTGTTGTTGCCACCTGCGGTGGCGAGGCTGCCGTCTTTTGCGTATGCTACGGTTAAGTCTCTGATAACTGCCCCTGCTCCCATTGCTGCGAACAAGCCAATGTCGCCCGTTACTCCTGCGGCAAAACTTCTAATCGTTATTGTATGTCCATTACCATAAAAGTTCTTGCTTGTAAGATCAACAGGCTGCCAGTCGCTCAATGTTATGTTACTAGTCAACACTATGTTGCTTATCGCAGCATCTGCAAACAACGCTCTTATCTGCTCGTTGCTCATTCCTTCGCTCCCTTGGAGCGCTTGCTCATTGATATAGGCGGTGTTCACTGTTCCCTGCTCACTGTTCACTGCCATGCCGGGGAAGTTCCAAATCTTGAACGACACCGAGCCTGCATTAGAGCGCAACCCTTCGATGTAGAGATCTAAAAAGACCTCGTGCTCCTGTATGCCGCTTACCGGATTCCCAGCCCTGATATTTGTGCCATCCGGCTCTGCCACATTGGAGATTGTCCCGCTATTTGCGGAGTTCACCAGCGGAATGTCCGCCGATCCGTTCACGCGATAGCGCGGGATTACATCTACGGTTCCCGTTGTTGCCCAGTCAATGGTTATCGCGCTTCCGTCATATAACGCGCTCCAGCTTGCAATGCTGCCGCCGCCTGTTGCAGGCGAAGTGCCGAACGAGAACACCCACGCCTCAGCCATCGCCTCGCCCGCGAGATTATAAATGTTAGGGCCGACCGTTACCTCGACTACGCTGTCGCCGGGCGCATCCACTGCGCTTATCGTTATCTTGTATTCGGAGCGGTCTGAACTCGCCGTATATACCGGATAATTGTAATAAGCGTTGTCATTGCTTATGGAAGAGGCATTGCCGTCTCCGCCGTTAGCCGTAATGCCGATTGCCCCGGTTATAAAAAGGGCTTCCAGCTCCTCGTTAGGTGTCAGCGCTAAAGGCGCGTTAAAGTAAATCTCGATGTCAGTCCCGCGCGGGTAAACGGTCTCCGGCGAATGGCGCGGTATACTTCGCGTAACGAAGGGCTGCGTTATGCTCCACGGGACAAGAGTGACATCTTCTGTCGTATTGATAACAAACTGCCCCGAGCCGCCCCGCGCGGGAAGGTCGGGAACTTCAACCGACACGCCGTCAAGCCGTTCAATGCCGTCTAACAGACCGGTATCCATGAGCCAGCCGGAGGGCAGGTCTTCTGTGCGGTACGCCCGCCAGCCTTCGAGTGTATAGGCAAGGTCGGGGGTAAACTCTACGTTAAAAGCGTAACCCAGACGCGGCGTTTGGGTTGTCCGCACCGCGTCAAAGCACCTGCCCGTCCCGCTGTTAGGGCTAGTCCCCCAAAGCGGCGGTATGGCTACGGTTACAGTCAGCCGCGCTGAATTAGACCATGCAATCTCTTCATCGATCTTGTCCCAGAAGTCGGGACTATTGGTAGCGTTAAAAAGCTCGCAAGACCAAAGAGCAAATAGCAATGAGAAAAGAGCAAATATTATTGTCCGCAGGCTGCGCTTGTTACTATCATGCCTCGCTTTCGTACCGCGTTCTTTAATTGCTAATTGCTCATTGGTAATTGCTCTTTTGAAGGGGGGGGGGGGGGGGGTGTGATTTTTTTTTTAATTTTTTTTTTTTTTTTTTTTTTTT
>Ga0099364_10003166_pt1 | contig 25756 bp, 22 predicted proteins | sample TergutTh196P3_FD_73070 | JGI IMG/M metagenome (GOLD analysis project Ga0099364, IMG submission 73070) | Microcerotermes parvus P3 segment gut microbial communities from Pointe-Noire, Republic of the Congo - Th196 P3 | ecosystem: Host-associated > Arthropoda: Insects > Digestive system > Gut ...
TTCTTTAACAGTTTTTGTGTTATATTTGTCAACAATCCACAGCTCACACTCCTTGTTCAAAAGCTTTTCAAGGTTGTTTTTGCCCTTGCTCGTACTGCTATTAAATGGGTATTTGTCATCCGTGGGCAGCATAAATTCATTTGTCTTTTTGTTGAATTTGATGGTTTTCCACTTCTTACCGCCGTCTATGCTGTATGCCACAGGGGCAAAACCGTCAGGGAGTTCCAGAGATTCCTGGGTTAGGTTGATGGCGGCATTGTCTTCGTTTGATGATTGGATAACAACAGATTTCCCACTGCCAAAACGCAATGCAGGATACCCTCCGTTGCCACCGTCTTGGATTATCCATATATTATTAAAATCAAAGCCTTCAAATGATTCCTTCTCTTTCATTTGTGCAGACGTCAGGGGAATTGTGGTGTCGTGTGTGGAGGCACCCAGCTCCCCCACACCTCTTTTATCGCTACTCACTCCATTTTCTATTTGATCAGCATCAGTATTCCAATAGGCATTACCTATTTCCTGATTATCTCCTGTTGCAGAGGAACGATAGCTTGTGCCGCAGATTCCGCCAGCCCCTGCCTTGTATTCGGAGCTGGCCGATACATTACCCGCATTGTAGCTGTTATAAATAGGGGATCCCGCCCTGAACTCGCCGGCCAACCCGCCGGCAAATGCCGGGTTGTCTCTGGCGGAAGCGGAAATGTTACCTGTGTTGTAGCAATTCTCCATCGTACTAGGACCGGCGTATTGAGCAATTATGCCTGCGGCATAAGCATAGGTGGAATTCTCCGAGGCTGTCGCTGTAATATCACCTGTATTGTAGCAATTTTGCATACTTCCGCTTTCAGCGACTATACCCCCGGCTCTTGCGTAATGTGCCCAAGTACGCCTAGTTCCTTTGTAAGCGGCAAAGGCAGATATATTCCCTGTGTTATAACAATCAACTATATAACCGCCGCCACCAACAATGCCTCCGGCGTAGGTCATCACAGCATTGGCTTCCGCCGCCGCACTGGTTGCTGTTATATTGCCTGTGTTGTATGAATTGACCACTCCGTTGCGGTTTGATCCACCATAAGCCAGTGCCCCGATAATTCCTCCAGCAAAAACATCAATGTTTGAACTGGCATCGTCAGCCGTGGAAGAAATCGATATACTGCCTGTGTTATAGCAGTTATCTACAATGGGCAGAGAAATACTGCAATTAGCAGCAATCACCGCACCGGCATAGGAGGCAATCTTATTATTTGATGTAATCTGTATGCTTGTGCCTTCTATTCCTAAATTTTTAATCATCACATCCCCGCTTGTTACGCCAAACAGTCCTGCACACTGACGTTCCCCTGTAATAGTCATGTTACGAATAACATGACCCTGCCCATCGAATATTCCTTTAAAGCTGTTTGCGGTTGCGTTTTCATATTCATATGGGTGTATATACAATTCAAAATCCAGAGATCCAATGGGTTCCCATTCCTTGCCGCCTAAGTCGATGCTGGCAGTTAGGTGGTATTTGCCGTCAAGCGGATAATCCGGATGGTTGCCTATTTTTTCTAAGCCGGCTCTGTTTGCTATGGGTATTGAACCCTCCTCCACAGCCTCAATTTTAGCGATAAATTTCCTATTAGGTCCTTGTGATGCCTGACCCGGTATTGCAGCCATTACAAGCATCAAAAAAAACGCCAGAGTCAGCACCGAGAGTCTTTTAGCCTGTTTCTTTCTAGTCATTCGAAAAATCCCCTTTACAACTTTTTACGCATTGTATCACATCTTCATTATAATTTCAATACATTTTTCTCTTTTAGCTCAATTTTTTTCAGGGCTAAAAACAGCCCTGAATGGGAACACTGATTACTTACTACAGATAAGGTGAGGAGCTTGGTACAATCAATGAAAAAGATTTTTATCTCAGTCGTGCTATGCACTGTTTTTTTTACACCGGCTGCTCATGTGAGCAGCCCCGCATACAATGACATCCTAGCTCAGGTCAATACGCCACTGCTGAATAATACGGCCAACCGCAGGGACAATATCATTCTTGCATGCAAAAAAATTAACCAAACCGTCCTTAGCCCGGGTTCGGTATTCAGCTTCAACCAGAAGGTTGGTGTTCGCACCAAAGCCTACGGATTCAAATCCGCCCCCGCATTTGTGGACGGACGAGTGGCAGACAGTGTGGGCGGCGGGATCTGTCAGGTTTCATCTACGCTGTATTATGCCTGTTTGCTTTCCGATCTTGAAATTGTGTCACGGACAGGCCATTCCATGTGTCCTGATTATCTGGAAAAGCCAGGGTTGGATGCAACGGTGAGCTGGGGGGTAATTGATTACCGGTTTAAGAACAATACAAGCCATCCTGTCAAAATTCTTTCTTGGGTAGAGGGCAAAAAGGTATATGTAAAAATTGAAGGCACAAAGGCCAATGACAATACGGTGACTATGGAAACTAAAACGCTCTCCACCACGCCATACCGGATAATATATAAAGATAACCCCAATTTAGAGCCAGGGCAAACCAAGATTGTCCAGCCGCCCTTTACTGGATATGTGTCTGAGACATACCGCTTGATTACGGATAAAAACGGTGTAGTTATCAGCCGCAGGCTGGAAACAAAAGACAGCTATCAGAAATCAGACGAAATTATTGAACGAGGCCCTCCGTCAGAAAATACGCCCAAAACCTTGTCCTGAATATGCTGCAGCTTATGAATTAGCCGCTCTTGCTCCGATAGGGCATTACAGAATACAATTTTCCCGAAAAGCTCCTCGTAGCTATCAGCGATTGTTTTTTTGTACAATGCTAGGGCTTTTCTTTTGTGCCTGGAGTCTGGAATGCCGGACATATATGACCGTATAGGGTCAGTCAAGAGCGGTCTGTTTTGTGACCCTGTGATGGTATATGGGGCATACTGCAAGCCGTTGAGCATGTCTATGCCGGCTAAAGTGTATAAAAACGAAAATTCATCTTCCGGGAACACATACCGATATATGGAATCAAAATAGTATTCATTCAGATGACCCTGATTGATTAGTCTCGCCGCCATATCGGCATCAACTCTTTCCAAAGCTGGATTCCTCCCGATGATCCAGCCTACTTTAACGGTCGCATTCTCTTGATAATGTAGATATCGCATTTGTGCGGTTTGAATGACAGTATATTCTCCATATTTTTGAAAATTAGGCAAACCGCTGAACAGAGAGAGCTTACCATCCGCTTCCTGCCAAGCGGCCTTAAAGGAATCAGAGCTATGATAGGCATGAGACGGGCTAACACGGTAGATATTTTCAATCCCCAAATTGCCGGTCATACGAGCAATAAGATTGAGTTGTTCCTCAACCAGTATGCTGCGCTTGTCTTCCGCAATATTATAACCTATTGTTCCAATTTCATGTAATACACCATCGGCACCGAACTCCTTCATCAATATAAGTGCCGTCAAGACTGTATTCAACAGCTCAAAGCCAAATCCGCGGCTTTCTCCTTTGGGAGAAGCGAGACCTGTTCCGAAATACACTTTTTGCCCTTTGGCACCATCTCTCAAAAGCTTGGGAAGTATGGTATGAGGGGCATTTGCAATTCGTGCCATGATGGACCTTCTCATCTTTCGCCCCCTTGAATTTGTTAATTATTTATGGATTTTTGTGGACAATGCCGGCTTTGATTATTAGGAAAGAGATGGTGTTATATATATATGTGTGCCGGGCTTGTCTAATATGTTTAAGCCTGTCGAAAATCCCCCCATTTGGCAAAAGCCAAATGGGGGGATTAGCCTTCTATGGGCTGATCACGTGTTTTGCACACTGTCGCCGCCCCGCTACAGGAGCATTATGGCGTATCGAACTGATCGCGCATATCATAAGGGTTTTGCTGAATGACCGGCTCCTCTGTTTGTTCATCGAACACAAGACTGATTTTGAGTTCTTTATTATTGCGGTAGACGGTAAATTCAGCTTTTTCTTCCATCTTATATTCATCCTTGATGGCAAGCAAGTCGGCAAGGGAATAGGTTCTTTTTCCGTCAATTGCCGTAATAACATCGCCGGATTTTATGCCACTGCGATCAGCTGCCGAATTGGGAGTTATAGATTCGACCTGTACTCCCCGGGGTACCCCGTCTCCATCAAAGTTTCTGCCTTCAATTCCGATATGGGCGCGCCCGGTTACCTTGCCGTTATGCCTTAGCTCTTCATAAATCTTCATCGCCTGATTGATTGGAATCGCAAATCCTATCCCTTCCACTCCGTTGCCCATTGATTTGGCACTGATTACCCCGATAACTTGACCCGCCCTGTTTCCCGAAACACTGAAAAGCGGCCCTCCCGAATTGCCTGGCGAAACTGAGGCATCGGTTTGCATCATAATGGAAGGATAACCCTCTTCTACCGAAACAGTACGCCGCTTGCTGCTGATATAGCCCGCAGTGAGGGTATTGGCAAACTCTCCGGTAGGATTGCCTATGGCGACAACCATATCACCTTCCACAACATCATCGGAATCACCTATTTTAACAGGAATCAAATCCTTGGCTTTAATTTTTAGTACTGCCAAATCTGATTGAGGATCACTGCCCACAAGCTCTGCCGGATATTCCTCCTCATTATGCAGCATTACCTTAATGTCATCTGCATTAGATATAACATGGTAGTTGGTCATAATATAGCCGTCTTTATGGATGATAAACCCGGAGCCTGCCGCGGGCACCGAAAAACGCTGACCAAAGAGATTTTGGGCATGGGTTACAGTAGAAATAGCTACAGTCGAAGGATTGCCGGAGGCAAAAACCTCCCTGACCCTTAAGCTGTCCTCATTAGGAAGGGATTGCTGAACAGGAGGGATATCGGCAGGAGCAGTATTGGGGTTTTCATGATCGGCTGGGGGAGGGGCAATAGCACTATCCGGGCTCGAAGCCGCTGCCTCGGGAACCGCTGCCTGATCACGTAAATAGTACCCTCCCGTGAACGCGATCCCAACCGCCGCTACTGCACAGATAAAAAAGATTGCGGTGAGACTTATGTGAGAAGCTCTTTTCTTTTTTGCCTCAGGGGCCTGAATCGGAGGCGTGTTAGAGGGGGGTGGTTCATATGGCGATGAATAGTTTTTGCTGTAAAGGCTGTTTCCGCTGCCATAGGGAGCAACTCCGTGGGTTCCGCCGTAGAAGCCCGCGGTATTTTCAGATGGCTGAGGGGGTGACCAGGATACCGGAGCATCGCCAGGATGGCTCTTTGGCTCAATGGGGGGAATGGGGCTTGTATTGGCACCTGGGACACTTCCCGGCTCAGGCGGAATGTGAGCATTGCTGCTCGCGGAGGAGGTTTGTTCTGCCGGAGCAAAGCTCCCGGTGTCGTATGGCCTGTCAGGCCTGCTCCCGTGAGGAGTTTCAAAGCCCCATGTATGTGTGCTGCTTTCCTGATGGGGTGTAGGCGGAGTGTTGCTTAGAGGGGGTGGGTTCTCGCCTTGAGGCGGCAGGTAGCCCTCGTAAGGCTTGTTCTCATCTTGATACATTTGTTATACCGTCCTTTCACAGTAAATTTAATTTTATCTTATACCCTTATTTTGAAGCTTAAATGATTTGAAGCTGAGGCTTTTGAAAATGTTATGTGATGAGCTTGTGAATTTGTCAAACCCCAAAGGCAAATGCCTCCGGGGTTTGTGGTTTCCGCCCAGCCGGGCGGCGCCAAATAAAAAAGGAGAATTAATGCGAGATGCAAGTCTGTTGACCTACCTCCTGCAAATCATACATAGATTATATAAGGTAAATATTTCGATTTGATTTACAAGGTGTGAACAATTTGTTAATCTGGTCGGGTACTGTTTTTGTGCAACATTATGAAACAAGCTTATAGCAGACCTAATCTGGCTATCAAGAGAGGTATTATTAGGCCTCCCTTAGGAGATGTATAACGTCTTTCGCTTTATTTGCGCCCATGGGCGGGGAAATTTTTCTGGGGATGTGAATATTTTTCTAAATCTCACAACATAATGCTCCAAACCGTTTGACAGGGTATAGTTGTAGTGGGGTAAAAGCTCCCCCCCTAGCAGTGAGGCTTTATCAAAAGCGTCCCTGCTGGATTTCATGGCAAGCATAAGTCCGCCTATCTTTAAAAAAGGCAGACAAATTTCACACAATACCCCAAGCGCAGCCAGGCCCCTTGACGTAACAATATCAAAAGTCTCCCGCCAATCATCCCTGTGTGCTAGCTCCTCTGCGCGGCCTTGGTGACATTCGGCGTTATTAATTGCAAGTGTTTTGCATATATGGCGCATAAATTCGACTTTTTTGCCTGCTGAGTCCATAACTGTCATGTGAATATCGGGGTATTTCATCGCCAAGACAAGTCCCGGGAAGCCTGCCCCGCTGCCAATATCAAGCACTCGTTTGCCTGGGAAATTTCCAGCCTCCGAGAGCTTTATGCTATCTTCAAAATGCCGTATTCTTATTTCCTGGGGATCACGGACAGCCGTAAGATTCATTCTGGAGTTCCATTCACATAAACAGGAAATATATTTTTCGACCTTAGCTTGAAAAGTGTTGTTCATGCCTGTGCCTGCTCCGGGTAAACGATTTTCTTGTCCATATCAGCTACATGAAGCAAAATCTGCGCTACCACCTCATACAGCTCTTGTGGAATTTCATCCCCTATATTCAGCATATTAAGTGCATGGGCTAACTCTGGGTCATTGTGAATAGGAATTTCATTATCCATAGCTTTTTCAATAATCCGCTCGGCAGCCTTTCCAGAACCGGAGGCCACCACCTGAGGAGCACCTGAATCCGGCTGATATTCTAAAGCTACGGCCTGTCGTATTCTGCGTCCCTTATTTTCGCTCATTAAATCACCTCTTATTTTTACGGCACATTCAAATGCCAGGCCTATATTTCGCAGTCAAAACGGTAGCGGCTCGTTCTTGACTCATACTCTTTTTCAATTTCAGCCGGCTCAGCCGGTGCTTTCACTGATGAGCTCATACGTGCTAAACGGTACCCCTTAGCTTCCAAAAGCTCTGCCAAGCCAGTTGATTTTTTACGGAAATGCCGGACAACATCTTCATTTGACAAGGAAAAATCGCACTCGACATTACTGCCGATAACGGTAACAAACCCCTCTACCCTCCCCAAGAAAATAGTGAGCAGGGAAAGAAACATGGTAGCGTTTTTAGGGTCAATTTTCTTTTTCTTTTTTGAATCGTTAAAAACATACAGCTGTGCCATGGTTTTTTCCTGACCGATTTGCAGAGGGATTTGAAGAAAAGACGAGCATTGATTCATCTGGTGGGTAAAGCGTAAAGTATCTACAATTTCACGAGAGGCCTGATGCACTGAGTCCCTCTGGGCAGGAGGCATAAAGCGCGCCTGCTCTAAGGCTCTTGACAAGATCTCACCAATCTCCCTTGTTAGCTTGGGCCCACTGATTTCCCAAGGGAGTATTCTCTGCCGCTCGGGAGATATTTTACGGAAAAGCGTTTGTATCGCCTGAGCGGCACTCTGCTGCTCCGGGGGGATAACCGGTTGCTGTACTGGTTGCGGTTGATGGGTGGGTTGCTGTTGGGTCTGCATGGGCAACCGGTATTGCTGTAAGTGTTGTTGCTGTACAGCTTGCTGCGGCTGGGTTTGCGGATATTCGGGTGGCTGTTGCGGTTGCATGGGCAGCGGCTGGCCTGGTTGCTGGGGTGCCGCCTGCTGGGGCATTGCTTGCTGAGGCATTGCAGGCTGTGTCTGCGTGGGTTGCTGTTGGGATGGCTGAGACTGTATCCCTTGCCGCGGTTGATGCTGCAGGTGCTGTGGGTATTGCGGATATTCGGGTGGCTGTTGCGGTTGCATGGGCAGCGGCTGGCCTGGTTGCTGGAGTGCCGCCTGCTGGGGCATTGCTTGCTGAGGCATTGCAGGCTGTGTCTGCGTGGGTTGCTGTTGCGCAGATTGCATGGACTGTTGGGGCTGTGTTACCGTGGATTGTACAGGCTGATGCTGTATTAGCTGCTGAGGCTGTGCTGATTGGTTCTGGGGCATCGGATACTGCGGCGGTACAGCGGGCCGTGATTGCATGGGCTGTTGCTGGCCTGGTTGCTGGAGTGCCGCCTGCTGGGGCATTGCTTGCTGTGTCTGCGTGGGTGGCTGTTGCGCAGATTGCACGGACTGTTGGGGCTGCGGTCGGCCGGAAGGGTTGCTTTCTAATGCCGAGAGAAGCCTGTTCAGCAGTGTTCCCATACGGTTTTCCGCCTGGCTCAGGGCATCATACTGTGCTATATTAGCCTGTGTTATTGGTATTTCACGACGGAAGAGAAAAACCGCCTTATCGGGGGTCAGCGAGGGATTCTGGGCCAGTGCTTTTACAAGTGAGGCAAATTGCTTCGGACTAGCCTCCGCCCTTTGGCTGATAAGCTCCTGTGCAAGGGCTTGTGCAGCTGCATTGTCCGGAGCCCTCATGGAAGACAAAAATGAAGCCGCCTTAAATCCAATATCACGCGTTACCGAAACCCGGGGCATATCGTTGCTTCCACGCCCGGTTACCTCAAATTCAAGCATTTGCCCCGGGCGATACACTCTGTCACCTTCAGGCAGGGCTGTAAATTGTCTGCCGCTCTGGGACATTAGCATAAGCAGGCCGTCTTTGTATCCTGTAACCTCGGCGCGAAAAATATCCCCACGGCTTAATGCTTCACCAAAACCAGTTCTGCCGGACGGCACTTCGCCCTGGCCTTGAGCTTCAATGCCTGTTATAAAATTTGTATTTATATCCATTTAAACACCCCTCTGCCGTACAGCAGAAATCGATTAATCAAAGCCACAGCACTTTTTGTATTTTTTACCACTGCCGCAGCTACAGGGCTCGTTCCTTCCTATTTTTTGAGCGGCTGTCTTACGGACAGGCTGTTTTTTCACAGTTTTGTCATTTCCGAAGCTCTCGACCATTCGACCGCCAACTCGTTTGCGTTCAGGTGTACCCGAACCCCTGACCCGGGCAACCAAAACTCCCCTTACAGTATTGTCTCGTATTCTTGAAATCATTTCCTCAAACATGTTAAAGCCTTCACGAGTGTAGGCTACAATCGGGTCAGTTTGGGCATAAGCACGCAACCCTATGCCCTGACGCAGCTCATCCATGGCGTCAATATGATCCATCCATTCTGAGTCTACCGTACGCAGAAGCACTACACGCTCAAGCTCACGCATTAACTCAGAGCCGTATTCTTTTTCCTTTCCTTCAAGCAGGTCATGGGCTTTTTCTTGAATCAACTCTATTGCATCATCGGGCGTTTTCCCTTTCACGCTACCCTGACTCAATTGCGCATCTCCCAGAAGCCCTTCAAAAGAGAGGGCAAGCTCGGTAGCCGGACCTGATTCAAGCTGTGGGCTGCCTCCAGCTGACGAATTGACGGCAAGGCGTATAAACTCATCGGTCATTTCGAGTATTTTATCGTGTATATCCTCCCCATCAAGTACTGTTTTTCTCTGATTGTAAATAATTTTCCTCTGTTTGTTCATCACATCGTCATATTGCAAAACGTGTTTGCGGGATTGAAAATGCCGGGATTCTATTCTTTTCTGAGAGGATTCAATAACATTTGTGAGCATTTTGTGTTCAACCGGGGTATCCTCGTCAACTCTGAAGGCATCCATCATATTGGTCAAGCGGTCCTGTGCGAATAATCTCAGCAAATCATCCTCCGCAGAAATAAAGAAGCGAGATGCACCAGGGTCACCCTGACGTCCGGCACGGCCTCGAAGCTGATTGTCAATCCGGCGTGATTCGTGCCGCTCAGTTCCTATGATGAACAAGCCGCCTGCCTCACGAACATTGTCCGCCTCTGTGGCAATCGCCTGCTTGTGCCGCTCTAGTGATTTGCCGTAAAAGTCACGCGCCTCCCACACCTCTTCATTATCAGTTTCGGCGTATCCGGTAGCCTCGGTAATAATTTCTTCGGCGTATTTCTTCTTGCGCAAATCTGCACGCGCTAAAAACTCGGCATTGCCCCCCAGCATAATGTCGGTACCACGTCCTGCCATGTTGGTTGCAATAGTTACTGCCCCCAAATGGCCAGCCTGGGCAACGATTTCAGCCTCCTTTTCATGGTGCTTAGCATTCAAAACAACGTGCTTTATACCCTCTTTTTTCAGAAGCTTTGAGAGATACTCACTTAATTCAATCGAAACTGTTCCTATCAAAACCGGTTGCTGCCGCTCATTGCACTCTTTAGTTTGAGCGATTACTGCCCGTAATTTGCCATCTTTTGTACGATATACAACATCATTCATGTCCTTGCGTACCATCGGTTTATTTGTAGGTATCTCAATAACGTCTAATTTATAGATAGCATCAAATTCCTCAGCCTCGGTTAGTGCTGTTCCGGTCATTCCCGAAAGCTTGCCATAAAGTCTAAAATAATTCTGATAAGTTATTGTGGCAAGAGTTTTACTTTCCCGCTCTACCTTAACGCCTTCCTTTGCCTCAATTGCCTGATGCAGACCCTCTGAATAACGGCGGCCCTCCATCAGCCTTCCGGTAAATTCATCTACAATTACAACCTGCCCATCCTTCACTACATAGTCAATGTCTCTTTTTTTCAGCCCGCGGGCGTGCAGAGCCTGGTTGATGTGATGATAGATGGTGGTGTTTTCGTGATCTGAAAGATTTTCCAATCCAAAAAACTTCTCTGCCTTAGCAATTCCAGGCTTATTCAGCACAGCAGTCTTTGCCTTTTCGTCAACAATATAATCCTCGGAAATGTCATCGTGTTCAGCCTTTTTGTCCATCTCCACCATTTTGTGCATTGACAGACCCCTTACAAGCTGATCTGCCTTGGTGTATAATTCGGTAGATTTTTCACCTTGCCCTGATATAATAAGGGGAGTACGCGCCTCATCTATAAGAATTGAGTCAACCTCGTCCACGATTCCGAAAACATGTCCTCTCTGAACCATATCTTTTTTGTATATAGCCATATTATCTCTAAGATAGTCAAATCCTAGCTCGTTGTTGGTACCGTAGGTAATGTCGGCGGCATATGCCTCTCTTCTCTGGCTGCTTGTAAGGCCATGGAGAATCACACCTACGCTTAGACCCATGAAGCGGTAGAGCTTTCCCATCCACTCGCTCTGGTACTTCGCCAAATAATCATTGACCGTGACAATATGGACACCGCCCCCCATTAAGCCGTTCAGATATGCCGGCAGGGTTGCAACGAGAGTTTTTCCTTCGCCGGTTTTCATTTCGGCAATCCTTCCCTGATGCAGGACAATCCCGCCAATTAGCTGAACTGGAAAAGGACGCATGCCCAACACCCTGACAGATGCCTCCCGCGCTGCTGCAAATGCCTCAGGTAAAATATCATCGGCTGTTTCTCCTTGCTTGAGGCGTTCTCTGAAGATATCTGTTTTAGCACGCAACCCGGCATCAGAAAGCCCTTTGTATTCAGGCTCTAAGTCCTCTATGAGCTGCACAAGCGGTTCAATGCGCTTGAGTTCACGCTCGGAACGAGAGCCGAAGATTTTTGAAACTATTGACTTGGCAACGGACATATTTTGAATCCTCCTCATTTTGTACGCTAACGAAGGTATATCACAAGAATACCCTACAATTCCTCCAAATCAAACGGAGTGGTCTGGTATACGTAATAATTGAGCCAGTTGGAATAGAGCAAATGCGCATGACTGCGCCAGGTTTGGGGCGGTGCAGCATTGGGGTCGTTGCCGGGAAAATAGTTGTATGGTATGCCCGGATTCAGTCCACGCCTTAAATCGCGGGCGTATTCCTCCGACAGGGTCATGGTATCATATTCAGGGTGCCCCGTAATGTAAATTTCCTTGCCGTCTTTACTCATGGCAGCGTAAAGCCCTGCCTGCTCCGAAACGGCAAGCACTTGCAAATTGGGGTTGGCCTGAACATGGGTAATATCCGTTTGTGTGTGGCGGGAGTGAGGGGCTAAAAACAGGTCGTCAAAGCCGCGGGTCAAGGGGCAAAATGGGTCTGTAATGCTATGAGCATATATACCCGAAAGCTTTTCCGGCAATGGTGTTTTTGGTATGCCGTAACGATGCATAAGCCCTGCCTGCGCACCCCAGCAGATATGAAACGTGGAATAAACATTATTGCGTGCCCAGTCAAAAATCCTGATTAATTCCCGCCAATAACTCACAGACTCAAATTCCATATGCTCCACAGGGGCACCTGTAACAATCATTCCGTCATAACGCCGTCCGTAGATTTCATCTAAGGTTGTGTAGTGAGCTAAAAGGTGTTCGGGTTCGGTGTTTTTTGATGTATATGAGGATGTCCGCAAAAGATCTGCCTCAATCTGCAGGGAAGTATTGGACAAACAGCGCAAAAGCTGTGTTTCTGTAATCGCCTTGTGGGGCATGAGGTTGAGAATCACCAGCCTAAGCGGACGTATATCCTGCCGCAACGCACGTGAACGAGGCATTACAAAAATGTTTTCACGCTCTAAAATACCTCGTGCCGGTAATGTGTCCGAAATTTTTATGGGCATAAAATTTTGCTCCCCTTTAGCTTTGGAGTGGCAGTCTTAGTGTAGCAGAAAGAACAAGCGGAGTCAAGACAGCCCTGGCCGTCGGATCCTTAGCGATTTAAGGCACCCTCAATTATCCGCTCACACTTTAACTCCCGAGGATGTCCATTCTAATAATTGTCTTCAATTGATTCAGAATGGGCATATTCGTGATCCGAATAGCCGACACAAGTGAGTGCCAATGTATCTCTCCTTTTGTAACGAGGCTTTGGCCTGGGCACAGGCTTGTCGCCATACAGAGCAGCGAGGGTTAACGTGGCGCAGAGTACAAATGCAGGCATCAAATTGTGAGGGTATCTTTGCATGCTTTCCCAAATACACAAAAATAATGCAGACCCCGCAAGGGAAAGCCAGGGGAAGCAAAACGAGCTTCTGTCAACAAAAAAGATAATCGCGCCTAATATTGAAAAAACTATCAATGCCAGCATGGAGGCGGTAGCAACATGGTTATATGCCCCGAAATGCTCTCTATCAGGAAGAACAATATCGTGCATTTCTGTCTCTTGCGGTGGATTGAGCCAAAACAAACCGCTTTGGTCAAATGTTCCGGACTGATACGAAACAGCAAATTTATTTCCCAAATGCTCAATCATTTCTCTGAACCCAAATTCATTAAGCCTTTCCCGGAACCTTTTGGGGAGTTCACGATTGCGCACATCATAGTTTTCCAGGGAGTTCATTGAGTAGTCGAAATCCGAGGAAGAATAGGCTCCTTTACTGTCTCTGTTTAGTCCCATCCACATCCAATGGGTAAGAGGCAGACGTCTCTCATGGGAGATTTGAGGGTCAATTTTGTTAAAAATAAAAGAATAAAACGTCACAACAATTAAAATAACGACAGCACAGACCGACCCAAACCCAGCCAAGCGTTTGCCAATTTTACTCCATGTCCAGCAACGGTTATATAAAACCCAATTCAGTGCAATTGCAATAAAGGGAATCAGCACAGTAGCCTTAATTATAGCTCCTATAGCTGTAAAAATTCCGCACCATATAAAATAAATCATTTTCTGCTTGAAAATACGTTCGTTGCGCGCTCGTAGATAAAGATTGACGACTAATGCCATGAACGGCATGGACAGTCCGTCTGTATAAAAACTAGCACCCATTGTGTAAAACGGCAGATATGCCCCCCATAAAACCAGTGTCATAAGTCCCGCCCGCCTTCCGGCAAGCCGCCGGGCAGAGTCATAAACCGCCAGCACCGTGATCTCCAGCATAATCGTATTGTACACGAGGGCGGCGGCAAAAAAGTCGGTGCCACCGAAAAAATTATATATGCCAAATATGCATCGAAACAAAAACAAGGCACCCAAATTTGCTGTCTGTGTTCCAAAATAGTCCCACCAGTTTTGAAAATGCCCATTCACGGCCCAGTCCCTGCCGCCATCAAAAATCGCGGCAATATCCCAGTTTGGCGTGAACCGCAGCTGAAATCCGACATAAAGCTGTATGACGGAGGTAATAGCTATGAATCCAATGAGAATCCGCTTATGCCATTTTTTAGATATACCTCCGAGTGTATTATAGGCACACCACATAAATGCACACACCCCAACAAGCAGGGCAAAGAGCAAAGTAGCACTCAATCCTGACTTATTATCAAACAGGCATTTATTAGCTGTAAAGGCATACAGAAGGGCAAACAGCATAAAAACTGCCTTCTGCCAAAAGGATTGCGTTTTAACAAGGGGCTTTATTACTATAAATTTGACAGCCGACCCCGCATTTGATTTGATATTCCCAAGGGTTTTTCTAAACATATGTAAGCCTCCCGGTTCCAAAAAAAATTGGAGTCAAGCGGCATTATAACACCTTCGGCTAAAATTTGCAACACCCTCTATTTTCTGCGCCGATTTGGCCGTTGGTCATGTTTTCTCAAGTCACCTATTTTACGCTCTGAGTCTGACATAAAGGCTTTTAGCTTGTCCTCGAAGGTCGGCGGAGAGGCAGGCCCTCCCCGCCGATTTTTTGCCTGATTTGGGGATGTTTTTACCCTTCTTTCCCCATGTGGGGATGCCTTGCAGATGGAGAGGTTGAAGCGTCCCTCGTTATTGGCTCCGAGAACCTTAATTGTGACCTCCTGACCTTCTGTGAGGAAGTCACGGACATTGTTGACATATTGATCCGATATTTCGGATATATGCACCAAGCCGGACTGGTTTTCCCCAAAAGAGACAAACGCGCCGAAATTAGTAATACTGGTAACACGGCCGCTGAAAACAGCACCAATAGTCTGATCCATAAGCTCTAAAAGCCTCCATCATAAATAAATCGCCGTAAGATTTGCCAGTGGATGAATCCTAAAACACCTTGACAATTGCCGTCAGGAAGTTTTATTTACAATTAAAATTTCACCCGGTGAAACCAAGCCCAAACGCTCCCTTGCCATACGCTCCATACGAGCAGAATACTCCTCTTGGCCTTCAGAGTCTATATCCTCCTGAAGAACCGCGTTGAGCAGCTGCTGGGAATGGAGTTCTTTTGCAAGAAGCTCTCTTTCTGCTTCCTTTTCGTTGATCCGACCACGAATGTTCACCACTGTTAGTAGTGCCCATATCATAAAAACCGCAATTATCGCTTTGCCAACCGTTATAAATAGTGTTTTCATTAGCACTGCTCCTGTTAAAGTATTCATGCCGGCAACGTGTTTTGTGCAACCCGGCAGGTATGGCACGTATCCTGTTTTTCTGCTCTAATGCCAATAGAGTTCTCTTAGACCGATTTTCAATCTTCCTTCCTCCCGCGGCAAGCGCACGTACCGGCGAAGCCAGCGCAAGACACAAGCCAACCAGGCAATCGGATACAATAAAGCCGATAGTCCTGATAAAGCGAGACAAAATTAAAAAGTAAACTGTCCCTCCGCCAGTCATGCCGGCCATGGAAAAGAGATGAAGGGTTCCCCCTCCAACATTCATGGCAAACCAAAAAGCTGATACAGCGCAGATTATCCAGAAGAAAATATCCATCAGGGCGGTAATTGCCCTGTGCGGAACTCTTATGCGGACGATCCTCATAAAATCGTACACAACACCCAGACAACCGCCTAAAAGCAGTGCCATCCCAAACTCGAGGCCTTGCTCGACAGATGAGAGGCCCATGCTCATCTGAAGAGGCGGGACAAAAAGCCTCCGCCTGAGGATTCGGGAGTGTCTTCGTACACAAGACTGTTAACTGTGCCCTCGACTGAGAGCTCGCCGCCATCCAAGCTCAATTTGTCAACGTGCAAATCAATGCCTTTTACAAATAGTATCCCTTTGCTCGTGTGGCATATTATGCCGCTTTCATCAAAGCTTTCGACATCTTCTATACCGGAAAGGGAAAGGCGGTTGCGTCCTTCTAGAATTAAATGGTGCGGCAGAAGCCTATGGCGTTCATCCATGTTTCACCACTCCTCTCATATTACTTGCCCCGCTAAACAACGGATTTTGTACAAGTATATGGGGAGGGATGTCCGGTTAGAACATCAAGAACCCTCAATTGTCAGCTCGCGGTACATAGCAGAGGCGGCATTCTTGGCGGCGTGTTCGGAAAGGCTTACAACCTGAATGCGTGTTTTCCGCGCCCCAAAGCGTATCTCGATGACATCGCCCATCTTAATGTTATGAGAGGGCTTTGCCTTTTTTCCATTAACCTCAACCCTGTCACCGTCACAGGCGGCAGAAGCCACTGTCCGCCTTTTAATCAGGCGGGACACCTTTAGGTATTTATCCAAGCGCAAAAAACTAACCTCCCTGACAGCTTGCGGGTACGAAGAGGGGAATGCGGAATTGAGAATATAAAGGTATAAGCTATTCCGAACTCCGCATTCCGTATGACCCGGATCAGTTAAGAGTTTTTTTCAGTGCTGCGCCGGCCTTGAAAACCGGGCTGTTAGATGCGGCGATTTGGATGGGTTCCTTGGTTTTTGGGTTACGGCCCTGGCGTGCTTCGCGATGCTTGACTTCAAAGGCACCGAAGCCTACCAATTGCACCTTGTCGCCCTCCTTAAGGGCATCTGTGATGGCATCAAAGGTTGCGTTTACAACGCTCTCTGAAACCTTCTTGGTGATGTCCGCCTTTTCCGCCACCACGGAGATGAGTTCGGTCTTGTTCATTCGTTTTCTTCCTCCTGTTTTGTATTGCCCCGGAAGGTTATGCCGGGGAATGTATTTGCTATAGGATCTCGCCGTGAAACGGCGGGAGCCTAAGTAGCCTAGTGCTCTTCCCATCGGGAGATGCTGAGGATAAACTCTTGGTTGAACCGGTCAAGAGCCTGCTCGGGATCTATGCCCGCTTCAGACATTTCCGCCGCCAACACAAACAATGCCTGTCCAGCGGAATGCTCGTCCCACGGCTGAGCTTGTTTTTGACCGGAGGGAAAAAGCTCATCGGGGCATGGAATCTTACTTGCACGAGAAGCAAGCTTGACCGCCCGCATAAGTGCCGGTAAATTACGAGGAATCGCCTCAAGGGACTGGCCGGCAGTCTGGGCTGACTTTTCACGTTTTTTGGCAGCATCCCAGCGTTCAACCGCAACGGCAGCATTTTCGGCTTTATTTTGACCGAAAACGTGTTCGTGACGCCGGATCAGCTTTTCACAAAGACCCCTGACTACATCGTCAATGGTAAAGCAGCCTTCTTCATACGCGATTTGGGAGTGAAAAACCACCTGCAATAAAACATCGCCCAACTCCTCGCACAGAAGCCCGGTGTCACAGCGGTCTATGGCATCCACTGCCTCATAGCACTCCTCTATCAGGTTTGTGCGTATGGACTGATGGGTCTGGGTGCGGTCCCAGGGGCATCCGTCCTCAGAACGAAGCACTGACATAATACCCACAAGCCGCTGCCAATCACCCGGTGAGCCGTATTCTATCATAAAATTCATCACCACACAAGCTTTTTTTTTGAGTTTTACCGAATTTTTAATAACAGGGCTATTTTTTTGCCTCCGGGGAGCAGATCAAGCTCTTGCTTTGACAATCCGCCAATGAGCAAAAGCAATATGAAATAAGACATTCCAGCCATAAAAACAGCCATTACGGCTGAAATCGCGCCGTTATTCACTATATTTAAATAAGTTTCTAAAAAGTAGCTCCAAAACTGGAATCCGCCAAAGGCAACTGCCCCCATTGCAACAGCGGCAAACAGCGTTTTGCCTAAATTTTTCAAAATGAGCCGTCTTATCCGGGTTCTAAAGGCAATTACGGTCAAATTTAAAATGGCTATTATTCCATAGCAGATCAGTGTTCCTATGGGTCCTCCTCTTATGTTTATTTCGGGGTTGGCCGCCAAAACAAAGGTGCATACAATTTTGCACAAACAGCCGATTGCCATGGTAACCAGGGGAACCCATATCAACCCCAAGGCCTGTAGCATAGAATTAGTCACGGTAACAATACAGGCAAATACCACGGCAAATCCTAAAATCTGCAAAAGCGGTACGGCTATTGCCACCCCCCCTGTTGCTACCTTAGTATGATATAGTAAGGATAAAATGGGATTGGCAAGGGCGACCAGGCCTACGCCGGCGGGCATAGCCAGGATGCAGGTGACCCTCATGGCGGAGCCTACGGTATTTTGAATGCCTTGGTTGTCGCCCTGAACCTTAAATGAGGTTATTGCAGGGAGCAGGCTTATACCTAACGCGGCTATGAATGAAACAGGGAGATTAAATAGGTTTACCGCATAAGAATATGCCCCCATATAACGGTTCATCTCGGATTCAATAAACCCGGCGTGGGATACCAGCAGATTGCGTATCATTGTGAGGTCGATAAAGTTAGTAAGGCTCAGTGCAGAAGAGCAAAGCATTACCGGCAGGGACAGCCGCAACATTTGCCTGGCAATTTCCCGCCGCCCCCGCCGCCTGGCTCCTCTGTTTTCAGTACCGTTGCTTTTTACGCCGTGCTTTTTCCAAGAAAGCTTTAGGTATACCGCTGAGATAATCATGCCCACACTCACGCCAGATATGGCTGCTGCCGCACCAATGCTGTCACGCAATGCTTGTGTTGCCTCGGTATTGTCGGAGGGGATGAATAGGTGCAGGGCAAGATAGGCTGCCCCGACACCGAAAACTAACTTGCCCAGGGCCTCTAAAACCTCGGAAACAGCAGTGGGAATCATATTCTTTTTACCCTGATAAAACCCCCGGTAGGGACTGATAAAGCCTACAAGAAACACGGATGGGGCAACGGCACGTATCCCCCATGCGGCACCCGGGGCATTCATAAGCCAGGCAATTTTTTCGGCACCTAGCAGCATAAATAAAGAACCTGCAGCTCCTATAATAAAGAAGATGATTCTTGCAACATTAAGAATCCGCCTTGACTCCCCTGCCCGGGATGTTTCGCTCTCGCTTATCATTTTAGAAATTGCCACCGGCAAGCCAGCTATTGCTAAAATATACAAAATAGTGTACAGTTGGTACGAAACAGCATATAACCCCCCGCCCTCCTCGGTCAGAAGGTTTTGGATGGGCAGCTTATACAGCGCACCGATAAGCTTGGTAATCATCATTGCTATGGAGAGATAGAGTGCGCCGCGCAAATAATTTTGTTCACCGGGGGCTTTTTTAGTTATGCCAGGGCTTGGCATGCAACCACACTCTTTCAAATAATATTTGACAAGTCTGCTGATTGACTGCTATTTCACGTCAACTACACCCTGTCCATGCTAAACATCCTATGTCCGCAAGAATTAAAAGATACGCGCAACGACAGAGGCCTCATGCAAGACTTTTTCCTTATCTATCGTTTTGAACTCACCATTTTCATACAAAACCTTGCCGCCAACCATTGTCATAACGACATCCGAGCCCCGCGCCGAATAGACAAGGTGGCTTTGGGTGTTGTGGCATGGGGTAAGGGATGGGGTGTTAAAATCTAGTAAAATCAAGTCGGCATCATAGCCTAAGCTAATTTGACCGGTGGTGCTTTCCCTTCCCAATGCAAGTGCCCCTCCCCGGCAAGCCATTTGCAGGGAACCAAACGCCCCTATCATATCGGATTCACTTCGGTGGAGCAATGCAGTTAATTTAATCTCCTCAAACAAATCATAGCTGTTGTTGGAGCCGGCACCGTCTGTACCGAGAGCTATGGGCACACCCTTGGACTTCATTTCCAAGACCGGGGCAATCCCGCTACCGAGCTTTAAATTGCTAACCGGGTTATGCACAGCAATAACTCCGTGCCGTGCCAGCAAGTCAATATCCTCATGTGTGGCCCATACACAGTGGGCAGCAATTGTGCGAGAAGAAAAAGTGCCGTATTTGCAGAGTACCGCTGCCGGGGTCATTTTGTGCCGGGCGATGCACTCCTGGTGTTCCGATTGGGTTTCAGAGATGTGAACGTGCATCCCCAATCCCAGACGTTCGGCAATTTCGGAGGCGGCCTCCCACACCGAAGGAATAGAAGTATACTCACCGTGTATCGCACTATCAATCATAATTTGCCCATTATTGTAACCGTGCCAGCTTTCTGCTAATTCTTCAAGCTCCCGGTAACGGCAGTCGGATTTATAATCGTACGATTCCCCAAAGCAAGTCAGTGGACGGGAAATGTTTGCTAAAATCCCGCTTTCAGACACCGCCCTGGCTATATCGTGGCAGAAAAAATACATATCGGCAAAGGCGGTGGTTCCCGATGCCAGCATTTCCAATATGGCGAGCTGAGAACCCCAGTAGACCATATCGCCTGTCAGCTTTTCCTCGGCCGGAAAAATATATTTAAAGAGCCAATCCTGTAAATTGCAGTCATCGGCATAACCGCGCAAAAGAGTCATGGGAACATGGGTGTGGGAATTTATCAGGCCGGGCATTAAGACCTTGCCGTTGCCGCTGATTTTACGATCCGGAATCCCCTCCGGGCAATGGCACCCAACATAAGAAATTTTTCCACCGTCAACACCGATATAGGCGTTTTTTAGAACCCGGCAGGAGTCATCCATAGTCACAGCAGTTACATTTTGAAACAGTATATCCATCGCCTTCACTCCTCTTCCTGGTCAACACCCGAGGATGTTTTCGCTCCCCTTTTCTTTTTTTCTTTTTTCTTCTTTTCGGGCGAGGTGTCATCCTGCCCTCCTTCCGGGAAGGCCGCCTGGCTTTCCTGCAAATCATCATCAAAGTCTTGCTGTATCTGCCGGCTTCTGTCCTTCACGCCCCCGGTGGCAAGCTGACCCAATGATATCATTGCAGAAAGAAGCACAGCCATAAGAACAACCCAGGCATCATTGTAATACAGATAGCTTTCAAGCAGTAAAAGCGGGTGCAGAAAATACAACACGAAAAACCTTTCCGCCGCATCCTGTAAAACGTCTAAAATTTCGGCAAAATCAGATGCCTCCATATTATCGACATCAGAATACAATGTTTCAAGAATACTCATATTAAAGCCCAAATAGATATAAGCAACCACAGCCGATGAAATCCCCACACTAATCCGTGCTGCTAAAAAATTTTTTGTTTCAGATGTTAGCAAAAACAACCGATAAAGCGGAAGGCAGAGAAGGGCGAACAAAGTCGCAGAAGCCAAGTTGCCTATAGGCGGAGCCGCTATGAACCCCAGCGCGCTGAAAACCAACCCTACGGCAGACAGAAAAATCATTCCCAGCAATGTAAAGAAAAGAAGCATTGGCAGATTAACGCTGTTATCCGCTTGTATGCCTGATAAGCTGTGCTTGTCCTTGACCATGTTTTTTTCAAGTTCAGAATTGTTATGATTTGCCATAATTCATATCCTCCCGGAAAATAATTTTTGATAGCCTGATGACAACATCTAAATAACCTGTTTCCTACGGATTGGCGAGTTTTTGGGTCTAAAAACCGCACAAATATTTTCCGGCAAGCCGGAAAATGAGGTTAATTTGGAGGCTACCTAATCCTCCTGCCCGCTTTGCCTATATTGCAAAGCCTCTGCCAGATGACGCTTACTTATGTTCCCCTGACCGTCTAAATCCGCTGCTGTGCGGGCTACCTTCAGAATCCGCGTATAGCCCCGGGCGGTCAGGCCCAAACGCTCAAAAGCGTTTTTCATCAAATGGCTACAAGGCTCGTCAAGCTTGCAGAACTCTTGAATTTCATCCATCGAGAGATAGGCATTGGGCTGACCGCAACCTCTTTTTCGTGAAAGCTCCCGCGCCGCGGTGACACGCCCCCGGATGGCCCCTGATGTCTCGCCGCTCCCCTTTTCGGAAAGCTCTTGATATGAAACTGAGGGTACCTCAATTTTAATGTCCATACGGTCAAGTATCGGACCCGATACCCTGCCGTAGTAAGCGCGTACTGAATCAGGCGAACAGGCGCATTTGCCTGAGGGATGACCGTACCAGCCGCAACGGCAGGGGTTCATGGCGCAGACGAGCATAAACGATGCCGGAAAAGACAGTGTACCACCAACCCTGGAAATGGTAATCTGTCCATCCTCCATAGGCTGGCGCAAGCTTTCTAGTACATCGCGCTGATATTCGGGCAACTCGTCTAAAAACAAAACCCCATTGTGTGCCAAACTCATTTCTCCCGGACGCGGTATACGCCCGCCCCCCACCAGTGCCGGTGCCGACATGGTATGGTGGGGTGAGCGGAAGGGCGGTTGTAGCAAAAGAGGATTGTTTTCCTTGCCCGCCAACCCGGCGATGGAGTGTATTGCTGTGCATTCCAAGGCCTCCGGTCGTGACATGGGCGGTAAAATTGAAGGAAGTCTCCGCGCTAACATAGATTTGCCCGCTCCGGGCGGCCCTACCATCAGTACATTATGTGCTCCGGCGGCAGCTACCTCCAAGGCACGTTTTATATTGTCCTGCCCACGTACCTCTGAAAAATCAGGACACTCCGGCACACCCTCGTCATATAAGGGCGGCGGAGAAGGTGAAATGGGGGATTTCCCGGTCAAATGCAAAATTAAATCTTGGATATGCTCTACGGAATAAACCTCTATCCCCTCTACCAATGAAGCCTCCCCGGCATTCGCATTTGGAACAAACAGTTTACTCGCACCCGAATCCCGGGCTGCCATAGCCAAGGGAAGCGCACCGGCAACCGGACGCACCTGACCCTCTAAGGAAAGCTCACCGATGAAAAAGCTGTCATCAGGCAAAGGGTTTATTTCACCGGCGGCCGCCAAAAGACCCAACAATATGGGCAAATCATACAAAGGGCCTTCCTTTCGCACATCGGCAGGTGCTAAATTAACCACAATCCGGCGTATGGGGTATTCAAAGCCACAGTTCTTCATGGCGGCTCGTACTCGTTCGCGTGATTCCCTCACGGCGGCATCGGGCAACCCGACAACTTCAAATCCGGGCAACCCCTGCGACAAATAGCACTCCACCGAAACGGCAAAGCCCGATAAGCCGGTCAGCCCCACCGAGCGGACCGAACGAACCTCCGATACCATGGCCAGCCCTCCTTTTTTTAACCCAGACAGCAAAGCTTATATTTGACAAATTAAGTGTTGCAAAAATTCAGCCTTTTAAGGATACCATACCATTCTGATCGTGTCAACTGCCGGGATTGAGTTCGGAAAAAGGGACTATGTGCGAATTTTTGGAGCGGAAAGCCGGACGAACATTTTTAGAGGCACCCTTTATACAATCTCTTTTTCCGGGAGCGTAAGGCCTAGCGAATCTGCAATTTTTACGGCAACCGAATGCGAGTCAATCCCGCACCAACGCTCCAAGGCATCAACAGAGCCGTGAGGTATAAATCTATCGCCTGTGTTGATTGGCGTCCCTGCAATATGTTGGTTCAAATACCCAGGTCCATCTTCAAGCAGAAAAACCTCATCCCTGCCGTCTATGAGCTTTTCTAATTCTGCTTTTGGGAAGGGTTTTAAGGTAGAAACCTTAAATATGGAAAGAGAGGCTCCGCTTTTTTGCAATATCTCGGCAGCCTCCATTGCCGTATTAGCCATTCTCCCATATGTGACAAGCCCTGCGTTCCCGCCCACACGCAGAACGCTGCAATCCCCAGTACAAACTGACCGGTAAGCGCCTTGCCCCCCGCGGGGATATCGTATGGCAATAGGACCGTTATGACATAGTGCCCTGCTTATCATATCACGCAGCTCCGCAAAGCCGGCAGGTGCCCAAACAGTCATGTTAGGTATAGAGGACAAATAAAGGGGATCGAGCGTTCCGTGGTGGGTTTCCCCATCCTCCCCAACAAGACCTGCACGGTCAACCATCAGCAAAACAGGCAGATTTTGCAGGGCAACATCGTGAACAAGCTGATCATATGAACGTTGTAAAAAGCTCGAATACAACGCCACTACCGGACGCATTCCCTGCTTTGCCATGGCTCCTGCCATGGTAACGGCGTGTTCCTCTGCAATGCCCACATCAAAAAAACGCCCGGGGAAACGCCTGGCAAAGCCCGATAGCCCGGTGCCGTCCCGCATTGCCGCAGTTATGGCGCAAATTTCTTTTTTCTTTTCCGCCTGCAGCACAAGCTCGTTTCCAAAAACATCACTGTATGTCTGTACGTCTTTTTTGACCGCCCTGCCGGAGTCCACATGGAAGCGGCTTACCCCATGGTAGGCGGTGGGATCATTTTCAGAGTGAGAGTAACCTCTGCCCTTTTGGGTGATGGCATGGATTACTACAGGCTTATTCATATCAAAGGCCTTTTTAAGTAAGTAAGACAGTTTTCTTACATCGTGTCCGTCAATGGGTCCCAAGTATTCAAAGCCCATTTCCTGAAACATGGATCCGGGAATAAAAATATCCTTAATCGCTTGCTTACCCCTAGACAGCACTTTGTCTATTGCACTTCCTCCGGGAAGTGGGTCTAATATTTTGTGATAGATCTTTTTTGCATGGAAATACTGCGGATTTACCCGCAGCCGCGCCAAATGCCGGGCCACGCCTCCTACATTTCCGGTGATAGACATGTTGTTGTCATTTAAAATAACAACAATCCCCTCACCGCTCGCCCCAGCATCATTCAGCCCCTCGTAAGCCATTCCACCGGTCAGCGCGCCATCCCCGATCACCGCGGCAGTTTTATAATTCTCTCCCAAAAGAGTACGCGCACGTGCCATGCCGAGTGCCGCTGAAACTGAGGTGGAGGCATGTCCTGTCACAAAGGCATCGTGCGGGCTTTCCTGCGGTTTAGGGAACCCTGCCATACACCCGAAGGTGCGGAAAGCTCCAAAGCCCTCACGCCGCCCGGTAAGAAGCTTGTGGACATAGCACTGATGCCCAACGTCAAAAACCACACGGTCCCTGGCAGTATCCATGACACGGTGCAATGCCACAGTAAGCTCAACAACGCCAAGGTTGGAGGCTAAATGTCCTCCCGTTCGAGAAATATTCTTTATCAGAAAAGCCCTGATTTCATTGCACAAGGCATCTATCTGACCATCGGGAACTTTCTTTATGTCATTAATATAGCGGTCTAAAAGCACGGTCGCGGTAACCTCCTCTGCATGGTTTATCTTTTATTTTTGCGGCTAAAAAAACCGATAAACCTCCCCATGGCATGAACAATTTCTACATTTTTAGCAATTGCAATATTCTTGCAGACCGCCTTGCCCCCGATGACCGTTCCTGAGACTAGTGCCGACATAATCAACGAGGTAAAAAAGGAGTGAAGACCAAAATCCTCCACCAAAATAGTAGCTACAGTTGTTCCGGTGACTCCAGCGATAATACCGGAAATATCGCCGACCACATCTGCGCAAAAATTGGTAACCCTCTCAGCTCTGGCAATAAGGCGCAGTGCCTGTGCCGCGCCGTCAACTCGTTTTGCTGCCATAGAATGAAACGGCCTTTCGGAAACGGTGGCAACAGCCATTCCAAGCAAATCAAATACAATCCCCAGAAGAACAAACAAAATCAGGCTGGAAAGTGCAGCGGTAAATCCCCAGCCGCTTATGGTACTGCCCGACACAAGGGATAATACAAACGAAATCGCCATAGACCACCCGGTAACTAAAATCGCCCACCGAATGGCACCCGGTTTGAAAACACGTGGCTTTACGTTTTTTTTCCCTGAAATACCGGGGGTCCTTCCTTTTGAGTCTGCCGGCTCCTGCTTTGCCAAGGCACAATTCCTCCCATGCTTTTACTATAGCAAGAATAACACATATTTGCAAAAAGTTCAACAGTAGATGCCCTTGAGTCACGGCGATTTAGTTTCGTAACCGTTTGTAGGGTACGCCGCCATCAACCTACCGCTCCAGAACGGTGCAATGCGGGTTTGCAGGATGCCGAGGACGGCATCCTCTACATTGAGAACTGCAAAAATTA
>Ga0099364_10003167_pt1 | contig 25753 bp, 21 predicted proteins | sample TergutTh196P3_FD_73070 | JGI IMG/M metagenome (GOLD analysis project Ga0099364, IMG submission 73070) | Microcerotermes parvus P3 segment gut microbial communities from Pointe-Noire, Republic of the Congo - Th196 P3 | ecosystem: Host-associated > Arthropoda: Insects > Digestive system > Gut ...
TGGATTTCAAGCGTGTCGAAGTTGTTTACTCTATCCACGACAATAAGATAATTAGTCGCCGAACTGTCGAAACCGAGTAACGCAGACTCAATCTGTGATGGGAAGACGTTGACCCCTTTTATAATCAGCATATCGTCGGTACGGCCTTGTGGTTTCATCATGCGAACAAGGGTTCTGCCACATTTACAGGTTGTATAGTCGAGACGGGCGATATCCCGTGTTCTATACCGCATTAACGGAAAAGCCTCTTTCGTGATACACGAGAACACCAACTCGCCTTGTTCGCCCGGAGGGAGGACTTCCAGTGTGTCCGGGTCGATTATTTCGGGAACAAAATGGTCTTCACATACGTGCATTCCGCATTGGGCGATACATTCGCATGAGACCGACGGCCCTAAAATCTCCGACAGCCCGTAAATGTCGTAGGCTTTGATTCCCAACCCCTTCTCGATTTCACTGCGCATTTCTTCTGTCCAGGGTTCAGCCCCGAAAACCCCCGCTTTTAATTTCAGTTCATCTTTGCTTATTCCGTTTTCTTGCATTAACTCAATTAAGCTAATCGCGTAAGACGGAGTCATACAAACAATTGAGCTGCCGAAGTCCCTGAACATCTCCAACTGACGGAGACTGTTACCGGCAGATGCGGGAATAGTTACCGCACCGAGTTTTTCCGCACCGTAGTGCATGCCGAGTCCGCCTGTGAACAATCCGTACCCATAGGCAACGTGTACGAAGTCATCCTTGCTTCCTCCGACGCTCACAAGTGAACGCGCCGCACACTGCGCCCATAAGTCGATGTCGTTTGCGGTATAGCCGACCACCGTTTGCTTGCCGGTTGTCCCGGAAGAAGCGTGAATCCGCACCACTTCGCTCAAGGGGACGGCGAACATTCCGTACGGATAGGAGTCGCGCAGGTCTTGTTTCTCGGTGAAGGGCAATTTTGATAAATCGGCAATCGTCTTGATATCGTCGGGTATGATTCCCGCTTTCTCCATTTTTGCGCGATAGGGTTTCACGTTTTCGTAGACTTGACGGATTTTTTGTGATAATCTGAACGACTGCAGTGCTTCTAATTCGTGTCTTGGCGCAGTTTCGATTTCTTTGATATAGTAGTTCATACAAATTTCCTTTCCGTTTAATTAATTTTTTTGCCGCAATACGGGCAGAAGTGCTGTTTTTCCGATTTTTCTTTTGCTTTTCGCTTTTTATAAGCGATTTCAACGAATCCCGATGAAATTATACCGGTCGGAATTGCGATTATCGCGATGCTCAATAGCGCAAAAACCGAACCCAGTAGCTTTCCCCAAATCGTAACCGGATGAATGTCACCGTATCCGATAGTTGTCAAGGTCGTGACCGACCACCACAGTCCCGAAAGTACGTTCTTGAATACATCCGGCTGGGCGTTTTTTTCGCAGACATACATTAAAGAGGAAGAAATAATCATCAATATAATAATCAACGACATTGCCGACAATAATTGTGAGGATTTCTTTTTGAAAACCTGCTCAATCTCTGATAAAATTCGCCTATAGCCTTTTGCGTTGAGAAACATGAAAACCCTAAACAGTCTGAATACGATGAACACACCCGCATCAATATCAACCACAAGTTGAAGATAAAACGGCATAATTGCCAGGAAATCCACAATCATAGTGAAAGTGAAGGCATGACGCAAAGCGGCTTTGAAGGGGGAATATTGCTTATAGATTACGTTTGCTGTCCACAGCCGCAGAAAATATTCGAGCGTGAAGATTGCCAAGAATACAGTTTCGACAACATAGAAAATGCGTAACGCTTGCGGTGAGTTCACAGTCGAGCCGAGCACGATAATCAAAAAGTTAAGCAAAATGAATGAAATGATTAACCAGTCAAAAATAATGCTTGCTGTATCGCGACGTTTATGTGGTTGTATAATTTGAAAAATTCTCCGCTTAAACGTCACCGGTTTTTTACCGGAATTATTCATACTGTTATAGAATTCCTCCCGAATTCAAATGCCTTTAGGTTACATTCCAACGCCACAGGAGGGGAACACGCACGAATAGCTTCAATCCACAACTTCTCTTCGAATCCGAGCTCGCGGGATAAGCTACCCATCATCACGACGTTGACCGAGCGCGGACTTCCTGCTTTTTCGGCTAATTCCAGGGCATCAAGTGAGACTACCCCGACCCCTGCCGACTCGATTTTCCCGACGATGTCTTGATTATATTGCGTCGCACCCGTGATTACCGGCATAGGGGGGAGTTTTTGTGTGTTAATCAACATTTTTCCGCCCTTTGCCAAATACGGAAGCCAACGCGCCGCCTCCATTTGTTCAAATCCCACGATGTAGTCGGCTTCACCGGTATCAACGATAGGGGAATGAACCTTGTCGCCGTATTTGACATAGGTTGTTACTGAACCGCCGCGCTGGCTCATTCCGTGGACTTCACTTACTTTTGTGTCGAACCCTTGTTCAAGTAAAACGTGACCTACAATTCTCGAAGCGAGTAACGTGCCTTGTCCCCCGACTCCGACGAACATAATAGAAGTAGTTTTCATAGCAAATATTCCTTTCCCGGCTGTGTCGAGCAGCCTGCTGTCGGGCAAAGCCCGCCGCACCGCTGCTTTTCTTTTGCGAACATAATAGAAGTAGTTTTCATGAATTTTTCCCTCCTGTAAATGCCCCGAACTTGCATGCTTTCGAACACACGCCGCACCCAACGCACAACGTTTGATTGACGGTTGCTTTCTTATCCGTGAAACTGAGTGCAGGACAACAGATTTTCAAGCAGATTTTACAGCCGGTACATTTTTCGGGAGTGACCTGCAACGGTGGTTTTTTCTCGAAAGTCTTAAGCAGGGAACAGGGTTTTCTTGCTATTATAACGCTTGCCTCGCCCGCTTCTAATTCTTGTCGAATTATCCGCTCACATTCTTCTATATCGCCGGGGTTGATTACCGTTACACGATTGACCCCACAGGCTTTGCACATAAGCTCTAAATCAATTGAAGGGGCAGAATTTCCATATATATCTCGACCGTTCGCAGGGGTGTTCTGACCGCCCGTCATTCCGGTAATGGAGTTGTCGGCGATAATCACCACCGAATTGCTCTGATTATAAACGATGTTAATAAGCCCGGTTATTCCCGAATGAACGAAGGTAGAGTCACCTACAATCCCGATAGCGGGGGTTTTACCCGGTTCTTCCCCCGAACGTCTGCGTGCGATATTGAATCCGTGTAGCGCACTCACCCCTGCCCCCATACAGATACAGGTATCCATCGCCGACAGTGGAGGGGTCGCGCCGAGGGTATAGCACCCGATGTCACCGTTCACCATAACGCCGAGTTTTCCTAAAACGTAGAATAATCCCCGATGTGAACACCCTGCACACATCACAGGCGGACGAACGGTAATCGGTTCGCAGAAGTCGTTAGATTCGAAGGATTCACCCGAAACAGCTTTACGGATTATGCTTTGCGAATATTCGCCTATCCGAGGAAAAACTTCCTTCCCTTTGACTTCAAGCCCGATTGCTTTACAATGCTGTTCGATAATCGGGTCCATCTCTTCAGCGATGTAGAGGGTTTTGACTTTTTCGGCGAATTTCTTTATAAGTTCGGTCGGTAACGGATTCACCATTCCGAGTTTGAGGTAGTTGGCTTTATCTCCCAACGCTTCTTTCGAATACTGATAGGTTGTCCCTGCACAAATTATTCCTATGTCGGAGTTATTGTCTTCGATTACGTTCAGCGGGGTAACTTCGGCGTATTCGGCGAGTTTGCGTTCTCTTTCGTCTACGACCACTCGTCTTCCTCTGGCAAAAGCGGGCATCATCACGAACTTCGCCGCGTCTTTCTTATAATCGGGGAGTTTACGTTCGACACGTTCGTTTAGCTCAACGATTCCTTGTGAGTGGGAAATCCGTGTAGAAAGCCGAATTAATACGGGAACGTCATATTCCTCGGATAAATCATACGCCTTTTTGGTAAATTCCAGACACTCGCGGGAATCTGCCGGTTCAAGCATGAGGCATTTTGATGCTATTGCGTGACGGCGCGAATCCTGCTCATTCTGGGACGAGTGCATTCCGGGGTCATCAGCAATTGCTATGACGAGTCCGCCGCCCACACCCGAATAGGAGAAGGTGTAGAGCGGGTCGGAAGCTACGTTAAGTCCTACGTGTTTCATTCCGGTGAATGAACGTGCGCCGGCAACGCTCGCCCCTACCGCGACTTCGCATGAGACTTTTTCGTTCGGCGACCATTCGGCGTGCATAACGTCCTTGTATTGCGCCGTTGCAAAGGTGATTTCCGTGCTGGGCGTTCCCGGATAACTCGAAACAACCGTTACCCCGGCTTCGTATAAACCGCGGGCAATCGCATGATTCCCCAACATCAATGATTTTTTCGGCATAATTAAGACCATTCCTCTTTTCAATTTACTTTAAGGCACTTCTAAAAGCCCTTTAATTTACGATTTATAATCCAAAAAACAGTATAGCATATTTTTCAAAATATGGCAAGTGGTTTTTTTGGTATATATTCAGCATTAGGGCAAAAAATACTGATATTCTTTAAAATTATGAAATTATGAAAGGCATGGTTTTTATATGAAATCATTATTGAAAATATCAATCCCGACATTGCTGGTAGCGATGACTCTCTCGTTGTACTCGAGCAGCGTGAATCCCCCTAAACGCGGTTCTATAGCGGCGTATTCGCAATATGGATTCAGCGGTGAAGAAGTCGAAGCGATTCAGCGTACAATGCGTGATTGGGGGGTCTATCACGGTGAAATAACCGGATACTACGGCCCGCAAACCGAAGAAGCGGTTCGACGGGTTCAACGTCATCACGGTTTGAAGGTCAACGGAATCGCCGATAATGCGACTTTGCAGGTACTGGGTCTTGAAATCAACGAAAGCCCCATGACGGCGAGTCAGGCGGAGGTCAATCTGCTTGCACGCATGATTTCGGCAGAGGGCAGGGGTGAACCGTACGAAGGTCAGGTTGCTATAGGTGCGGTTATTATGAACCGAATCAACCATCCGTCTTTCCCGGATTCGCTGTCGGGGGTTCTTTATCAAGATGGTGCGTTCACTGCGTTGGTAGACGGTCAGTTTAATGAACCTATTGCAGAATCGGCATACTCTGCCGCACGCGATGCAATCAATGGGTGGGATCCTTCCGGCGGTGCGATTTACTATCACAACCCGAAAAAGCATAACAACGCTTTCATGAATGCGCGCCCTGTTATTACTGTAATAGGTGACCATTTGTTCTGTTCGTAGGGCTAAACAAGACGACGACACATTGCTTGATAAAAAGTTTGATAAAAAATCCCCGTTCTGTTCATTTGAACAGAACGGGGATTTTCGTTTAATTAAGCTCTGGACCAGGTCGGAGTATCAATCTCGTTAGTCATTTTGGCTAACTTCTTGAGGATTTCGAGAACGTCGGCAATGCCGGGTTCGCCTTTATCGTAGCTTGCCAATGTGATGATTGCGTTGTTCCAGTTACTGCTGTCTTTAGGAGTGATGGTTGAATTCATTTTTGCCAGATATTTCAGAATTTCGAGTGCGTCGGCAATAGTTACCGTGCCGTCACCGTTAGCATCTCCTCGAATTATAACAGCTTGTTTGTCACGGGTTTCGAGTTCGGTGCAATTTTGGCAATTTCTGCGTTCAAGTGCAGGATTTGTCGGGTGGGTATACCATTCACCGAAAACGTGGACTCCGGTAGCTTCCGCACCCTGACGGGTATCGACTACCGTGCAACCTTCATGAGTACAGGTTCTTGACTCTACTCCTCTTGCAACACAGGTCGGGGCGGTTGTCTGAACCCATGTTCCGGCATGACCTAACGGTGCAGCACCGCGACGAGTTTCGTTCGCGCCGCATCCCGGACGAGTGCAGGTTCTGGAGTCTGCGCCGTATTTTTCGCAAGTGGGAGCAGTGGTTTGATTCCATTCGCCGTCATGACCCAAAGCCGGTATAGTCTCGATTTTTGTTGCTCCGCAGTTTTTGTCGCAACCGAGTTCGCGTTTACCGGGGGTTGTGCAGTCGGGAGATGAAATATCGGTCCAAGTTCCCGTGAAAGTATGGTCGCAGATGTTCATCAAGGTGAGTTCCAGGTTGAAATGCAGGTCACTACTGCTTGCCGAGTTGTTTCCGACTACAGCGGTGAGTACATTTTGACCGGGTTTGAGAGCTTCTTTCAGATTAGTCAAGCTCGCTTCGTGTGACGATTCACCGAGGGAAGCCGGCCCGTAATCGGAGTTAATGTTGAAGCTTATGATGTTGGGGTTGATGTTCAAACCACTGTAGTTGTTCCAGTCAAGTGCGGTTCCGATTGGAACGAACGCCCCACCGGAGGTCGGCTGAACAGTGTTGAAACGATAAACTTCGATTCCGTTGATGTACAGAATCAAGCTGTCATCGATATCGTGTCGCCCTATGATGTGGGTTACGTCATTCTCAAAGTCGAAGTCTTCGGGCAGTTCAAATCCCCTCTTGAAATAGGTGAAGGTGTGGTTGGTCGCACCCCTTTCACTCGGGCCGTTTCCTGCAGGGATAATCGTATTGAGTCTTCCTACGCGTGCTGCGTCGGTTCCGAAGCCTATTCCGCTTTTTGCGAGAGTCCAACCTTCCAGTGCGGTTAAGTCGAACGCTTCGTCAAAGAACTCGGCATTTCTTCTGCCGTAGTAGTGGTATTCATCGCCGAATTCCACGACAAAAGTGTCTTGGTCGGAAGGTGCGAGCGTGAGAGAGATTCCCAAAGGAACGTTGTTGGTGTTCGTGATTTCCTTGATTCCCGTGTTGAGCATAACCGTTCCGAGAATATCGCGGACATCGGGATTAGCGGGGTCATAGCTTGATAAATCCCACTTGATGGTTGCGTAATATTGGTATAAATCTTCTATGGTGTCTTGGTCGGTTACGATTTTTACTGCTGCGGGGAGAAGTTGTTCGAGCTTTGATTTGGGCATTCCCGAATCTAAGTCGATATCCGCCAGTTCGATTTCGTCGATACTGACCAGGTTGGGCAGTGCGCGCTCTTGTCCTCTGATTTGTACTTCAAAAGGTTGGGTGTAGAGTGCACCGTAGCTTCTGTGTGCGACAGTCGCACGGACATAGCTGTAAATGGACAATTGATGCTCTTTCAGGTCGAGGGTTTTGCCCCTGTGGACTCTGATTCCGTCTGCATACCAGTCAATGAAAGCGATGGCACTGTTGTCGATGGCTTCGACTGCGCCGTTTGTATGGGTAATTTCGGCGTCGATGGTGATGATAGCGTTTTCGTTGTCAACCCTGATTCCGGTGATTTCAGGTACCGGCATTTCGAGGACTTTTCTGGTAGCATCGTATCTGCCGGTTCCGGGAATGGTGTTCGCATCCCAGTCCCACTGGTTGATTCCCGATGGGTAGATTCTGTACTGACGGTCAACCCGCGAGAATGCGAAGAATGAACCGTTATCCATAGCGTACCGGGTTTCATTCAAGGAGAGTTCCGGCATTACTAAAAGGTTGTAGGAGAATCCGATTGCCGCATTTGAGTGAGAGTCATCGTTGGAAGTTCCGAATGTAGGAACACCATGCGGCATATTAACCGAGAGAACGTTGTCCCACAGTACTCTGTCGGCTTGGCTTTCGGTATCGAACTTGTTGATGATTTCCATTAAGCTGAGTAATTGGTGGTTTTCTCTGTAAACGTCAGCGTAAGGCATATAATTCGCCGGGTTGTTCGCTATAGCGAATGCTAAATTCCACGGCGTTTCCCACTGTGAACCGGTGTAACGCCCCGGGTGGTTGATTTGAATGAGTGAACCATTGGTTTCGTCGTTGACTCTTGAAACCAACTCAGCGATTTCAGTCCGTTCGGAGTGAATGAACGACCAGTAGGTGTTGACGTGGTGTCCGGTCGGTCTTTGCGTAATATCTGCAAAGTTCATGCTGGAGTGTTCGTTTCCTCCGGGAATGAAAATCATTCCGTTTCCGTCACGACCTTCACCTCTGCCCATTTCTTCGATTCTTTCACGAGTCATCGCCCCTATGCGAACGTCATCGGGGGTAATGGTGGTGTAGCTGTGGTCGGTGAACGCCTGGATATTGTATCCCAGTGCATAGTGCTGTTCTGCCGATTCCGCAGTGGAGTTCGCACCGTCCGAGTTGAGGGTGTGGGTGTGGAGTGCGGCTTTGTACTGCGCGAAGGTATCCCAGTCAACGTGGGAATATGGGCTTGTGATTGTGTACATGATGTTCGGGTTTGCCTGGATTGCGTTTACGTCTACCGTAAATTCGGTATAAATCGAAGGGTCTACCACCGATGAAACTCTTATTGTGGCTTTTCCTTCGCTGAACGCTCTGACTGTAGCTCCGGTAACGGTCGTGCTTGAACCGGTGCTGGAAGTAAACTTTTCGATTTCGGTAATTGCCCGTGCAACTTCGTTATCGTCGGATTCCCAGGTGGTATTCGTGTTTGTGGTGAAAGATGCAATCGAGTGGAGTTTAACCTGCGGAGCATCCAGTTTGTAGGTTCCGCGTTGATTAATCGTCGGTTTTTGTTCTGTTAATGATTCGATTCCTACTATGAGTGAGGTAAGGCGTGGTTGCTCATACTTTTGGATTCCGCTGACGAGCCTTGCGTTGTTTACGGTGAATTCACCTTCACCCCAGTCGGTTTCGCCCCAGATTCCGTGAGGAATCCAACGGATTTGTAAATCATCCGCTTCATAGGTTTCCCGCGGGAGGATTTCCATTCTTTTGCCCGAACTTACCGGGTCGGTTTTGATTATGCTGAAGCTACGGTGAATATTGCTCCATTCATTACCGCCGTCTACGCTGTACTGCAGTCTGACATCGGAAATGCCGGATGAAGTATAATCGTAATAGAGTTTAAGTCCGTCCTGCCCCGAAACGTCAATCGATTCGATAGACTGCCCGGTGTGAGCGGTAATCGGGTCCCAGGTTTTGAGGGTTGTTTCTACTTCGGGTTCGATGGTGTTCGGGTCCATGTTGGTGAAGTATGCGGAACTGAGTTTCGACATGAATACGTCCCAGTCTTGTTCGCTTTCTTCGGGTGCACTCGGCGGTTTAGAGTGGAAGGTAATCTGGAAAGTACCGTAGAGAGCAGATGAACTGAATCCCGGGTGTCTTCCGGGTCTGGGGTCATCTCCCGCACCGGGGAACACGCGTTCCGGGAAAGCGGTGTCAAAGTCAATGACGTACCGTACTCTTCCGCCGGGAAGCTCGGTCTTCATGTCTTCAAGTCCGGGAGTGTAGCAATCCCCCGTACAGATGATTTCACCATCTTGATTCGGTACGTTGGGTTGGCAGATGTTGTCTTGACAACCAAATTCTTCATGAAGGAGGGAGTAAACCCACCAGGTCGTATCTTGGAAGTATACACCCCAGTAGTCGGGGGCTTCGTTAAATTCCAGAACCATGTATCTCGCACCGGAGGTCATTCTTGTCGGTTTGGTTCCGTAGGGATTGTCAAACAGATTGGATTCCCAACCGAGCTGTAATCCCGCCGCCCAGGTCATGTTAGGGGTCTTTTCCAACGGAAACGGGAAAACGTACATCGTACATTCGCTGCATCCGTCTTCACAGCCTTCGCATATCGGCGGATGTTCAATTCCGGGAACGTCAAACAGTCTGATGTGCTTGAAGTCTATCGAACCGCTTGTTCCGGTGGTGTCTCCCCTTACCCAACGGATATACACCTTTTCTTGACCCGAGATTTCTTTCGGGAGATATTCAATTCGTGTGTCGGCTTGAACTACGTCAATGTTTCCGCGCCGAATATTCGTCCATCTTTTGGCATCCAAGCTGTATTGGAGCAACAGCCCTTGAGGGGCGGAGCTTCCGTTTTGCTTTACTTCATACTGTAAAACTAAGTCTTCGAGTCCGATTGTGCTGAACTCTAAATAAACATAGTTATCGTTGTGCACCCAACCGAAAGTCCGCAAAAATCCGGAGGTAGCGTTTTCGAGAACCATGTGTTTCGTTCCCGGGGAGGAAGTCCACGCATCGATTTCGTGGCGTTTCAGGGCGGCTGTTCCCGCCTGTGGTCCGCCGGAAGCAAGCAGCTCTTTCGCGCCTGCTAATTCGTGCGGAGTACCGGGATTGACTTCACCTACGTTTACATCGGGGTAATTCGCAGGCAGGAAATTCCATTCCGCAACCGGGTCGGTGAATTTTTCGTCCGACGGCGTGATTGTGAAGATAATCGTGCCGAGACGACCGAATTCGTTCTGGCTTCCGCCGCCGCGGTTATTGCCGGCATCGTTTGCGAGGTCGTTGTTGACATTGATTATAATGTACAACTCGGTTGCGAAATCGCCGGTTTCGTCATTGTAGAGCAAATCGCTCGGAACTTGAATCGTTCCGGAGGTTTCGGTTGATGCCAGGGCATTGGTTCTTGCTAATTTACCGCTCGCAAGATTCACCGGGCTGGCGAAGGAGATGTCGGCTATTTCTTCCGCTGTTCCGGATATGTCTGTCCATGCGGTGATTCTTCTGCTGCTTCCTACTGTCTGGCCATCGCGGTAGTTGATTCTGATTAAACCGCTGCCGCCTTTAAGTACGGGAATGTCTTCTTCTGTCAAGCCGAGGTCGATTTTCATCACGTGGTTACTCGTACCTTGCTGAGTGACCGCCTCGTCCCGTGGTTCGTTGATTGACCATTCCAGTCTGATTGGTTCCGGCTCATCGCCTTGCGATGATACAATCGTTATCGGAATAGCCAGTCCGATAATCATTGTTACTGCCAGAAAAAGGGATAAGAGCCTGTTTCGTGTTTTCATATGAAAACTCCTTTCAAAAACTTAAATTCAGCGTTCCCACCGAATTATAATATTAATACAGGCTAATTATAACAGAGACACGGGGGTATTGTCAATAGTTTTTGTAAAATTTCATAAAAAACTATTGACAATACCCCGCACATATGGTAATTTTAACTAATGATTCAAATAAAAGAAAATATATTCACGCAAATTACGAAACAGCAGGCCAAAGGATACAGTCCGTTGGTTCTTGCTTTTTTGGGTGATGGTGTATATGAACTGCTGGTTCGACAAAAGCTAATCTCGAAAGCGGAATCCGTGGGTATGCCCGTGAGGAAGCTGCACTCTCAAACCGTCGAGAAAGTCCGCGCCTCATATCAAGCGAAAGGGGTACGTTCTATCGAATCGCTTTTGTCGGAGGAAGAAGCCGATATTTTAAGGCGCGGAAGGAACGCAAACTCGTATGTGCCGAAATCCGCTTCGGTCAGCGATTACCGATTGGCAACAGGGCTTGAAACGCTTTTCGGGTATTTGCATTTGATTGGCGAGCATGAGAGAATCCAAGAATTGTTCGAGGTTATATGCAATGGCTGTTAAGTCCGCAAGCAAATCGAAAAAAAAAGCAAAACGTTTTAAGCGATGGCTCAACGACATATGGATTATCATTTTCGCAGCGTTGATTTATTCTCTGGGGTTGCATTGTTTTACCGCACCCAACGGAATCGCCCCCGGAGGAATAATCGGGCTGGCTATTATCGTGAATTCCTTTACTCCGGTTTCGGTGGGGGTTCTTTACGCGTTGTTTAACGTTCCGCTGATTATACTGGGTGTTTTTTCGCTCGGGAAACGACACATGGTTAAGACACTGATTGCGGTCGCTGTCATTACCGCCGCCACCGATTGGCTTTTCGTGCGGTTTCCTGTTTATGAGGGGGATAAAATCTTGGCGGCGGTCTTCGGGGGCGTTTTCTTCGGGTGCGGATTAGGCTTGATTTACCTTCGCGAAAGCACTTCCGGCGGGATTGATATACTCAACCGAATAATCAATAAGAAACGCCCCCATTTGCGCATGGGGGTGATTATGCTTGCTATGGATGCAGTTGTTATTGCGGCGGCGATGCTTGTTTTCGGGAGTATCGAGTCGGGTTTGTACGCAATCATCGCAATTTTCGTCAGCGGGAGGGTGGTTGATATAATTCTGTACGGTAGAAAGGAAGGCAAGTTATTACTCGTTTTTTCGCCGGAACACGAGAAAATCACTCGTAAGATTCTTACCGAAGAGGGCAGGGGAGTTACTTTCTTGAAAGCGGTAGGCGCGTACTCGCGGGAAGACTCCAACGTGATTTGCTGTGCGGTTCAGAATAATCAGTATGCACGAATCAAGCGGAAAATCGGTGAAATAGATAAATCGGCATTTATTGTGATTACGAATATCCGTGAAGTGTTAGGGAACGGATTCGAGGCGAACGTTTGAGAAAATAGTTTTCGATTCACATTAACAGCATTTCGATTTCGGCATCGTTCAGATTGGGGTTCAGTACACGATTCACCGATGTTGAAATCACCCGTGCAAAATGGTTTATGATTACATCGATGTTGCGCGGGACAAGCATGAACGGTTCGGATTGAGAGTCTTGAGCTGTTTGACCGCTTTCGCCCATGTCGATTACGGTAGGAACTCCGATTGCAATCACCGGGACACCGAACAACTTGCGTGAGAACTCCTTGCGTTCATTTTTGACACCGCTACCCGGGGAAATTCCTGCGTCGGTGATTTGAAGCGTCTTGCCGAGACGTTCGCGCCCGTTGCAAGCGAGCGAGTCGATGACGATAAGGAAATCGGGGTTGATTCCTTTCGCAAGTAACTCCAGATAGTACGCACTTTCTAATCCTGTTTGCGCCATTACCCCCGGTTGAATGACGTAGACCGTGTTCAGTCCCAGCTCGGAATATTCATCACGTGATTCCGAGTTGCAGAAATGCCCTGTCGCAAGGATTCTCCCCGCCGCCCTCACCCCGAGGGAATCGGGGGTGATGTTTTCGTTTCCGAGACCGACGATAAGACACTTCGGTTGTTCGAGTTTATTGAGTTCGGCAGATTCTAAGATTTGCGACAGCGAACTGCTCAAGGCTGAGATTTCAGCATCGGCATCGCCGTCTTTGCAAAGAAGCGTGATGTATTCGCCGGGGGATTTCCCTGTGCGCTCGCTTGCTTTGTCTTGAATTAAAACGCGGGTTATTCCCACACCGTCGATGGTGGATTCTTCCAGAGTTATTCCGCTTGTTTTTTCATTTTGGGTGGCAATTTCACAGGCTAAATCTGTTCTTGACATAAAATTTCCTTTTTTTTAAAAAAACTATTGCATTTCACTGAAAGTTATGGTATACTGATTATCGTATTTTATGCGCGACTGGTTTCGTGCTGTTTATTACTCCGCAACGAAAGAACTTAAAAAGAACTAATCGGGTCTTGCCTGATTGGACAAGGCTTTTCTTGCCGAGAAGTAAGAAGGGGGTGAAATTTTGCCTAACATTAAATCTGCTAAAAAAAGGGTTCTGATTTCAAGGGTTAGACGTGAACGCAATAAAGCGAAACGTTCCGAGCTTAGAACAAAACTGAAAAAAGCAAGAGCGGAAGGAGCTACTTCTGTTCAAATCAAAGATGCGGCGGTATTCGTCGATAGAGCAGCGGGAAAAGGAATTATCCATAAGAACAAAGCTGCCCGTTTAAAATCGCAACTGGCGAAAAAGCAAAACAAAGTAGTCGGTGCGTAAAGCGTGACAAAGCCTATACAGGGTATTTCCCCCGTCTGACCGGCGGGGGTAGAACTGTTTCAATTGTTTTTAAATTTAGGGGGAATAAGTGTAGATATGACGAAATTATTTCGGATTTGCTTGAATAAATGGTATATCGCAGTCCTTACAATTGCGATTTTAGGATTCCAAGCGTATTGCGAACTCGAACTGCCGAGTATTACCGCCGACATAGTTAATGTAGGGATTCAACAGTCGGGGATTGACACGCCCGTACCCGAAAAAATCGAGTACGAACAAATGCAAAATCTGCTGTTAATTGTCAACGACCTTTGGGATGAGGCTGAAATACTCGAACATTATACCCTCAAAGATGGTGTGTATGAATTAGACGAGTATTCGCCCGAACTGGAGGAATTACTGTTCGAACCGCTTGCAATTGCCCTCTTTGTCGAAAATATGACGGTTGAGTCGTTTGCGGTACTTGAAGATAATCGTGAAGCGCGGGAAGCGGTTATCGCGATAATCGGGGAAGATGCACTTGAGTTGAATCTAGCTAATGTCAGGGGTATGTTGGAGGTCGGCGAAATCGATTACAGCGACCCGTTTGTACGGATTGTACTGGAGGTCGTCAAGAACAAAGTTGGCGATATTGACCCTGTTTTGTTGCGGCAATCGGCGATTATGCAAACGCGGGAAGAGTTAATCACGGCTAACGTTGACGTGGAGAAACGTCAGATGAACTACATTTACGGAGCCGGCGCGCGGATGTTGCTGTTCGCGTTGTCGGCGATGGTTGCGACGGTGACGGCGACCGTTCTGTCGGCGAGGTTTGCCGCATACTTCTCGAGAGAAGCCCGACGGGCAGTGTTTGCGAAGGTTTTGCGCTTTTCGGGGAAGGAACTCGATACGTTTTCCACTGCATCACTCATCACCCGCTGTACGAATGATGTTCAGCAAATGCAGAATGTGCTGTCTTTCGGGGCGCGGATGTTGGTGTTCGCACCGATTATGGGGTTGGGGGCGTTCTTTAAGGTGCTTAACGGCGGCTCGGGCGGTGAAATGTGGTGGGTAATCGGGATTGCAATCGGGACGATTTTCGTGGTTGTGGCGACGTTGTTCGCTTTGACTGTGCCGAGATTCAACAAAATGCAGCCGTTGGTTGACCGACTCAGTTTGATTTCACGAGAGACATTGAGCGGACTCGCGGTTATTCGTACCTTCTCGCGGGAGGAGCACGAGCAGGAACGCTTCGACAAAGCAAACCTCGATTTGACTAAAGTCAACCTCTTTGTCAACCGCGCGATGGCGGCGATGTTCCCGACCATGATGTTCGTTATGCACGCAGTCAGCGTACTTATCGTATGGGTCGGTGCATCGCACATAGATATGGGGACAATGCAAATCGGGGATTTGATGGCATTCATCAATTACACCATGCAGATTATCATGTCGTTCTTGATGTTGACTATGATTTCGGTGATTCTGCCGCGTGCGTTCGTTTCGTTCAGGCGGATTGCAAAAGTCCTCGATACCGAAGTAAGCGTAGTTGAATCCGAAAAGCCGTCAGAATTCGGTGATGATTTCAAACCCGAAATTGAGTTTCGTAATGTGTCGTTCAAGTATCACAACGCCGAGGAAGCCGCACTCTCTAACATTAGTTTCAAGGCTGCCCCGGGTGAAACCATAGCGGTCATAGGTTCGACCGGTTCGGGCAAGTCCACCCTCGCGAAACTGCTTCTGCGCTTTTTTGACACTACCGAGGGTGAAGTACTCATAGGGGGAAAAGACATCAAACAAGTCCCCTTAAAAGAACTGCGCAAGAAAATCGCTTACGTTCCTCAAAAAGCATCACTTTTCTCCGGAACAATCAGGAGTAACATTGCGTATTCGGATGATAACATGAGTGAGCAACGAATCACCGAGTCGGCGCGGATTGCCCAGGCGGAGGAATTCATCAGCAACAAAGAATCCGGGTATGATGAGGCGATTTCACAAGGAGCAGCCAATGTTTCCGGCGGGCAGAAACAGAGAATCTCCATCGCGCGGGCGGTTGCACAACGGAGCGGAATCTACGTTTTCGATGATTGCTTCTCCGCACTTGACTTCAAGACCGATGCGGCGTTACGTCAATCATTGTCCGAAAAGCTCGGCGATTCCACCATGATTATAATAGCGCAGAGAATCAGTACCGTTATTAACGCCGGGCAAATTATCGTTTTGGAAGAAGGGCGGGTTGTCGGAATCGGTAAACATTCCGACTTGATGGAAAACTGTGAAACCTATCGGCAGATTGCGTATTCTCAGCTTTCTGAAAAAGAGCTTTCGAGCGGAGAGGAGGGCGTTCAATGAAAGGCGGAGCTAACTTGAGGTCAAAAGTCAACGAAAATACTGAAAAACCGCGTAACACTAAGGCGGTATTCAAGAAGTTGGTGAATTACCTTGCATCATATAAGCTGACGCTGTTGTTTACCCTTGTTCTTGCGGCAGGTGGGGCAGTGTTTTCAATAGTCGGGCCGAAATTGCTGGGAAACGTGACTAACGAACTCTTCACCGGATTGATGGGCAAATTCGTCGGCGGCGATTCGGGTGGGATTGATTTTGCAAAAATCGGCGGAATGTTGCTGTTCATACTGGGACTGTACATTACCAGCGCATTGTTCTCCTACATTCTAGGATGGATGATGACAGGGGTTGCCCAGAAAGTCACCTACAAATTGCGTAACGAGGTTAGTGCGAAAATCCATAAAATGCCGTTCGGGTATTTTGATTCGGCTGATTCAAAAGGCAGGGGTGACACCATTTCGATTATCATAAACGACGTTGATACGCTTTCCCAGAGTTTAAACCAGAGCGTGGCACAGGTAATCCAGTCGATTATCATGGTGGTTGGTGTGATTGCGATGATGTTCTCGATTGATTGGATTATCACCTTGATTTCCATGATTACTTTGCCGATTTCGTTTATATTGATTTCGGTGATTGTCAAATCCTCGCAAAAACATTTCAAAACTCAGCAGGAATACCTCGGAAAAATCAACGGTCAGGTGGAAGAAGTTTTTGGTTCACTTAACATAGTCAGCGCGTTCAATGCCGAAGAAAAGTCACTCAAGGCTTTCGACGCGGATAATGCGGTGCTGTGTTCGTCGGCATTTAAATCTCAGGCATTCTCCGGTCTGATGATGCCGATTATGATGTTTATCGGAAACCTCGGCTATGTAGCTGTGGCGATTGTCGGCGGATTGTTTGTGATTAGCGGGCGGATTCTTCCGGGTGATATTCAGGCGTTTATCCAGTATACCCGACACATGACTCACCCAATCGGGCAGATTGCGCAGGTGTCGGGCATGATTCAGTCAACCATTGCCGCCGCCGAACGCGTTTTCGAATTTTTGGAAGAAACGGAAGAAATTCCCGATATTGAAAATGCGGTTTTCGCAGATAATATAAAAGGAAGCGTTGAATTCAAGAACGTGAAGTTCGGGTATTCTCCCGACAAAATGATTATAAATGATTTTTCTGCTAAAATTAAACCCGGACAGAAAATCGCAATCGTGGGGCCGACCGGGGCAGGGAAGACCACCGTCATAAAATTGCTGATGCGGTTCTATGAGCTTAACGGCGGCGAAATCCTTATAGACGGGGTCAATATTCGTGATTATGACAAAGCTTCAATCCGGGCGGCTTTCGGGATGGTGTTGCAAGAAACCTGGCTTTTCAACGGAACAATCCTAGAAAACATCAAGTATGCGCGGGAAGATTCTACCGATGAAGAGGCGATTTCAGCTGCTAAAGCCGCGCGCGCCCACCATTTTATAAAAACCCTTCCCGATGGGTATAATATGGAAATAAATGAGGAAATATCTAATATTTCCGATGGGCAGAAGCAGCTCTTGACCATTGCTCGCGCGATTCTGTCAAACCCGAAAATCTTGATTCTTGATGAGGCGACAAGTTCGGTCGATACCCGTACCGAAATCCAAATCCAGAAAGCGATGGACGCACTTCTGGAAGGCGCGCAAGCTCGCACGAGTTTTATAATAGCGCACCGGCTTTCTACGATTAGAGGTGCCGACTTGATTCTGGTGATGAAGGACGGCGATATAATCGAACAGGGTAATCACGAGGGATTGCTCGCTCAAAACGGTTTCTATGCTGAGTTATATAACAGTCAGTTTGCTTGATTCATTCTAATCTAACCAATCTAAATTTAAATAACTGTAAAAAGTATAATTGCTGAAAATCCGTGAATACTATTCTTGCGACAGCTTATGAGATGCTTGATTAGGAGCATCGCAAGGCATTAGGTTAAGACTAATTATTAGTACCGGAATAAGGAGAATTTTTATGGATAAAGTTGCATTATTTATACTGCTCCTCGGTGGATTAAACTGGGGTAGCGTAGGTCTGTTCCGATTTGACGTAGTTTCATGGGCATTCGGTGGCGCAGGTTCAATGCTCAGCAGAATCGTTTATATTCTGTTCGCACTGGCGGCTGTTTGGTGCTTCTCCCTCTTCTTTAAAAGGAATGAAGTCATCGAAGGTGACCATCACCGCAGTACAGCACGTTTCGAATAATTTCGAACGCACAAAACAAAAAAGACCGTTTCGGAAATCCCGAAACGGTCTTTTTTAATACGGATTCTCATTTAACAATAACATACGTCATATATCCTACATACATCAGAATCAGCGCAAACCCTTCACTTCTCGTAATGCGACTCTTCGTGTAAATGAACACGATTGCCACAAGGCTGCTTATAGCAAGTGCGGCGGTATCGAACAGCAGATTCATGTCTATGCCTAACGGGCTGATTGCACCCGCCATTCCCAATATAAACAAGATGTTGAATATGTTCGAACCTACGACGTTGCCCAACGCAATCCCACTTTCTCCCTTTTTGGCAGCAACCACCGAAGTCACCAGTTCCGGCAGGGAGGTGCCGATTGCCAGTACGGTCAAACCTATGATTCGCTCGGAAATGTTAAACGCAACCGCAATGTTTTTCGCGCCTGTTACTGCGACTTGACCGCCAATCACGATACAAGCACAACCAAGTATCGCCCCTAACACGTTGAACCACATCGAGCGGGTTTTGGCTTCTGATTCGTCGGGCGAATCGGTAACGGGATTTTTTACAGCCTGTCGAATCAATAGCGCAATATACACCGCGAAGAAAACAAGCATAACGACAGCGAACCATTGCGGAATATTCTCACTAAAGAAAACCATTGCCGACAACAGAATCACCGTTGCGGCAATCGAAATCCAGAAATCCTTTGCGATTTCTTTTAAAATAACCGCAAAAGGCTTCATCAAAGCGCAGAGACCGACTACAAAGAGTAGGTTAAACAGATTTGACCCGACAATGTTGCCGATTGCTAACGACGCTTCGCCCTTGAGTGATGCGGTTATGCTCACGACTGCTTCCGGTGCGCTTGTCCCCAGAGAAACAATGGTCAGACCGATAATCACGCTTGGGATTTTAAGCTTTTTTGCAATCCCCACACCGGAATCAACGAAAACGTCCGCACCCTTGATTAGGACAGCGAATCCTACAACTAACAGCAGCAAATCCAACATTTTGACGTTCCTTTTACGGTAATTTTTTTGGGGTGGGCTCTTTCGCACTTGTAGAGTGTGCGGTGTTACTTTACATTTTCGGCAGAGTGGATTCGGTTTAATGCGCGCTTTAGCTTGAACTCGGCGATATCGTGTTCAAGCTGTGAGGCGTGCGCATCGGAAATGATTTCTTCAGCCGCTTTTTTAGCGACTTCGGCACGTCCGACATCGATTTCGTCCCCCCACTCACAACTCTGCACCAGAACTACCGTGTCACCGCCATCTTCAACCCGGATTGTTCCGTTAGAGATTGCCGCGGTCCTGAACTTGCCGTTTTCGTCTTTTACCCGCATAGTCCCTATAGGAAGCGCGGCTAAATACGGTTCATGCCGAGCGAGAATCCCCTTGTCGCCGACTGTAGTCCGCACAATGAGGTTAGATGTTTCGCCTTCAAAGAAAACCTCATTAGGTGTGATTATTTTAAGATTGAACGGAGTCATAATCTCAACCCCTCCTACTTATTACTGATTCGTGTGATTAGCAAAATTCGGGCAGACTCCGGTATAGCAAGCCCTGTGGCACGGTGTCCCGCAATCGGGGCAGACCACGACTTCATGGTAATTCTCGAAAGGTTGATTACAGGCGGGACAACTCAACCCTGCGAATCTATGCTCGCCGATTTGCCCGGAACCGCCGCTGTTCCTTAATTGCGGTTGCTGCGGATTTTGCGATGACTGCGCCAACGCTTCATGCTTCTTGATTTTAGCGTTGTTGCTGCAAATCGGGCATACGATGAAGTATCTGCTTGATACAGGGAAAAGCGGAATCCAGAAAAGCGTGAACCATGTCATCACCCGCATAATCTGAAACGCATTTCTGTTATTGCAATGATTGCAGGTTGTTTCAGATGTGTATCCCATTATTTTCGTGAACCCTTTAGTGCCCCAGATAATAATCATTTATGACCATGCCTTTCCGACATAACGAGTAGTAAGACCCATTGTGTCTAACAGCCTGCTCGGCGGCTATTGTTTTGCTTTAGCTATAACATCATCGATTCCGCCAACGAACAAGAACGCCGATTCGGGAATGTCGTCATGTTTGCCTTCAATGATTTCTTTGAACCCGCGAATCGTCTCACTGAGCGGAACGTACTTTCCTTCCATTCCGGTGAACGCTTCGGCAACGAAGAACGGTTGCGATAAAAACCGCTGAATCTTCCGCGCCCGTGCAACAAGGGTTTTATCGTCATCATCAAGTTCGTCCATACCGAGAATCGCTATAATATCTTGAAGTTCATTGTACCGTTGCAGAATAGACTGGACTGCTCGTGCGACTTCGTAATGTTCATCACCGACAATCTTCGGGGTGAGGATTCGGGAAGTAGAGTCAAGCGGGTCAACCGACGGGTAAATTCCCATCGAGGCAATCTGCCGCGACAATACCGTTGTAGCATCCAAGTGGGCGAATGTCGTAGCCGGGGCGGGGTCGGTCAAGTCATCCGCAGGGACGTAAACTGCTTGAACCGATGTAATAGAACCTTTATTGGTTGACGTAATTCGTTCCTGCAATGCACCCATCTCGGTAGCGAGGGTCGGCTGGTATCCTACCGCCGACGGCATACGTCCGAGAAGTGCCGAAACCTCACTTCCCGCTTGTGTAAACCTGAATATGTTGTCAACGAACAACAACACATCCTGTCCCTCGACATCACGGAAGTATTCCGCCATGGTAAGTCCCGATAATGCCACCCTCATTCTCGCCCCCGGCGGCTCATTCATCTGACCATACACTAAAGCAGTCTTGTTGATAACGCCCGATTCACTCATTTCTTGGTAAAGGTCGTTACCCTCACGAGTGCGTTCGCCTACCCCTGTGAACACCGACAAACCGCCATGTTGTTTCGCGACGTTGTTAATCAGTTCCATTATAAGAACCGTCTTACCAACCCCTGCACCGCCGAAAAGCCCGATTTTTCCGCCTTTGAGATACGGCGCGATTAAGTCAACGACTTTAATTCCCGTTTCCAATACTTCATTAGAAGCCGCTTGTTCTTCGTAAGGCGGTGCTTCACGATGAATCGGCCAGCGTTCCTTCGCTTCGGGGGCGGGTTTGTTATCTACCGGTTCGCCCAAGAGGTTGAAGATTCGCCCTAAAGTAGTGTCACCGACCGGAACAGTAATCGAACGTCCGGTATCAACCGCAGGAGTTCCGCGGACTAATCCGTCGGTATTTCCCATCGCTATACAGCGGACAACGTCATCCCCTATATGCTGGGCGACCTCCACCACCAGTTTTTCGCCGTTGTGAGAAATTTCGATTGCGTTAAGCAATGCCGGCAACTTCTCCGGTTCGAATCGGATATCCAATACCGCCCCGATAATCTGCACAATTGTTCCGGTATTCATAGCTTTTCCCCTTTTTTCAGATATTTTAGTTTGTTGAAAATCTTAAACCTGTTGCAAATCCTGTTGCGTTTCGTTGACGTATTTGTCGAACGAATTCGTGAAAGCATCGTTGAACCATTTCACGTTTTTCATGTTTTTCGATGTAATCGAAATGCGTTTGCCACTCATGAGATGAAGCCGCAATTCCCATTCTTTAGAAATAGGAATGATATGAAACAATTCATCTCGCCACTCTATTTCGCGGTATTCGGCGATTTCGTCGAAACTCAAATTCGTGACCTTGTTTCCGACTTTGTTTGTCAGAATCACCCCTCGTTCGAACACTTGACCCTTATACGTTTTCTTCAGAAACAGTGTGTACGCTACAACCGATAAAAGCACGAGTGTAATCAGCGGAGCCAACCACCACTGCCCCACAGATTCAGACCGGATAATCGGGTCGGTGATTGATTTATAAATGAATACGCCTGATACGAAAAGCGAAATCAGTACAACCTCTTCAAACAGCCGTTTGAAGAGCAAATCGGTTGGCTTTGTATCGAATTCGCCGATTAATGCTCCGTAATCTTGTTTCATGAATCTACCCCTTTGAATCTTATATTCTTAGTCGTAAGATATAATCAGTTCATCGAGTTTTTCGAAATCACTGTCGTTAATGGATTGAACCTTATTATTACCGGAACCTGTTGTCGCGACCCTTATGGTTATAGTTTGCGGTTCGAGGTAGCCTATGATTTTCGCTTCATTTTTAGCGATGTCAATGACCCCACGCGCCCAGATGGTCTCGATTTCTTCCGTACTCATCTCTTCGAATTCATCGTTTTCTATACGTGAAAAGAAATCTTCTACCCAATCTTCTTCGACCTTTTCAAGTACCCTTTGCATTACATCAATCGGGTGAACGGTAACGCTGACCGAATAGGTAGTGCCGGATTTCGTAGACTCCCCGACTTCGTACTTAGCCTTTTTGTAAATCTCTCTGTACATTTCTATGACTTCTTTTTTCATTGCGGGGTCGATGTATTCCTCGGCGATTTCAAATAAGAGGAAGAAGAAATCAGCTTCGGTTTCAAGACCATTTTCGTACATTTGACGAATTTCCGCTTCGCTTTCTTTGATGGTTTTCACAAAATCTTTGTCAAACTGCCCGAGGTATACGCTGTCTATGTTTCCCTTCACGAATTTTGAGGCATCAAATGACTCAAAACAGCCGGTGAAAGTTACCGCCATAATGCAAACGCTTAAAGCAACCGCTAACCATTTCAGATTTCTCATTTTTTTTACTCCTTGTTTTAAGATAAACTAATATTATTGGAAGTAAGGTGTAATACCCCGCCCCTTGGGGCGGTTCTCTCGCCCGCAGGGCGAGGGATGCAGGGATTGCCCTGTAGTGTTACCTTACATTTTTTGAAACGTTACAACGCATTTGCTCCGCCGACGATTTCGTTAATCTCATTCGTGATTTTCTCCTGCCGCGCCCGGTTGTACAGCAACGAAAGATTCTCAATCATTTCCTCGGCATTGTCCGAAGCCGATTCCATCGCAATTCGTCGCGCGCACTGTTCCGAAGCGTAGGATTCGGTAATGGCACACTGGAGTATGCTCAAAAGAAAGCACGGAACAATTCGGTTGAACACCGCTTCCGGAGAAGGGTCGTAAGCGACTTCCGTACGGAGTTTCGCTTTTATTTCCTCGCCTTGAGTTTGTTCAGTCCCTACCTCTGCCATAGGTGTCCCGATTTGCTCGGAATCAGTTGGTAACGGTAAAAGCGTCATAACAGCCGGAGTCTGTGTCATGGAAGACACGAACCGTGTGTAGAACAGCTTGACTTCATCGACTTCGCCATCCAGGAACAGTTTCATAGCCACATTTGCGATGTCAGCGCAATGCCCTGACTTGACGTTCTCAGCTAATCCGATATGTTTCGAGGCTATTTCGTAGCCCCTCTTTTCGTAATACTCAACCGCTTTTTTACCGATTGTAATCATTTTCGGGCGGGAATCACCGTAATCAGCCGCCGCTAACTTGAAAATTCCCGAATTGTATCCGCCCGCCAATCCGCGGTCACCCGCGACTACGATGTACAGGCTCCGTTTGTTTTCGGGGTTAGCGAGTCTAGGTTTCTTCGTGAACTTAGTCTCGATATTGCTTGACTCGGCGATTTGGCTCAACATACGAACCTGCTCCTTAAAATAAGGACGAGCATCGATTGCCTTTTTCTTGGCACGCCGCAACTTAGACGAAGCCACCAACTCCATCGCTTTTGTGATTTGCATGGTGGAACCAACGCTCTTAATCCGGCGTTTGATTATTTTCATATTGCCTGAAGCCATAACTAACCTCCGCTCCTACATTTTTTCGCTTGAGCTCAAGCGTCAGTCGTGAAGTAATTGATTTTCTTGAGAACCATTCCGGTCACTACCAACGCGAAAGTCCCGGTTGCGATTACCAATGAAATCAGACTTATAATAAATCCCGCTTTTGACATATTCATAACCATGCCGACCCACCACGCACGAATCTAAATCTAATTGAGATTCTACACGAACAGCGGTTCGTCCTTTCTTTAATTTCCTGTTTAATTCCCGATTGCACTTACAAATTCTTTTGTGAATGTCGTTAATCCGTCTTTGATTTTTGTTTCAATCTCGGCGGTAAGCGTTTGTTCTTTCTTCAGGAGTCCTGAAATCTCGATTCCCGCTGCGGATTTCTCCAACCATTGGAACAAATCATGCTCATAATCGGTGACTTTCTTGCGCGGAACATCAATCAGATAATCGTTGATAACAGCATAGATAATCATAATCTGCTGTTCGACCGTCAACGGCGATGATTGCCCCTGCTTCAGCACTTCGACTATACGTTCGCCCTTCGCCAGACGTGCCTTTGTGTCTTTATCCAAATCCGAGCCGAACTGTGCGAACGCCTGTAATTCACGGTACTGTGAATATTCGAGTTTCAGTGTTCCCGAAACCTTTTTCATGGCTTTGACCTGTGCATCCCCACCGACTCGCGATACCGAAACACCGGGATTCACCGCCGGACGAATTCCCGAATTAAACAACTCGGTTTCGAGGAAAATCTGCCCGTCGGTAATTGAAATCACGTTAGTCGGAATGTATGCCGAAATGTCACCCGCCTGAGTTTCGATAATCGGGAGAGCGGTCAGCGAACCGCCGCCGTATTCGTCGTTAAGATTCGCCGCACGTTCAAGCAATCTCGAGTGAAGATAGAACACGTCACCCGGGAAAGCTTCACGTCCCGGCGGACGTTTCAGAAGCAACGAGAGTGCGCGATAAGCGACTGCGTGTTTCGACAAATCATCATAGATAATCAAAACATCCTTGCCTTGTTCCATGAAATATTCGCCCATCGCACAACCGGAATACGGTGCGATATACTGTAACGGAGCCAATTCCGACGCACTTGCCGCAACGACTATGGTATAATCCATTGCACCTGCGGTATTCAGTTGTTCGACAACGTTCGCAACGGTGGAATTCTTCTGTCCGATTGCCACGTAAATACACAAAACGCCGGAATTCTTCTGGTTTATAATGGTATCGAGGGCTATGGTAGTTTTCCCGGTTTGACGGTCACCGATTATAAGCTCACGCTGGCCTCGCCCAATCGGAATCATGGAGTCAATCGCTTTGATTCCCGTTTGAAGCGGAACCCTTACCGATTCACGCGTGATAATTCCGGATGCGATTTTCTCGACCGGGCGGGTTTCTTTCGCTAATACTGCACCTTTTCCGTCGATGGGTTGCCCTAATGAGTTTACCACCCTTCCGAGCAATTCTTCCCCTACCGGGACAGACACGATGCTACCGGTCCGCTTAACGCTTTGCCCTTCTTTTATGTCGGTGTCCGAACCGAGCATAACTGCCCCTACGAAGTCCTGCTCCAGATTCAATGCCATGCAACGAACGCCGTTATCGAACTCAAGAAGTTCGCCCAGCATACAGTTTTCGAGACCGTGAATCCGCACAATAGAGTCCCCGATAGTCACGACTGTACCGGTGTCGGTAAGTTTGACTTTCGTGTCAAAACTCTTGATTCGTTCTTTCAGTATGGCGGTGATTTCATCGGAACGTAATTCCATAATCTTTATCTCCTAATTTGTTAAAATTTCAGTCAGTTCGAGGGGTGAAACCGATTCACCCTTGCTGTTGAATACCCTCATTACATCGCCCGAAACCTCGTCAACGAGCATAATCTTGCCTGTTTTATCCCGCCCGAATTCGA